>CXWL01001512.1_pt1 | contig 290585 bp, 261 predicted proteins | sample 590931 | NCBI WGS metagenome assembly CXWL01 (sample SAMEA3498368, study PRJEB10139) | groundwater metagenome | biome: water well; material: biofilm material | place: Germany | collected 2015-04-27
GCCGGCCGCGACGCGGAGCGAGGTCGCGGCGGAGACGGTTGCTCGACCTGGGCCTCAAGAGTCGCGGCCGGCCTCCGTGCCGGCCGAAACCCCCACGCGATCGCCAACGCGACCCCGGCCACCACATTTCCCGGCCACCATCCCCCGCCCAGCGCGAAGAGCACCGCCCCCGCGGCGAGCGCCCGCGCCGCTCCGGCCCAAAGCGCCAGACCCGCGACGGCCAGCCCGGCCGTCACCGGCAGCGCCAGCAGCACCACCAAGCTGCGCAGGAAGCCAGGCGGATCGAGCAGCACGCCGCCGCGAGCCAGCAGCTGGAGTCCGATCGCGAGCGGGATGAAGACGGCGGCGGAGCGGCGCCCATCCACGGGAATGTCGAGCGTCACGGCTCGGCAGGCCCGTGCACCGGCCGCGCCCAGGGCGAGGGCCAGAGTGGCCATCACCGCGGCTCCGCGCGCCGGCCCTGGAATCACCGCCATCCCCGCCAATACCGCCACCAGCGTTCCGCCGGTGGCCTCCCAACCGGGGCGTGGCGCGAGCACCGCCACCGCCACGCCCACCCCGGCCACCAGCAACGCAAGAAACCCCGCCTCCACCCCGGCCGCGGGGTCGGCCAGAACGGAACCCCACGCCACCAGGACGCCAGCACCCAGGAGGGGCACGGCGATCAGGGCGGGGAGGGTGTCTCTCGGGGTTTCCACGCGCTCGAGACGGCAGTTCGAGTTCGATCGGGGCTGATTCGGTGTTACGGATCTTACCCTCGCTTCCGTCCACCGGTCCGCCCCCGAGGCCGCGACTGCTAGACTTTCGCGCCTATGCTCTCCCGCGACCTCATCCGCAATGAACCCGCCCGAGTGCGCGCCGGCCTCGCCGACCGCGGCGTCGACCTCACGACCTTCGATCGCCTGCTCGAGCTCGACGCCGAGCGTCGTGCCATCCTCGTCGAGCTCGAGGACAAGAAGCGCATTCGCAACGACGCCAGCCGCAAGATCGGCGAGCTGAAACGCCAGGGGCTCGACGCCAGCGTCGAAATCGCGGCCACGGCCGACTCGAAGGCCCGCATCGAAGAGCTCGAGCTGCGCGTGGCCTCGGTCGACGAAGCCCTGGCGGCGGCCGAGCTGACGTTGCCGAACCTTGCCCACGAAAGCGTACCGGTGGGTCGCGACGAGCACGACAACCGGGTCGAGAAGGTGGTCGGCACTCCGCGCGCCTTCGACTTCGAGCCCAAGGCCCACTGGGACCTGGGAGTCGAGCTCGGCATCCTCGATTTCGAGCGCGGCGCCAAGGTGGCGGGCGCTCGGTTCACCGCGTCCTTCGGGGCCGGCGCCCGGCTCGAGCGGGCGCTCATCAGCTTCATGCTCGACCTCCACACCGGCGAGCACGGCTATACCGAGGTCCTCCCGCCGTTCATCGTCAACGCTGACTGCCTGGTGGGCACCGGCCAGCTGCCCAAGTTCGCGGGCGACCTGTTCCACCTCGAGGGCTACCCGTACTACCTCGTCCCCACCGCCGAGGTGCCGCTGACCAACCTCCACCGCGGCGAGATGCTCGACTCCGCCCAGCTCCCCGTGCGCTACACGGCCTACACCCCGTGCTTCCGCAGCGAGGCCGGCTCCTACGGCAAGGACGTCCGCGGGCTCATCCGCCAACACCAGTTCAACAAGGTCGAGCTGGTCCAGCTGACCACCCCCGAAACGAGCTACCAGGCCCTCGAAGAGCTCACCCGCCACGCCGAGACGGTGCTCGAGCGCCTCGAGCTGCCCTACCGCCGCATGACGCTGTGCACCGGCGACATGGGTTTCGGCTCCGCCAAGACCCACGACCTCGAAGTCTGGCTCCCCGGCCAGAACGCCTACCGCGAGATCTCGAGCTGCTCGAACTGCGAGGCCTTCCAATCGCGTCGGGCCGATCTCCGCTACCGGGACCCCGAGACCGGCAAGCCCCGCCATCTCCACACCCTGAACGGCTCCGGCCTCGCCGTCGGCCGCACCCTCATCGCCATCCTCGAGAACTACCAGGAAGCCGACGGCACGGTCACCGTCCCGGGCGCGCTGCGGCCGTACCTCGGGGGGATGCAGAGGATCGTGGCTCGAGGGTGAGGTTCCCGTGGAGGGGATAAACTGACCGCCGACAAGGAGGTACGGCGATGGCCCTGCCGCAGATCGACATCCAACAGATGACCATCGACGAGCGAATTGAGCTTGCCGAGGCGCTCTGGGACAGCTTGGCCGCTTCCCCCGAGGCATTCCCTCTCACTCACGAACAGGCCGAAGAATTGGACCGCCGAGTGGAGGTTTTCGAAAGGGACGGCGACTACGGCACGCCGTGGTCAACGGTACAAGCCGGACTCCGCGAGCGCCGAGGATGACGGCAGAATGGCGCGGGGCTGAGGGCGGGTGGCAGGCTGTTTGCGTTTCGGGTCCTGATCGCTAATAATCCCCCGCGTTATTTGCGCCGCCGCAAACAAGGGGGCCGATTGAGCACGGCACGAGCACCTCATGGCCGGAAAGTCCAGTGCTCCGGCGGGTTGTTGGCCTATGTCCCGAGCCCTCTCCCGCCCCCGATCGAATGGACCTCGGAGCTCGTTGCCGAGCTCTCCGCGGCGGATCGTGCGCTCGGGCGACTTGCCGGGGAAGGTCGCAGGTTGCCCAATCCTCACCTCCTGATCCGCCCGTTCATCCGCCGCGAAGCGGTCCTGTCCAGTCGAATCGAAGGAACCCAAGCCACCCTTGGCGAACTCCTGGCGGCGGAGGCGGGTGCCGCCGTCGAACGGAGCCCGGCAGACCTTCTCGAGGTGGGCAACTACGTGGTCGCCCTCGAGTACGGGCTCGAGCGGCTGCACGTGCTCCCGCTCTCCCTTCGTCTCGTGCGTGAGCTCCACGAAAGGCTGATGCGTGGAGTGAGGGGAGAGTCGGCGACCCCCGGCGAGTTTCGCCGAACGCAGAACTGGATCGGCCCCGCCGGGTGTTCACCTGCCGAGGCGACCTTCGTGCCCCCGCCACCGGATCTTCTGATGGAGTGCCTGGGCGCCTGGGAGTCCTTCCTGCACGATGAAAAGTTGCCTCCGCTCGTCCACGCGGCGCTCGTCCACGCTCAGTTCGAGGCGATTCATCCCTTTTTGGACGGAAACGGAAGGGTCGGGCGGCTGTTGATCAGCCTTCTGCTCGTCGCCCGCCAAGTCCTGCCAACTCCGCTCCTCTACCTCAGCGCGTGGTTTTCTCTCACGCGACCCGAGTACTACGAGCGGCTATCCGGCATCACCGAACGCGGAGATTGGGAGAGCTGGCTCAGCTATTTCTTCGTCGGAGCCGCCGGACAAGCCCAAGACGCTGTCGCCCGCATCCAGCGGCTCGATGTGCTCTTGGTTGAATGGCGATCCCGGTTGGCGGGTTCCTCTAGACTGCCCGAGCGAGCCCTCGACCTGTTTGCCGAAAACCCCTTCTGGAGCGTCGGGAAGCTGGCTGGGCGACTCGGGGTCGCCTTCACCACCGCCCAGCGCACGATCGATCGCTTGGAGACGGCCGGAATCGTCACGCTGGCCGACGACGCCCGGCGAAACCGCATCTACTGCGCACGGACCATTCTCGAAATCCTCGACGAACCGGCCCAGTTTCCCACCGCACCCCAGCCGAGCTGAACTGCTCTCTCTAGGAGCCCGCCATGCGTCACCTGCTCGTCCTTCTCGCCCTCGCCGGGCTCTCCTTCCCCGCCCAAGCCGCCAAAAAGCCCGCCCCGCCCGACCCCGTCGCCACTTTCGATGCTCTGGCGGAGCGTGCCCGGGTCGAGTGGAACGTCCCCGGCCTGGCGGTGGTGGTCGTCAAGGACGGCAAGATCCTCTTGGCAAAGGGTTACGGAGTCCGGGAGCTGGGCAAGGAGGGCGCGGTCGACGCCGACACGCTGTTCGCGGCGGCTTCCACCACCAAGGCCATGACGGCGGCGGCGATCGGAATGCTGGTCGACGAAGGCAAGCTCGCGTGGGACGACCCGGTGCGCAAGTACGTGCCCGAGCTGCAGCTGGCGGACCCGGTGCTGGCCGACTCGCTGACCTTGCGGGAGATCCTCACTCACCACACCGGCCTGCCCGGGACGGACTATCTCTGGTACGGCGGTGAGCTCGATTGGCGGCAGATCCTCGCCAAGCTTGCCCGCGTCGGCCCCGAGGGGCGAGTGCGCGGCCATTTCGAATACCAGAACGTCATGTACGGGCTCGCCGGGGACCTGATCGGCCGCGTTTCGGGCCTGCCCTGGGCGGAGTTCGTCCGGCAGCGGATCTTCGTGCCGCTGGGCATGAGCCGCACCGTGCCCCTCGGTTCGGACGCGGCGCGAGCGGAGAACCACGTTTCACCCCACTCCCGGGAGGACGGTGTGCTGGCGATCTGGGACACCCTCGGGGTCGTGGACCCGGTGGCCGCGGCGGGATCGGTGTGGATCTCGGCCAACGACGAGGCCCGGTGGATGCGCTTCCTGCTCGATCCGGCGAGCGGCAAAGACGCTGCCGGAAAGCCCCTGCTGTCGCCCGAAACCGCCGCAGAACTGTTCCAGCCCCAGGTGATGATCCAGCCCAGCGCCTTTTACCCCACTGCCGAGAAGACCAAGCCTCACTGGACGTCCTACGGCCTGGGCTGGTTCCAGCAGGACTACCGCGGCCGCAAGCTCGACTTTCACACCGGCTCCATCGACGGGCTGGTGGCGATCGTGGGGCTCGCCCGCGACCACGGCCTCGGGGTCGCCGTCTTCGGCAACCTCGACCACGCCGAGCTGCGCCATGCGCTGATGCTTTCGGCCTTCGATCTGTTCCTGGACGATGCGCTCGAGCGCGACTGGAACACCGAGCTGAAGGCGATGTACGACGACGCCCGCACGAAACGACAGGCCTCCCGAGCCGAGCTCGAGGCCAAGCGCGTGCCGAACGAGCCGCCGGCCCTCCCCTTGGCCGCCTACGCCGGCACCTATTCCGACCCGCTCTTCGGCGACATCCGCTTCACCCTCGACAGCGGCACCCTCGTCGCACGCATTGGAAAGAACCTCGTCGGAACGGCCGAGCCGTGGCACTTCGACACCTTCCGCATCATCTGGCAACGCAAGCTCGACGGCATCAGCTGGGCCAACTTCCGCCTCGACACCGAGGGCACCGTAAGCGCCGTCGAAGTCGACGGCACCAACTACCCGCGGAGCGAAGAGCCCGCCTTGGCCACCACACCACCGGAGCGCTAAGCTCCCGCCACCACACCCCGCGGAGGGGTGGCAGAGTGGTCGATTGCGACGGTCTTGAAAACCGTTGGGCCTCCGGGTCCCGTGGGTTCGAATCCCACCCCCTCCGCCAACACTTCAATGACATCGTCCATATGCGGCTCCGAGGGAGGGCGGCCACGGGGGGCTGCCCCTACGAAGATGGGTGCCGGGGCCGATCAACCGGGCGACTTGTCTTGCGCCGCCGTAGGGGCGGACCAGCGTGTCCGCCCGTCGTTTCTCAGTTCGCTGGAGCCGAGTCCGCCAGAATCCGCTCGCCAAGCGCCCGCGCCTCCGCCGCCCAGCCCTCCGCCCGCTCCGCCGAACGCGCATCGCTTTCGTCGAGGGCGAATTCAAAGCGCTCGCGGGAGCGCTCATCAAGGTACCGGGCAATCCGCAACAGGTCCACGCCCGCGGCGGCGAGCTCCGCCTCGAGCACACTGCCGCGCCGCTCGCGGTCCCGCTCGGGGCCGAACTGGTTCGTTTCGTAGAGCCACTCCTGCAACCGTTCCCCCAGCCGCGCAAAGGCCGCGGCATCCGCAGGATCGCGGAACCGCCAGGTAAACGTGTGACGCAGGATGTGGCCGCTCTCGGAGTACGGGGGTCTACAATCGAGCAGGTCGCTCATGGTGGTCCTTCCTCCATGGGTGGCTAGGCCCGGCGCCGTGTTACCGCACGTCGTCGGGCCGCTTCAAAGATCCCGGCCCCGGGGGCCAGCAGGTGGTGGGCACCTGAGGGGAAGTCTAAGGCTGCGTTGACAGCGCTGTCAATGCTTTCCCTAGAATCCGTTCATGGCAAGAGACACTCCGAAACGGCCGTCCACCATCAACGCCGCCGGCAAGATCCGCACCGTCGTCTACTTGGATTCCGAACTGAAACGAGCGCTGCGCATCGCGGCGGCCGAGAGGGAGTGCACGCCGTCGGAGGTTGTGGAGGACGCGCTGCGGAAGGTGCTGCGGGGGTGACAGGGGGAACGCCGAAGCGAGCTGCGTCTTCGCTCGACGGCCCAGACGTGGGCCATGGCGGGCTTCTCTATAGGCTCGCCATGAAGCCCTGAAACCAGCGCTGGTTCCTCATCGAGTCAAGGTCCGACTCGACATCGAGCACGTCCTTCGCGGGGAGATTCCCGGTTGAACGCGCGACTTCCAGCCAGTTCCTACAGTCTGATGCCCTTCGGCGAAGACCTGAAACGCAGGCTAAGTTGTAGGCTTCAGAACCCGGACTAAGGCCCTCGGATCTCTTGAGCACATCTTCTAGTTTCTTCAGAATCATTTGACGCTTTTTGCCTTTGGCCCTGTAGGCTCTCGAAGAGAGTTCTGAGGCCAACTCCTCAAGGGCCTGGTGGAAGTCGGGCTTGATTCGAAGGGCCTCCTCGAAGCGGGCGCAGGCCTCGGCGGATAGCCGCTCCGCCTCCTCTCCCTGTTTCCGCTCTGCCCATCGCGCGAGCGCGAAACCCCAGTGGTAGTGCGCCTCGTATTTGTCGGGCTTGATTCGTAGCGCTTCCTCGAAGCGGGAGCAGGCCTCAGCGGACAGCCGGTCCGCTTCGGCTCCCTGCTTTCGGGTTGCCCACCTCGTCAAAACGAAGGCCCAGCCAAAGTGCGCTTCGGGGTCGTTCGGCCTAATCCGCACGACATCTTCAAAGCGGGCGCAAGCGTCAGCGGACAACCGGTCCGCCTTGGCTCCCTGCTTTCGACCTGCCCACTTTTCTAAGGCGACTGCCCACCCCAATAGCGCTTCGGGGTCACCCGGCCTGATCTGCAGGGCGTTCTTGTAGCGGGCGCAGGCCTCAGCGGACAGTCGGTCCGCTGAGGCTCCTCGCTTCCGTTCCGACCACTTCGCCAAGACAAGACCCCAGTTGAAGAGAGCTTCGGCGTGCTCGGGCTTGATCCGATGGATCTCCTCGAAGCGGACGCAGGCTTCTACAGAAAGGCGGTCCGCCTCGGCTCCCCGCTTTCGATCCGACCATTTCGCCAAGACGAGGCCCCAGTTGAAGAGAGCTTCGGCGTGCTCGGGCTTGATCCGCAAGACGTCCGCAAAGCGGGCGCAGGCTTCACCGGACAGCCGATCCGCCTCGGCTCCTCGCTGCCGATCCGCCCACAGCTCGAGAGCGAGGCCCCACTTGTACAGGGCCTCGTGGAGGTCGGGGCTGACTCGCAATGCGCGTTCGAAGAAGTCGACGCTCTTGCGAAGGAGGCTCTCAAAATCTAGAGCAGTCGCCCGTTCGGCTTGTTCCAGGAGATCCGTACCCGCCTCCATGTGAGCCCAGCCAAGAATCGTAGAGAGCTCTTTTCGCTCTGACTCGCGCCAGTGCTCCGATAGCTCGACTAAGGCCACTGAATTACCTGCCATCAACAACGAGACGGCCATCATCTCGCTTGCGCTGAGCTTTCCGCTGGCCAACTCGAAATGGTCAATGGCCTTGGAAATCCGCTGGCGGGTTGCAGTAAGCAAGTCCGGGGCGCCCGAACTCTCGAGCGTAAAGGGCGCCAGGGACTCCAGCCGGCCTTGAAGGTAGGTGAACGGCTGCGCCACGAAGTCCGGCGGGAAGCAACCGAGTGCGCGGGCAAGCTCGACGAGAAAGCGATCCGCGTCGTAGCCCCGGACCAGAAAGGCGTACTTCTCAGAAACCAGGAGCTTCTCGGAGACGTGAGCTCCTGGCGAACTGTCGAGGTAGCTGACCCAGTAGAGCTTGTGGTCGAAACACTCGACACGCGAGAGATGCTCGAACACGGGGTCGTTTTCGCCGCTGTAGCCGACTACGATCCACGCTCGCCCGCGCCCCGCGTCTTCGAATAGTGGAGCGACTTTGTCTCGGTACCGCTCTACCTCTTGCTCCGTATTGAGGAGGACCATCCCCATGTGCTGCCCATGAAGGTGGAAAACAGCCTTGGGCGGAAGGTACGACGGCTTGAACAGCTGAGAGACGGCAAAGTCATAGACGGCGGGGTGTTGATCGACCAGTGAGCAGGCTTTCAGTACGAGAGGGTCGAAATTGGTGGTCAGCACTCTGTCGACCCACCCCGCCTTGAGGAGCTGTGCAATGGCCACATGGCCCCAGTTGAGCCGGGCCTCGTCGATTCGCTGCCGGAGTAAATCCGTCCGCTCGCCGGGTGCCAACTGCCCCATACACGCTGCATAGGTCTTCTCGGCTGCTCTCTCATAAGCCTTGGGATATTTGTCCTTGATCAAGGCCACGATCTCCGAGGCGAGGGGTACTCCGGCGGATTTCGAGCAGCCGGCGCCGATCAGCAGAGAGCAGCCCCGCTTAGCCTCTCGACTGTTTTCTAGCGTCTCCACCACGTCCTCGAGCTTCCGCTCGAATTCGACCAGGCTCTCTCTTGTTGCCATATTCAGCGGCTTCGTATACCACACCCGCCCGCCTTCTCCCCGCTCTGAGCCCGGAGGGCGAAAAGCGCTCCAGGCGCCTGCTGGAGACACGCCGGCCACAGGCCGGTCGTGACCGGACTCTTCGAGAGAGGGGGCTGCCGGTTTCTCGGAGGGGCGGTGGTGGCTCGATGATGACCGAGGCGGCGTCCTCGAGCAAGTCAGCGGCGCTCGAGGGACTTGTAGAGTTCGAGTAGCTCGAGGACGACCTGGCCTGCGGATACGGGATCCCGCACCAGTTCTCTGACATTCCGCGGCATGACGAGCTGAATTCGAATTCTAGGCTTGCTCCTCGAACTCGCCCTGCAAACCGATCACCGAAGGCGTTCTGTCATCGGGCGGACCGCGACAGACTCGCTCAGGCGAGCTTCACTCAAGGAGCGCCCGCACCTCGGCCATGACGACATCGAGGGGAATCCCTTGAACGGCCCCGCTATCGAAATCGGCTGAGCGTCGGTCGAGCTCTTCCGCCCAGGCCTTTTCGATGTCTTCGGGAGTGTCGAGGCTGGCGAGCAACGTCTCGGCCAACGTTGCGCGCTCTTCTGGCTCGAGGGACAGGGCCTCGTGCTCGAGGGCCTGGAAGCGGGTCATGGTTGGGCCTCCTCGGGGTGACTTTAGCGCGAGAGGCGTTGAAGTTCGTCCATTTCCCTCCCCCCAGAGCGCCCACGGCGGGGCGTGCTCCGGGACCAAGCCGAGGAGGGGAGAATCCGCTCTTCAGAACGCCATGCCGCAGGCGTCGCACCGGTGCGAGCCGGAATGACCTTCAGGCAGGGAACACGAACCGCTCGGTGAGCTCGGGCACTGGTCGTGGGCGCAAACGCAGCCCTCTGAGCGGGCCGCTCGGGGCGACGCGGGGTCGGGAGAGGGGCGCTGTCGTGGTTCCATCTTGGCTCCTTCACGCTGCCGTTTGGACCAGTGCCCATTAGATCGCCCTCCGGCACGGGACGCCAGACCGGCTTTGCAAGCATTTTCGCAACGCTCTCTGTACCCTCCGCGGTTCCCTCGCTACACTGCCCTTTCGTGAAGGAGAGCAGCATGACGAGCGTCAACGGTCTGCATCACATCACCGCAATTTCCGGCCCGGCGCAGGAGAACTTGGACTTCTACGCCGGGGTTCTGGGGATGCGGTTGGTCAAGAAGAGCGTCAACCAGGACGATCCGGGGACTTACCACCTGTTCTACGCCGACGAATCCGGCTCTCCGGGGACGGATCTGACCTTTTTCCCGTGGCCGCGGATGGCGCCGCCGCGGCCCGGACATGGCACAGCCCCGGAGGTTTCGCTGGCCGTGGCGCCGGGGGCTCTCGACTTCTGGGCTCCGCGGCTCGAGCGGTACGGCGTGCCCACGAGCTCGCTCGCCACGCGTTTCGGGGAGCGCACGCTGCGCCTGCAGGACCCCCACGGCATGGCCTTGGCGTTGGTCGAGACCGGCGCGCAGCGGAACTTCAGTGCCTGGGCCGGAAGCCCGATCAAGGGCGAGCACCAGATTCGCGGCCTTCACGGAGCCCGCATGCGCGAGCGCAACCTCGCCGGGACGACGGCCTTTCTGGCTGATGGCCTAGGCTTCCGCCTGGTGGCGACCGAGGGGGAGTGGCAACGCTGGGGTGTGGGAACCGGCGACTCGGGCACCTTTGTCGACCTCACCGAGTCGACCGGAGAGCCCCGGGGAATGTGGGGCGTGGGCGCCGTTCACCACCTCGCGTGGCGAGTCGAGGACGAGGCCCACCAGCTCGCGGTGCGCAGCCAGGTCGAGCACGACACGCGACCGACACCCGTGATCGACCGCTTCTGGTTCAAGTCGGTCTACTTCAAGGAGCCCGGTGGCGTGCTCTTCGAGCTCGCCACGGACGGCCCCGGCTTCGCCGTGGACGAAGACCCGGCGCACCTCGGCGAGACCCTGGTGCTGCCGCCATGGCTCGAGGGCGACCGCGTGGCTATCGAGGGCGCATTGCCGAAGCTCAGGGCACCGGCCGCGGGCGGCTGAGGTTCAGCGGAAGCCGCGCCGGAGCTCGCGGCGAAAGACGCCGAACGCCTCCGGGTCGAAAAGGGCGACCACCACGCGCTGGAGCTTGGTGCCGCCCTGGAGGTAGCGGTAGATCTCGGTCAGCGTAATGCGGGCGGCGCGATCGGCCGGAAAGCCGAACGAGCCGGTGGAGATGGCCGGCATGGCGATCGAGCGCAGGCCATTGCGGTCCGCGAGCGCCAGGGACGAGCGCACCGCCGATGCCAGTTTGCGATCCTCGTCACCCTCGCCGAAACGCGGCCCCACGGCGTGGATCACGTGCTTGGCTTTGAGGTTGCCGGCTCCGGTCATCACGGCGGTGCCAACCGGCGTGCTGCCGATCTTCGCGCACTCTTCCTGAATCGATGGCCCGCCCTTCTCACGGATCGCCCCCGCGACCCCGGAGCCCAGGATGAGCTCGCTGTTCGCGGCGTTGACGATGGCGTCGATCTCGAGGTCCGTGATGTCGGCTTCGACGACCTCGAGGAGCGTGCCGTTCAATTCCAAGGAGATGTTGTTCTCCGCCATAGTTTCGTGCCGTTGCCTCCGAGGGCGCAATCATATCAAGACGCCCGGGCCGCCCGGGCCGCTGGGCGACACCCACGAGGCCCCGGTGCCCCCGGCCCCGCCGGGCGACACCCATGAGGTAGACTCCGCCGCGCCATGCTCGCCGAGCTCAAGAAAGACCTGGGACGCCGCGTCGCCGCGCGCATTCGCGCCCTCTACGGAATCGACCATGAGCCCCTGATCGAGGTGCCGCCGCGCCGGGAGCTGGGGGATCTGTCCTTTCCCGCGGCGCTCAAGCTGGCTCGGGAGTTGAAGCGTGCCCCACGGGTGATCGGCGAGGAGATCGCGGCGGGCCTCGAGTTGCCGGCGGTCGTCCGTGAGCTGAAGGTCGAGGGCGCGGGCTTCCTGAACGTCTACTTCGATCGCCCAGCCATCGTCGCCCGCTTGCTCGTCGAGCCGGTGCTGGCGGTGGACCCGGAGCGGGAAGAGCACAAGACGATCATCGAGCACACCAACATCAATCCCAACAAGGCGGCCCACATCGGCCACCTGAGGAACGCCGTGCTCGGCGACGTGCTGGCGCGGTTGCTGCGCCGGCTGGGGTATACGGTCGAGGTCCAGAATTACATCGACGACACCGGCGTGCAGGTGGCGGACGTGGTGGTCGGTTTCTCCGACCTGCGCCACGTTTCTCTGGCCGACGTGGGGGCGATTCCCGAGCCCTTCGACTACTACTGCTGGGACCTCTACAGCGAGGTCGGGCGCTGGTTCGGGGAGGACGCGGAGCGCCAGAAGCTGCGCCGCGAAACGCTGCACGAGCTCGAGAGCGGCCACGGCGAGCGGGCTCAAATGGGCCGGCTGGTGGCCCGGCGAGTGCTCCAGCGCCACCTCGGCACCATGGCGCGGCTGGGGATCGGGTACGACCTTCTGACCCACGAGAGCCACATTCTGGGTCTCGACTTCTTTTCCCGCGCGGCCGAGCGACTCAAGGCCGCCGGGGCCATGCACCTCGAGACCGAGGGCAAGAACGAGGGTTGCTGGGTCATGCGCCTGGCCGACAGCGAGGAGTTCGCGGGGCTCGAGGACCCGGACAAGGTGATCGTCCGCTCGGACGGCACGGTGACCTACGTCGGCAAGGACATCGCCTACCAGCTGTGGAAGTTCGGGCTTCTCGGCAAGGACTTCGCCTACCGCTACTGGCACGACCAGGGTGTGTGGACAAGCGCTCTCGAGGGCGCCGAGAACCACCCCGCATTTGGCGGTGCCGAGCGGGTGATCAACGTCATCGACGCACGCCAGAGCTATCTCCAGCGGATCGTCAAGGCCGGCCTCCAGGCCCTCGGGCATTCCGAGGAGGCCGAGCGCTCGGTGCACTTCGCCTACGAGATGGTCTCGCTTTCGCCCCAGACCGCTCGGGCGTTCGGCTTCCTGGCCGAGGGCGACGAGGACAAGTCGCTCGAGATGTCCGGCAGGAAGGGCATCGGCGTCAAGGCCGACGACCTGCTGAACCTTCTGATCGACAAGAGCCGGGATGAGATCTCGACTCGCAACCGAGAGATCGAGGGCGAGGCCCTCGACCAGCTGGCGAGCCAGATCGCGACCGCGGCCCTGCGCTTCTTCATGGCCAAGGCCACGACCAACCGGCTGATCGCCTTCGATCTCGACGAAGCGCTCTCTTTCGAGGGCGAGAGCGGGCCGTACCTCCAGTACTCCTCCGTCCGCGCGGGCAATATTCTGCGCAAGATGACCGAGGCCGGCCATGCCACCACGGTGGCGCCGGAGGCGGCCGCGCAGCTGGCGGCGGAGCTGTTCGGGGACGACCTGTGGGACCTCGTCTGGGAAGTCGCGCGGATTCCGGACACTTTCGAAAAAGCCGCCGAGAGCCTCGAGCTGTCGCTGGTCGCCCGCCAGGGCTTGGACCTCGCCCAGAAGTTCAACGGGCTGTACCACAAGCACCCGATCCTCTTCGAGACCGACGAGGCCCTCCGCGCTGCTCGCCTAGCCACCGTCCAGATCTTCCGCAAAGGCATGACCGAGGTCGCCGACGTGCTCGGCGTGCCGTTGCCCGAGCGGATGTAGCGGCCCGGCCGGCCCCGGAGTAGCCCGCTGAAACCAAGTACGATCCCACCCGTACCGGGGAGCAGGAAGGTCCTGCGGAAGTTCGATCGACAGCCCCTCGTGCGTGCGAGCCGGGCGGGAGCACAGTGATGAACATGGATGGCGGCGCGAAACCCCGGAGTCCGGTGTGGACGTGGGTCGGTTGCGGTTGCGGCTTGATGGTGGCGCTCACCCTGGCCGCGGTCGTCACCATCACCTGGCTCGGCTACCGGGCCAAGCAGAGCTTCGAGGCCGACATGAAGGACCCGGTGGCGCGGGAGGCGCGCAGCCAGACGATCCTCGGCTATGACGAGCTGCCCGCGGGTTACCACGCGGCAGGCGGTTTCGAGCTGCCCTTCGTGGTCGAGATGGCGATGCTGACCGACCGCGACATTCCTGCTGGCGAGGAGGTCGACGAGGATTCGGCCTTTGGTGACAACGGGTTCGTGTTCCTGAAGGTCCGCGGCATGGACGCGAACGACAAGCAGCGGCTCGAGAGCTATCTCGAGGGGCAGTCGGACGAAACCAACGTCTTCGGCCTCGACAATCCGGGGGTGGCCTTCGAGCCCGGGGAGGTGATCCGCCGAGGTCGCTTGCCCGTCGCCGAGGGAACGGTCCGCTACGTCGCCCAGAGCGGCCGGCGCTCGCGCGGACGGGAGAGCATCTTCGCGGTGATCTACGTCGAATGCGCCTCGCCGCCCAATACCCGCCAGCGGATGGGCGTATGGTTCGAGGCCGTCGCCGAGACCCCGAATGCCGCCGACCCCTACGCGGGAACCCCCGCGGACGAAGCCCGGTTGGCGGAGTTCCTCGGACACTTCAAGCTCTGCCGGTAGCGGCCGACGCCTTTCGGTCCCCGGAGTTTCCTGGAGACGGAACGGTCCCGGAAACGATCGGTCGTCGGCCGCTACCGGCAAACTCTTCGTTTCGGAGAGTGCCTCACTCGTCTCCGTACTGGATCTCGAGTTTGCGCACCTTCCGCGCGCTCAGCCACAGCAGGGCGGCCGAGACCAGGATCAGCCCCGGAATGGCGACCCAGGGCGACGAAGGCTCCGCGAGGATCGCGAAGGCACCCTGGGACACCGGAACGGGCTGGAGGCTCTGGAGGTAGTGGATCACGGAGAACTTCTTGAGCAACGGCGGCAGCAGGAAGTTGAGCCACTCGATGCCATAGAGGGCCACGATCGGCAAGATCGGGTTGCGGAAATACAGACCCAGGACGAAGAACGCCGCGCCGTACCCGAGGGCCCCCAGACACGAGATGCCCACGTAGAGCAGTAGCTGGCCGAAACCGCCGCCCGACAGGAAGGCGCCGAAGCCCTCGCTGCCGGAGTTGCCCGAGAGCGGGTAGAACTGGATCAGGAACGTCGCGGCGGTGGCGATGCCGAGGGTCGTGGCGGTCAGTACGAAACCGGCCAGGAACTTGCCGGCGGCGAAGACCTCTCGGCGCAGCGGCGCTAGAAAGTAGTAATGGAGGCTCCGTTGCTGGATCTCGACCCGGAAGAGTCGGGAGTACACCAGCGCGCAGACGAAGAAGACCACCAGCCGCAGCATGAGCGTCTGGAAAAACGCCGCGTACTCCCCGGAGAGGCCGCCCACCGTGGGCGTCCAGCCGCGCGAGATCAAGCCCGAGGAACGTAACCCGGTCGAGATGCTCACGATCAGGATTGGGAAGCCGCACAGAAAGGCGAGGCCGAGGCCGCGCAGGCCGAGCAGGCCGCGGCGCAGCTCCTGACCGGCCACGGTGAGGGCCTGGGACACCCACAGGCGCCGTCCCGCGGGGGCGGGGCGGTCGACCGGAGCCGTAGGGTACGTCGTCGCGGCCGTCGTCACGCGGCACCTCCATTCGAGCCAATCAAGTAGCCGTAGACCGACTGCACGTCGTCGTCGGTCGGGACGACGGCGTGGATGCCGTAGCCGTCTTCTGTCGCGATCCGGTTGAGCATCAGGTAGAAGCTGTCGGCGTCGCGGGTGCGGATTAGCAGAGCGCGGCGGTCCTCAAGGATCTTCGCCTCGACGACCCCGTCGTCCGAGAACACCCGCGAAGCCAGCCGCGCGGGCTCGTCGCAGCGGATCTGGATCTGCATCGGGTGCTTCTCCATCTCGCTGCGTACGCCGCGAATGGCGCCCTCGGCCACCACGTAACCCTGATTCAGGAGCACCACCTGATCGGCGATCAGGTCCACCTCGTGGAGGATGTGAGACGACACGATCACGTGCAGGCCCTCGCCGGCGAGCTCGCGGAACAGGGCGATCATGTCCGCCCGGGCCATCGGGTCGAGACCGTTCAACGGCTCGTCGAGGAGCAGCACCCGCGGATGGTGGGCGATCGCCTGGGCGAGCCGGATGCGCTGGCGCATGCCCTTGCTGTAACCGGCGACCTTGCGCGGCGCGGCATCGGTCAGTCCGACCCGGGCGATCGCTTCTTCGGCCAGGCGCCGCGACTCGGCTGCGCCGTGGCCATGGAGACGCAGGAAGGTCTCGACGAACCGAAAGCCGTTCATCCCGCGCGGAAAGCTGTCGAACTGAGTCGAGTAACCGACCACCCGGAAGAGCTGCTCGGGTTGATCCGGCGTCATGCCGAGTACGGTGACGGTGCCGCGGGTGGGCCGCAGCAGGCCGGTCGCGAGGTTGAACAGCGTCGTCTTGCCCGAACCGTTGGGGCCGACCAGGCCGGTGATCCCGGGTGGAATCGACAGGGTGACCCGGTTGACCCCGAGGACCTCGCCGTAGAACTTCGAAACGTTGTCGAAGTCGATCGTGGGCGCGCTCACGACACCACCTCGTAGGCCCGCAGCTTCTTGGCGAGCAGCAGAATCGAGAAGCCGATCACGGCGGCCACCATCAGCCACGCGAGGGGCAGGGAGAAGTCCACGTCGCTACGCTGGAAGAGCGTCGCGATGACGGTTTCGAGGGCGCCAGGGAGGTTCATCACGTTGCCCCAGCTCGACCGCGAGGCGGCGTTCATGGCCAGCGAGAAGCCCGGCAGGACCAGGAAGATCACGAGCAGCAGGCCGCGAACCACGAGGGGCCAGCGGACCGCAGCCGACAACGCCAGGGTGAGGAACGACAGGACCAGAATCCACACCAGACCGCCGACCACGATGGCGCCCGCGATCCACGCGTTCTCCCCGAACCACGCGGCCCCGGCGAGGATCGCCTTGACCGCGAACAGCACCAGGGCGGGCACCCAGGAGATGAGCGACAGCGCGAGGGCCATCAGCGAGAACTTGCCGAGCAGGTACTCCCGGCGCTTCAGCGGGCGGGCGAAGTACAGCGGCAAGGCGCCATTGGCGAGATCCATCGAGATGAGCGGTGGTCCGGCGATCAGGATCAGCAGGAACCCGAGGCCCAGCTCGGCCTCGAGGAAGCGGTGGAAGAACACCGAGTTGACCGTGATTGGCGACTTCGTCATCTGCAGGGCGGTCAGAGCCGCGACGTTGTGGTCGAGGTAGACCGCGAGGGCCGCGAGCAGGGTCAAGATCCCCGCCACCACCAGCAGGATGATCACCAGCTTCGAGCCCGCGAGCCGTTCCCAGACGTAGCGTGGCAGGGCCATCCAACGGCGCGAGCGCGGGGTCAGGGGTCCGGCGTAGCGCCGGTAGGTCTGTTCATACACCGCCATGGCGGGCCTCCCGGATTTCTGATCGGGGCGACGCGGGCCGCTCCATGGCTTTCAGGAAGATGTCCTCGAGGGAATCGCGCTTCTCGACCAGGCGTCGGAGCTGGACGGCGTGGCGATCCGCGAGGCGATAGATGTCCTTCACTTCGACCCCCGGACCGAGCACGACCTTGAGCCGCTTCTGGGGCGACAGCACGATCTCGCAACCCCGCTCCCGCAGCTCCTCTCCGAAGGCCGCGGAGCCGGGACCAAAGGGCTCGATCTCGAGCAGCCGGCCGGTCTTGCGGCGCTCCGCTTCGAGATCCGAGGCGACCATGATCTCGCCGCCGCGCAGGACGACGACTTCGTCGCAGCACTCTTCGACGTCGCGCAGCAGGTGCGAGGAGAGCACCACGCGGACATCGCCGCGGTCCCGCAACTCCTTGATCAGGCGCAGCATCCGTTCGCGCGCCGGGGGGTCGAGGCCGGCCGTGGGCTCGTCGAGCAGGAGCAGCCGCGGCGAGTGGACCAGGGCCTGGGCGAGTTTGGCCAGCTGCTTCATGCCCAGCGAGTAGCTCTCCATGGGCCGGTAGCGGGCCTCGCCGAGACCGACGTAGAACAGGGCCTCGTGGGCGCGCTCGATGGCCTGATCCTTGGGCAGGCCGCCGAGCTCAGCCATCAGGCGTACGAAACGGACGCCCGAATAGCCCGCCACGAAGGCGTCGCGCTCGGGCATGTAGCCGAGCAGCGCGCGTACCGCCATGGCGTCCTGGTGAATGTCCAGGCCGTAGATGCGGGCGCTGCCGCGGGTGGGTTGGTAGAAGCCCAGCAGGGTGTGCAGCAAGGTCGTCTTGCCGGCGCCGTTCGGCCCGAGAAGACCGATGCAGCGACCCTGCAACGTGGCGGTGAGGCCCCGGAGGACCTGGAGGCGGCCGAACGCCACCTCCAGGCCTTCGAGCTCGATGACCGGACCGGAGGTCGAGTCGGTGGCAGGCGTGTTCCCGATCATGATCTCCCTCTTCGGTCAACGGCTCTCGCGGGTTTCAACGCTCTCGGTTCACTCGGCGGGCGGGGCGTCGCCGCCCAGTCCTTCGGTCGCCAGCAGAGCGCCGATGCCGCCGGGGGCGGTGAGCCCGCCGGTGCCGAGCAGCGCGGCCAGCGAGAACCGGCCTTCGGTGCCCAGGGAGGCCGCGAAGGTCAGCCGGTCCTCGCCGCCGTAGGCGTAGGCCAGGGCGGAGGGCGACAGGTGGCTCGCGGCTTCGAGGGCCTGGCGTTGGTCGGCCGTCAGGTTGGCCGTGGACGACAGAGTCTGGGCCAAGGGCGCCAGTCGCGATCCGATGTCCTGGAAGGCCAAGGCCGAGAAGTTACTGAAGCCGTCGGTCGGCAGCAGCTCCTGGAACCTGGTCGTGGTGGTCACGTTGGTGCCGGTCGCCTTGGTGGCCAGGGCACCGTCGACCAGCGCGACGCTCGTGCCCGCCAGTAGGTACGAGTCGGTGAAGGTGTAGGCGCCGAGGGTCGTGCCCGTGGTGGTGACCACCCGGTACAACGTCCGCCCGCCGGTCGCGTCGGTTTCGATGCGCAGGCCGGGCTTACCCTTGGCCTCGAGCTCGGTGCTGATCCGTTCGACGATGGCAACGAGCGAAGCCTGGAGCCGCGCGGCGTCGTAGACCTCGGCGATCAGCTTGCCGCCCGGCTTCGGCGCCAGGGGCGGTTCGAGAGCAAAGGCGAGCTCGCCCCCGAGGGCCGCGGCCAGGTCCTGACGCAGGTCGATGCCGAGCTCCGTCTCGATCCGCGCCAGTTCTTCGAGCGCCCCGTTCTGGCCCACCAGGGTGGGGAGGATCTCGTTGACGATGTCGATGGGATCGCGCACCAGGAGAGTGGCGAAGCCGAGAGCATCGGCGCTGATGTACTCGAGCGAGCCCATGGGCGCCGGCTCGGCCAGCCAAGAGGCCACGCCGTGGCGTGGGCCATCGAAGGTGACGTCGACCGTGCCCTGCCCTGCCTCCTCGCTCCAGCGGCCGACCGCATGGCGGGCCGATTCGAAGCCGAGAGTGGCGAGGTCCTCACGCGAGCGACCCTCCTGGTCCAGCAACCGCTCGAGATCGGCCGCGAACAGCCACTCGACGCCCTGCTCGTAGGCCGCGGCCAGGGTGGTGTGGAGCGAACGCTCCCGGAAGCCCGTGCCCCCGGCCACCGCTCCCGCGGCCACCTCGGCGAGGTGCCGGGGTTCCGGGCTGGCCACCGCCAGGCCCTGGCCGATCCACAGATAGAGGTGATGACGATCGCCGGGGCCCTGGGCCGCCGGATCGTCGACCAACACCAGCCGGTCGCCCTCGGGCTCGGCGGCAATCTCGGCCTCGACGAACGCATGGAAACCCGCGGCGTCCGCCACCTCGGCGAGCACCACCGCGGACTCGGCGCCGCGCTGGGCACCACCGATGCCGGCCACCACGACCTCGGGGCCCAGGTAGGCGCCCCAAGCCCGCATGCGCGCCACCAGGGCGTCGATCTCCTGCTGCTGACCCGGGGCGGCGCCGGAACGGGCCAGAAGGTCCGCGAGTACCGGGCTCTGGGCCAGCCGGTCCTGGAACACCCGCCGCGCCTCGGACACCGACTCGGCGATGTTGGGAACCGCGCCGTAGAGCACGGTCTCGGCCGGCACCAGGTCGAGCAGTCGCGTCGAGGTACGCGGGGCGGTGGCCGACACGGTGGCGCGAATCTCGCGCTGGATCGAGTCCAGCTCTGCGAGGAGCGCCGCGTACCGGTCGGCGTTGCGGCTCCAGGAGATCTCGCTCGCGACCGGAATCGGGGTCAGACCCAGCCGGGTCGTGACCTGCCCGCCGGGCAGGAGCAGATCTTCCTTCTTGCCGTGCTCGACCCGCACCTGGCCCTCGATCACCGACACGCGCGAGCCCTTGGTGCCGTGGTTGACCGAGAAAATGGTTCCGGTCACGGCCACGCGGCAGTCCGCGGTGTCGACGAACAAATGGCCGCGGGAGCGTTTGGCGGCTTCCACGATCACGCTGCCCTGATCGAGGTCGATGGTGGTGTCGGTCCGGCCCTTCTTGACGGCCATCTCGCTGCGCTCGCGCATTTCGACCCGCGAGCCGTCGGCGAGGACCACCACGGCGGAACCGCCTTGGGCGGTGCGCACGAGGTCTCCCTCGGCGATTTCGTCGCCGGCGCGCAGGGCGCGGTTGCCCGCGGCGCCGACGAGGTAGAGGCCGCCATCGATGGACTGCACCTGGGCCACGTCGGCCGAGGCGCTGTCGAAGGTCGACCACAGAAGGCCGCCCAAGCCCACCGCGCCCACGAGAGCGGCGGCGGCGAGCAGGAAGCGACGGCCGAACCGAGAGGGGTTGTTCCGGGCAGCGGGAGCCTGCCAGCTTTCGGCCACCGGCGCGGCGGCGATCTGGCCTCTCTCGGCCAGAAGCGCCCGGCGACAGCCGAGGCACTCGCGGGTGTGCTCCTGGACCAGGATGGCCTGGGCCTCGGGCAGCTCGCCGCGGACGAAGGCGGGGATCAGGGTGACCACGCCCGCGCAGCCGCGGACGGTCGTTTCCCGGTTCACGACGGGGGTCTCCGCGAGGGCGTCGCGCTCGGCCTGCAGCCGCGCCCAGACGCGGTCTCCGGCGGCGCGGACGGTCGCGTCGTCAGGGGTATCGTTCACGATTTCGGCGAGGATCTCGTCGAACAGGGGATCGAGCTCTTGGTGATGACGGCTCATGATTCAACCTCCGACCAAGGCGCCGAGCTCATCGCGGAGCTTGGCGCGCGTGCGGTGCAGTGTGACGGCGATGGCGGTCTGGGTGGTGCGCATCAAGTGGGCGATTTCCTTGTTGCCCAGACCTTCGAAGTAGCGCAGGGCGAAGATCTCCGCCGTGCGGGTCGGCAGCTCGGAGAGAGCCTCGCGCACGAGACCGCGGGCCTCGCGCGAACGGTGGGCCCTCTCGGGGTCTGCCTGGGAGTCCTCGAGGACCGTCGGGTCGACGTCGTCGAGGGCCGTGGAGCGCTGCCGTCGCCGGGAGCGACAGAGGTCGAGGGCGGCGTTGACCGCGGCTCGACGAAGGTATGCCGAGGCGCCGCGCCCCAGATCGACCGTCTCTTCCCGCCGCAGAAGCCGCAGGAATACGGTCTGGAGCACGTCCTCCGCGTCGGCGCTACTGCCGGTGACGCGGTAGGCGGCTCGGTAGATCGTCCCGTGGTGCTCCGAAAAGAGCGCTTCGAGGCTCTCGGGCGGGGGTGCGGGCGATCGCGGCTCGGATCTCATGGTTGCCAGCGAAAGTGCCAAGGGCTTCCTCCTTCTCCGTCTCCGAGAGGGAAGACGCCGCGGGCGCCGGGTTCTTACATCGCTTCGTCGAGCCGATTCTCCTACGGCAACGCCGAAACGCGCTGTCGCGCCAGGTGCCAGGTCGACAGCAGGCCCTCGGTGGCCTCCGGCTGGGGGATGCGAGCGTAGAGCTCCTTGGCCAGGGTGGCCAGGCCGTAGGTCTCCGCCATGCGCGCGAGTACGTACCAGTCGTCGCTCGCGATCTGCCCGTCCTCGGCGGCGTCCACGCGCTGCTTCAAGGTCGTGTAGGCCTCGTTGGTTCGACCGGCGGCGGCGTAGGCGGCGGCGAGGGTGTGGAGGGCCTGGTAGCTCGGCACCTCCTCGCTCTTCACCGCCCGCTGGGCATGGTCGAGGGCGAGGTCGTCCACCCGCGCGAGGAACAGCCGCAGCCAGGCGGAGTAGTTGTAGTCGTTCGGCAGCGTCCGGCCGGTGGCGAGCAGCCGCTCGGCGTGCCCGAGCGCCTCTGCGTAGCGGCCTCGTTGGCCCTCGGCCCGGGCCAGGAATCGGAGACCCCAGGGGTCCCCTGGCTTGCGCTCGAGCCGTGCCTCCCCGAGCTTGGCGAGCTCGTCGAGCCGGCCGGCGTCGCCGTAGATCTCGAGAGCCAGGCCGAGCGCGGTTTCCGAGTCGGGATGGGCCGCGAGCAGTCGGGCCGAGTCGTCGATCGCCGCGGCAGGCTGCTCGAGATGGAGCCGTGCGACGACTTGAGCCCAGGCCACGGCCAGCTGCTCGGCGGACGTCCGGGCCAGGGGGCGCAGCCGGTCGAGCTCCTCGACATCGCGCCCGTCGACCTCGTGCTTGGCGAGCACCGCACCCACGGCGCCAGCCAGGCGCAGACCGTCGACATCGGTTTCCCGTCCCTTCTGCCAGACCAGCGCAAAGGGGCTGCCGGACAGCGGATCCTTGGGATGGGTGGGAGCCACTTCCTCGAGCGCCCAGTCGAGATAGCGCCGCGCCGCTTCGAGCTGACCTCGCTCCGCGTGCCACCGCGCCTCGTAGGCGTAGCTCGAGAGGTCGCCGGGCACCACCAGGAAGGCGCCATCGGCCGGCACCGCGATGACCGTCAGGGGCTCCTGGTTGCCGAGCCGGGTCGAGATGCGGACGTCTCCCGAGGGATCGGGCTCGATCGTCAGCTCCGCCACCGCTCGGATCATGTCGGCGAGAACCTCCACGGGGAGACCTTGAGCCGCCGCCGAGCGCCGCATTTCTTCGCGCAGCTGGGCGAGCTGCGCGCGATCTTCATCGTCGATGGGACGCGACCGCTGGGCGGGGGTCAGGGACTGCGCGAGATCATCGAGCCCCAGGCTCGGGCCGAAGAACAGGGCGAAGATCGACCAGAAGGCCGCCTCCGGCGTCTCGGCACGCTCGATCCGATCCCAACTGACGGGGCGGGCGCGGGCGAACAGCTGCGCTCGGCCGAGCAGTTCGGGCGAGCCCGCGCCCAGCCGGCTCGCGGCGGAGAGCAACTTCGATACGTCCTCGTAGCGTCGCTCCCGCGCCAGCTCGTCGCCGGCGCTGGCGAGCGCCTTCGAGCGCTGAGCGACGTCGCTCAACTGCCTGCCGGCCTCGGCGATCGCCACATCGGCGCCCTCGAGCGCCGCCTTGGCGGCCACCTTCCAAGTTGCCCCCGTGGTCGAGTTGCCGAGCTTCTCGGTCCGCGTCAGCACTTCCGGCCAGCGCCCGGCGCGAGCCAGCGTGACCAAGAGGTTGGGCGCCAGATTCTTGTTGTCGAGCTCGTCCTCGAGCTTCTGGTACAGCTCGATGGCCCGGGCGAGGTCCTCGGTGCCGGTCGAATAGCGCCCGCCTAGGGCGTCGTACTCGAGCTGGATGGCGAGCTCGGCCCGAAAGACCGCGTTTTCGGGTTCGAGCTCGATGGCCTTCTCGAGAGCCGCGATGGCCCCCGGGCGGTCGTAGCCGCCAGACTCCAACCGCCGCCCGAGGGCGTCGTGCTGGCGCGCCCATCCGAGCTGGTGGAAAGCGGCGCCCGAGCCGGGCTCGATCTCCGTCGCCCGGAGGGCCGCCTTCTGGGCCTCCTCGCCGAAGCCGGCGGCGAGCAGGGCGCGCGAGCGCTGGATGCTCGGGAAGGCGTTGTCCGGGAATTCGCCTTCGAGTCGCCCAGCCTCTGCCAGAGCCTCTCCGAGGCGTCCGGCCTGGAGGGCCACGGCGATTTTCTGGTCGAACCACAGGACGACGTTCTCGACTTTGCCGATGGCCGCGCGCAGCGCCTCTCCCTCGGCCGCGGTCAGCCGTTCCCGGTCGATCTCGAAGCGGAAACGAGCGGTCACGCGGCCGGGCTCACCGTCGTAGCGCTTCAGGAGCACGGCGGGTCCGAGCAGCACGGTCTCGTCCTTGGGGAGCGCGCGCGGCTCGAGATTCGAGGGCACGGTGACCTGGTAGGTCCATTCCCGGCGAAAGCGGTAGGGCAAAGACCAGTCCTCGGTACGGGCCGGCTGCGCCTCCTCGGCCTCGGCGGGTTCTTCGGACTCTTCGGGCTCTTCGAGCAGGGCGTCGGGCAGACCCTGGAACATCGACCCCAAGGGGACCACGACTACCGCCTGATCGGGATCGGAAACCACCAGGCCGGCCTCGGCAGCCTCGAGGCGGGAGCTCATGGGTCTCGAGACGTCGCGCGAGTCGGCCTCGTCGTGAGACACGAGCGTTTCGGCCCGATAGGCGTTGTCGATGTAGGTCTCGAGACCCTGGCCGATGTCCTCGGCAGTGGCATCGAGCCAGGCGGAGCGCAGCTCGCGGGCGGGTTCGCCATGGAGCTCGGCGGTTTCGACCACCCGGCCATTGCCGAGGAGCGGCAGCTCGACCTCGCGAACTTCCACCGTGCGGTTGTCCTCGGCGCTCGCGACGGGAATCCGGACGAGATCCCGGGTCGTGGGGCTGGCGACGAGCGCGAGCCGGCCCTGGTCCGCGGCCGGGAGTTGCCCGAGGCGCGAGAGCGGATCCGTGGCGTCGATCCACAGCGCCGGGCTGCCCGGCACGTAGACGATGGCGTGGTTGAACAGGCCGATACCCGGCAGCTGAGCCGGCACCTCCGCGCCCTGTCCCGCGTTCAACAGTGCCACGTAGGCCGGAATGCCGCGGTCCCGCAGCAGGGCCACCACCAGGGCCGCCTTGTCCTTGCAGTCCCCGAAGCGGCGCTCGACCGTGTCGCCAGGGGCACGCGGAACGAGCCCGGCATCGCCCAGCTCCACGCCGGTGTAGCGGACCTCGCGGTGGACCCGCTCGAGCAGCCGGCGAATCTCATCCTGCTGGCTCTCGGTCGGGCCTCCAAGCTCTTCGAAGCCGCCGAAGCGCGGCGCCGCGATCTGCTGGTCGACCACCTCGGAATAGGACTTCGCGACCGCCGACCACGACTGGCCGGTCGAGAATGTCACCGCCGGACCTCGAGGCGCCTCGGGGGGTAGATTGGGGAACCACCAGGGGTAGTTTCCAGGCAGATTCCGGGCCTCGACGAAGATGCGTTGCAGACGGTCCGTGCCTTCGAGCCGAGCGGCGATCCCCGGCAGGCCTTCGATGCGGTGGCGTAAAGGCAGTTCTCGCGGTGCCTCCAGAGTCACCCGGGCGATCGAAACCGGTACCCCCAGCTCGAGGCTCGCGCGGGTGACCGTGCCGGCATCGAAGTAGGGCCGGCGGTCGACGACCTCGACCACCAGCTCCACCACCGAGCCCACCGCCACCGCCGGCAGCGGCGCGCGCAGAATCCGCTCGTCGTCGAGCAGCTCGGGCTCCTGGGCGGCCGGCGAGTCGGCGATGGTCTTCGGATCGAGACCCCGCTCTTTGCCGTCAGGGGTCACCACCCGGACGGTGAAGCGCGGGATCTCCTGGTACCAGGGCAAGTAGCTTTGCTCGACCTGAGCCCAGTCTTCGATTCCGTCGGGCGTCAGGATCTTGTAGACCGTGTGCCGGGTGTGGCGGCGCAAGCCCGCCGCGTCGAGCTGGTAGCCGAGCTCGTGGACGAACACTTGGATATCCGCGTCCGCTTTCCCCGGTGCGCCGCCCGTGGCGGCGAGCAACTCCTTGGGTGCGAGGTGAAACGGGGCGCCAGCCCAAGGTTCCGGCGGCGAGGACGCTGGGGCCGCGAGGAGAGGGTCTGCGGCGACCAGCGCCAGGGCACCGAGCAGGAAGGGGATCAGTCGGTGGATCGACATCGCGGGGAACTCCTCGGCACAAGCCGCTCGCTCTCGTTATGACCGGAAGCTGGTGATTCTAAGTGAAGCATCACTGGCTAGGACATTACCCGGAGACGGGGGTGGTCGGGGGAGGCTTCGCGCTGCATCTTGACGCGCGACCCAGCGGGCATCATGATGCCTGCATGCGTACCACACTGACTCTCGACCCGGATCTCTTCTCGGAGCTCCAGGCTCTCGCTCGCCAGACCGGAGCGAGCTTCAAGGAAGTGGTCAATACGGCCCTTCGCCAGGGATTGGCGCAGGGCAAGAAGCCCGCCGCGCCGTTGCCGCCCTTCGTGGTGAAGCCACGGTCTCTGGGCCTCCGGGCGGGGATCGATCCCCTGCGGCTCAACCAGCTCTTTGACGAGCTCGAGGTCGAAGACTTCCTGCGCGAGGCCGGTCGCGAATGATCCTCCCCGACGTCAATCTCCTTCTCTATGCCTACGACACGGACAGTCCCCACCATCCCTCCGCTCGGAGTTGGTGGGAGGGGTGTCTCTCAGGAAGCCGTCCCATCGGCATCCCGTGGCTCGTCGTCGTGGCCTTCGTCCGGCTGACGACCAGCCGCACAGCCTTCGCACAGCCCTATCTGGCCGGCGAAGCCCTCGAGATTATCCGTTCGTGGCTTGCCCGACCTCACGTGCGCATTCTGGACCCCGGGCCTCGACATCTCGACCTTCTCGCAGCCATCGTGGTCGATTTTCCTGCGCTCGGGGCCTTGACGACCGACGCTCACCTGGCCGCGATCGCCATCGAGCATCAGGCCGAGCTGCACTCGAACGACGCTGACTTTTCGCGTTTTTCGGGACTGCGGTGGGTCAATCCGCTGAAGGCGAAGACAAGGGGCTCGAAACCTCAGGCATGAAAAAGGCGGCCCGGGTGGGCCGCCTTTCCGAGACTGGCGGCGAGGTCGGACTTCAGCCCTTCGGAAGGACGATCGCCCGCTCGGTCTTGACCGGCGGGGGCGGCTCGGGCGGATAGGTCTTGGGATTGGCCTGGATCGCCTTGAGCACTTCTTCGATGCCGCGGTCGAGCTGGTTGTCTTTGCCCTCGATCATCGACTTCGGGTCGTTGCCGACTTCGATGTCGGGCTCGACACCCCAGCCCTCGATGGCCCACTGGCCGTTGGCGTCGAGGAAGCCGAACTCGGGCACGTTGACGCCGCCGCCGTCGACCAACGGGCCGCGGCCGGTGATGCCGATGACGCCGCCCCAGGAGCGCTTGCCGATCAGCGGCCCGAGGCCCGAGGCCTTGAACATGGCCGGGAAGATGTCGCCGTCGGAGGCCGAGTTCTCGTTCAGCAGGCAGACCAGGCTGCCGTGGAAGGTGGCGGACGGGTACGGACCCGGCAGCTCGTTGTTCCGCGAGTAGCCCTGGGAGAGCAGCTTGCGGCTCAGCCGGTTGAGCAGCCACTGGGAGACGTTGCCGCCGCCGTTGTTACGGACGTCGATGACCAGGCCCTGCTTGTCGAGCTGGCCGTAGTAGTACTTGATGAACTCGTAGATGCCGTCGCCGCCCATGTCCGGCACGTGGATGTAGCCGACTTTGCCGGCGGTCTTCTCGGCTACGTACTGCCGGTTCGTGGTGACGAAGTCGAGGTAGAGGAGCGGGTCTTCGTCCGTCACCGGAACGTAGCTCGTCTTCCACGAGCCCTCGAGGGTGGGCTTGGTGTTCAAGGTCAGCTCGACCGGGTTCGCCGCGGCGCCGCGGAGCAGACGGTAGGGGCTGTCCCCCGCGCGGAGCTCCTGGCCGTTGATGGCCAGCACGTAGTCGCCCACGCTAACCTTGACGCCCTCTTCCGTCAGCGGGGAGCGGTACTTCGGCTCCTCGTTGTTGCCGCCGAAGATCCGCGCGATCTTGAACCGCCCGGCTTTCTCGTCGAGCTCGAAGCGGGCGCCGGGGAGGGCCACCGCGGGGCGCTCGGGGATCTCCCAGTCGCCGCCCGAGTTGTAGGCGTGGCCGATGTTCAACTCGGCGATCATCTCGCCGATCAGGTAGTTCAGGTCCGAGCGGTGGCCGACGTGGGGCAGGAGCGCGGCGTACTGGTCGTGGATCGCTTGCCAGTCGTAGCCGTGCATGTTCTCGACGTAAAAGAAGTCGCGGAAGCGGCGCCAGACCTCGTCGAAGATCTGCGCCCACTCCTCGCGCGGCACGCGGTCGACCTCCAGGGCGTCGGTCGAAACCGGCTTGGCGTCGGCGGCTCCGCCGGGTGAGGCGCCCATCAGCTTGTAGCCGCCGCCCGCGGCCACGAGCAGCTTCTTGCCGTCAGCCGAAACGGTAACGCCATCGATTTCCGAGGCCAGCTCGGTCGCCTTGCGGTCTTCGAACGAGTAGATATGGAGCTTGACCTCACCGTCGGGCTCGCGACCGTAGAAGAAGGACGGGCCCGAAACGTAGAGCAGGTGGCCCTCGAGGCCGGACACGCCGAAGTAGTTGTCGAAGGGCACCGGGATGCGGGTGACCCGTCCGGCGATGCCGTCGAAGTCGATCTTGAGCGGCTCGACCTTCTCGTCGTCGGCCTTCTCCTCATCCTTGCCCTTGCCGGCCTTCTTGTCCTTCTCGTTCTTGTCGTCCTTCTTCGCGTCGGCCTCGTCCTCCTTCTTGTCGAGGGTCACCTCGTCGCTTTGGGCCGGGAACGGATGCGGCACGTCCTTGCGCAGACCGATGGCGTAGATCCCGGTCTCGCGGTCGGCGGCGTAGTTCCACTCGAAGGCGGAGATCTGCGGCGCAAAGCTGCGATCGGCGAGGAAGTAGAGGTACTTGCCCGCCGGGTCCCAGCTCGGGGAGTACTCGTTCCACAGCGAGTCGGTGACCTTGTGGAGCTTGGCCGCGGCCACGTCGTAGACGAAGATCGAGCCCTGGCCATTGCGCTCGAACATGCTGAAGGAAAGGAACGCGCCGGTAGGCGACCAGCTGTAGTCGCCGATCTGGTCGGCCGGGTTGTCGGCGACCTCGGTCGACTTCTTGGTCGCGAGGTCGACGATGAACACCTTACCGTTCTTGTCGCCGAAGGCGACCTTCTTGCCGTCCGGGGACCACTCGGGCTGATACCGGAAGACCTTGCCGTCGGTCGTGATCCGCTCGGGGGCGCTTGTGCCGTCCTGGGCCACCACGTACAGCTCGTCCTCGCCGGTGGCGTCGGACATGTAGGCGATCTTCGAGCCGTCCGGCGACCAGCGGGCGTGCTTCTCGTGGGCGCCCGAGCTGTGGGTCAGGTTACGCACCGGGCCCTTTTCGATCGGCGCGGTGAAGACGTCGCCGCGGGCCACGAAGAGGGCGCGCTCGCCCTTGGGGGAAAGCTGGGCATCTTCGAGGTAGTCCTTGACGGCAATGCGCGCCGGGCGACTGGCGATGCCGTCGGTCGGGACTTGGATCTGGATCTTCTTTTCGGTTCCGATCTTGGTGTCGAAGATCGCGAGCTCGCCGCCGAGCTCATAGACGATCTTCCCGGCGGCGTCTCCACTCGCCCACCGCAGGTCCCAAGTGGTCGACTTGGTGAGCTGCTTGGTGGCCTTGGAAGCGGGGTCGAAGGAGTAGAGATTCAAGGTGCCATCGCGATCGGAAACGAAGTAGATCGACGAACCGATCCACATCGGGTCGCGATCGGTACGGACGCTGTCGGTGACTCGCGTGGTGTCGTGGGTCGCGAGATCGAAGATCCACAAGTCCTGCGCCCAGCCGCCCTGGTAGCGCTTCCAAGTGCGGAAGTCGCGGGTCAGTGGGGTGTAGACGACCTTCTTGCCGTCCGGCGAAAGGTCCCCGGCGCCCGAGACGGGCATCGGCAGGGGATCGGGAAAGCCGCCGGCGGCTGGCACGGTGAACAGAAGCGTGTCGGTCAGGTCCCAGCCGTAGGCCATGGAGCGGAACAGAACGGACTTGCCGTCCGGGGTCCAGCCGTAGACCTGATTGTCGAAGCCCCAACGCTGGGGCAGGGGGCCGGGGGCCGGGTAGAACGTGAGCTGCTTCGGCACGCCGCCGCCCGCGGGCACGACGTAGACCTGCTCGTCGCCCTCGTACTGGCCGGTGAAGGCGATCCACTGGCCGTCGGGCGAGAACTTCGGGAACAGCTCGACGCCGGGGTGGGTGGTCAGGCGAACGGCGGTGCCGCCGTTCGAGGAAGCGACCCAGACGTCGCCGGCATACACGAAGGCGACGCGGTCCCCATGAACGTCGGGGAAGCGCAGGAGCTTCGTCTGAGCCGACGCCCCGGGCGCGGCTAGGGCGGCCGCGAGGGCGAATATCGCAAGAAGTGAGCGTTGCACGGTGGATCCTCCAAAGGGGTCTCGAATGCGGGGCGCCGCCCGGACGAGCCGGGCGGCCGAACGCAGACAATACGCGCTGGAGAGCGGAAAGGTTGCCGAAAGACGGGTTCGATCCGACGGCCGCTTGACCCTTGCTCCACTTCGCTCGATCATTCCGCATCCACTTCAGGAGGCGAGAGGGCCGAAAACATCGGCAAGAAGGCTGCTGCCGAGCTGACGCCCACCGCCAATCCTAGCTGGCCTGGATGATTCCGGACCCCGAGACCGGGGAGCTGGTGCGCAGGCCGGCGGAGACATTCGGGCCGCTGCCGGTGGCGAACATGGGAGACGTCCGGCCGGCGTCGCCCCGAAGGAAGGGCCGTTCTTACGGACCGTACTTGACGGAGCAGCCATAAGGCCGGGTGACCGCCATGGTGACGGGCTTGCCGGCGAGGGCCTCGTTACGGTAGTCCGCGAGGGAGACCTGATTGCCGTTGCTGTCGACGGCGGTGAAGGCGGGGGCCGGCTCGCCGACCTTGGGGGCGGCGTGGGCCGCGGGCGCGGCGAGGACGGCGAGGGCGGTGGTGAGAACGAGTGCCTTGGAAAGCATCTTGGGCTCCTCAGGGTTCGAGCGGGTCGATGACGATCGCCGGGGTCAGGATCTGGGGCAAGACCTGGGGCTCGCCGCCCTTCACGTAGACGAGATAGAGCGGCACGCCGGGGTGGCCGAAGCGCTCCAGGACCCGGCCGATGGCCGGATCGCTGCGTGTCCAGTCGGCGACCAGGAACGCTACGTCGTGCTCCTCGAAGGCGGCCTGGACGGCCTGGGTACCGAGGGCCAAGCGCTCGTTGACCTTGCAGGTCAGGCACCAGTCCGCCGTGAAGTCGACGAACACGGTGCGGCCCTGCCCGCGCAACTCGGCCACCCGCGCCTCCGACCACGCTTCGTGGGCGGTGTCCCCCCGGGAGGCCTGGGCTTCGCGGACCACGGGGCTCACCAGCAGCAGGCCGGCCGCGGCGAGGGCGCCCCACTGGAACGCCCGCGCAACGCGGCCCGGCCGGTGCCACAGCCATAGCGCGAAGGCCACCAACACCAGCCCCAGGAGCACTGCTCCGACGGCGTCGGGGCCGGCCTGACCGGCGAGCACCCACAGCAGCCAGACGACGCTCAGGTAGAGCGGGAAGGCCATCACCTGCTTGAAGGTCTCCATCCAGGCTCCGGGCCGCGGCAACGCGGCGGCGAGGCGGGGGAAGAAGCCGAGCACCAGGAACGGCAGGGCCATACCGAGGCCGAGGGTGACGAACACGGCGAGCGCGGTGGCCGCGTTCGCGGTCAGGGCGTAGCCCAAGGCGGTGCCCATGAACGGCGCCGTGCATGGGCTCGCCACGACGACCGCCAGGACGCCGGTGAAGAAGTCCCCCGCGGCGCCGCCCCGGGGGGCGAGTCCCTCGCCAGCGCCGGCCCAGCGCGTGCCGAAGTAGACGACGCCGGACAGCGACAGCCCGAGAGCGAAGAGCAGATAGGCGAGGAATCCCACGAAGGGCGGCGACTGGAATTGGAAGCCCCAGCCGAGTGCCTGGCCGGCAGCGCGCAGCGCGATCAGTACCCCCGCGACGGCAGAAAAGCAGGTGACGACGCCCAGGCTGTAGACGATCCCCTGGCGCCGCGCCGCGGCGGCGCTCGCCTCGCGGGAGCGGACCACCGCCAGCGCCTTCAACGACAGGATCGGGAAGACACACGGCATGAGGTTCAGGATCAACCCGCCGAGGAAGGCCGACAGCAGCGTCCAGCCGAGACCGCCGTGGCGCACGGCGGCCGCCGGCTCCGGAGCGGCGGCGGCGGCCGGAGCGCTCTCGAGCGTCGCATCCGGAACGGCGCGAATCTCGTAGGAGTGCGACGAGGTCCCCTGGTGCAGCACGACGACGCCGAGGACTTCTGCCGGCGCTCCCACAAAGTAGGCCGACAAGGGCTGCTCGATGCGCAGCGTGCCGTCCTCTTCCAGCGCCAGTCGCTGGGGCGCGGCGTGGTTCACCAGCTGGTTCGATTCCGGGAAGAACTCGACACGGTCCGCGGTGCGAGGAGCGCCGTCGATCGCCAGGATCAACGCGTCGTCCCGCGTGGCGAATCGGGCGCTCCACGACGGGTCCTCGCGAGGAATCTTCGCCCGGGCGTCGGCGAACGCGCGGGTCCAGCGGGGATCGGGCTCGGGAGTCGCGACGAGGGGCAGATCGAGCTTCAGGGTGGCCTTGCCCTGAATGCAGACATCCGCGCAGACCAGCCAGCGGACTTCCACCGCCAGGGGGACGGCTCCGGCCGGCACGTCCGCCGCCACGGTGATCGACACCAGGTGCAGGACTTCCTCGCCGTAGCCGTAGTTGGTGAGCTCGCCGTAGCGCTGGGCCTCGGGGGCCGGCCACTCGATGGCACCGGCTTCGACCCCGGCCGGCAGCTTCCAGGTGAGGGTGGTGGCGATGCCCGAATCGCCGGGGTTCTTCCAGTAGACGTGCCAACCTGGCTCGGGCTCGAGCCGCACGGCGATCCAGTTGGCCGGGCCGCGTGCAAGGCCCGAATGCTCGGCCACGAGCTCAACCTCGAGATGTTCGGCGACGACGGGCGCCGCGGCGGCAGGTACGGCCGAGAGCCAGAGAGCCGCGGCCGCGAGGGCGAGCGAGCGGCGGCGGGCGGACTGCGTCAGAAAGCTACCTCCGTCAGCGCTCGGCGAAGCCGGTCACCACATAGGTTCCCGAGCGCTGGTCCTTCTTGAGCTTCAGGATGCCCTTGCGCTCGGCGTCCTCGAGCAGCTCGGAGAAGGACGTGTAGCCGAAGTAGCCCTCGTTGAAGGAGGGCTTCTTGCGCTGCATGGTCTGCTTGATCATGGAGCCCCAGAGCACGTCCTTGTTTTCGCGCAGAAGAGCTTGGATGGCGTCGATCATCAAACCGAAGACCTCGGCGCTCTTCTTCGACAGGCCTGCGAGATCCGGCCCGGCCTGCTGATCGCGCCAGATGTCCTCGTAGAAGATGAACTCGTCGCAGTTGTCGATCAGCAGGTTCGAGGTCGAGTTGCGCACCCCGATGCCGATGACGTGCTTGTCGTTCTCCTTGAGCTTCGACACGAGGGGCGTGAAGTCGCTGTCGCCGGAGACGATCACGAAGGTGTCGAGGTGGTCCTTGGCGTAGCAGACGTCCATGGCGTCGACCACCATCTTGATGTCGGCGCTGTTCTTGCCCGAGTAGTACTTCTGCGGGATGTCGAGCAGCTCGATGCCCGCCTCGTGGAAGGGGCGTTTGTAGTCCGAGTAGCGCTCCCAGTCGGCATAGGCCTTCTTGACGATGATCTTGCCCTTCTCGAGCAGGCGTTCGAGGATCAGGGTGATGTCGAACTTCTTGATCTCCGAATCGCGCACCCCGAGGGCGACGTTTTCGAGGTCGCAGAACATGGCGATCTTGCGCTCCTCGGTGACCCGCGCCGGCGGTGCCGCGAAGGTCGGCACGGAGAAGACCATCTCGCGCATGGTCGAGATCTCGTCCGTGGTGATCGAGTGGGTGGCACCGTTGGGGGCCGCGGAGCGACGCTCGGCCCGCGGGTCGGGCCGCCCCGCTCGCTCCGGTCGGCGCGGGCGAGGCTCTTCGACCACTGCCGCGGGCTCGGGGCTCGCGGCGGTCACGACGGGGGGGGCCTCGGCGCGTTCGTCCCCGCGCCCACCGCGTCGCCCGCGACCTCGCCGCGAGCGGCCGGATCGCGGCTCATCCGCGGCGGGCGGCATTTCGGCGACCGCGGGCTCGTCCGCTCCGGAACCTGCGTCTAGAGGGGCTACCGCCTGCTCGTAGGGCGCCACGATGACGGGATCGAACGGCGCCAGCTCATCCAGCTCCACCGCCTCCAGCGCGGGCGGGGGCGGGGCCTTCCGCGGAGCGGGAGCCTGGTCCAGCCGAGGCGCGTTGGGATCGACCAGGTACCAGGGCTTTTCTTCCTGCTTCGGCCCAGACACCGGTGCGGCTTTCGCCGGCGGCGCGACGGGAACCGGCTTCGGCGAGGGCTCGAGCACGATCGCCTCGAGCTCGGCGGGCGGCGGGGGTGACGGAGCGGGCAGCGGCGGCCGGACCGGCGCGGCGGCGGAGGTACGCTCGGCCCGCACTGGGGGTGTCGGCTCGGAGGCTGGGGCGTTCGCTTGCTCTTGCTGCTCACTCTCGGCCGTCGGCCGCAACCACCAGGGGCTCACCGTGGATGTTCCTTTCATGTTGTCGACCGGGCGCCGCGAGGCCCGACAAAACCAGGCGGGACAGTATAGCGCAAGGCCCAACTCTCACGATATCAACATTTTCCGACTCCTCCCGCCGGAGCCGCAACGCTTCCCCTCGACGCCCGCGGCAGGTTGGTATACTCGCCGCCATGTCACCCGGCCAGCGCGCGACGCGGACGACGAACGCCTCCGGTGAGGAGCTGTTCCACCCTTGAGCTCGGTTCCGCTGAACTACCACTACATCGCCGTCGACGGCCCGATCGGCGTGGGAAAAACGACCCTCGTCGACCTGCTCGTGCAGCGTTTCGAGGGCGTCAAGATCCTCGAGGACGTGGGCAATCCGTTCCTGGCCGACTTCTACAAGGACAAGGCGGTCGCCTTCCAGACCGAGCTCTACTTCCTGCTCACGCGCTTCAAGCAGATGCAGGACGCATTTCAGCGCGACCTCTTCGACCGCCTGCTGGTCTCCGACTACACATTTCAGAAGAATCGGATTTTCGCCTACCTGAACCTGACCGACTCCGAGCTGCCGCTGTTCGACAAGCTCTACGCTCTCCTCGAGCCCCAGGTCCCGGTCCCCGACCTCGTGATCTACCTGGTCGCCGACCTCGACACCTGCATGGGCCGCATCAAGCGGCGCGCCCGCACCTTCGAGCGCGAGCTCAGCCAGGACTACGAGGCCGAGCTGATCGACGCCTACAACCACTACTACCACTACTACGACCGCTCCCCACTCCTGGTCGTCGATACCCGCCATCTGAACTTTCCCCAACGCCCGGAAGACCTCGACGAGCTGATCCACCGCCTCGAGCGGCCGATCAAGGGCACCGAGTACTTCGTGCCGATGGGAAGCGGGAAGCGGTAGACGGCCGAGCGACCTCGCCGACACGCCTCGGGCTCGTTGACGGGACGTGCACACCCGGCCCGAGGGCCTCCGCTCGGCGCCCCCTTCTACCGTACAATCCACCGACCATGCCCGATTTGGCTGTGCTCGCCGAACCCGGCTCGCCCGAGGAGCTCCTGGTTCGCCGGATCGACTTCGACCGCTTGCCGCGTCACGTGGCGATCATCATGGACGGCAACGGGCGTTGGGCGAAGGCGCGCTCGCGGCCACGGGTGGAGGGCCATCGCGCCGGCGTCGCGGCGGTGCGCGAGACGGTCGAAACGGCCGCTCGACTCGGTCTCGAGGTGCTGACGCTCTATGCCTTCTCGGTCGAGAACTGGAAGCGCCCGCGCTTCGAGATCTGGACCCTGATGAACCTGCTCAAGGAATACATCCGCCAGGAGCTCGACCGGATGGTCGAAAACGGCATCCGCTGCCAGCCCATCGGCCGCTGGCGGGAGCTCGACCCCTCGGTGGTGCGCGAGCTCGAACGCGCCGTCGAGGCCACCCGAGACTGCACGCGGATGACCCTGAACATCGCCCTCAACTACTCGGGCCGCTGCGAGATCGTGGACGCCTGCCGGCGCATCGTGTCGGACTGGGCCGCGGGCAAGCGGGCCGACATCGACGAGGAAACCCTCGATCGTTACCTCTACACCTCGGGCCTGCCCGATCCGGATCTGTTGATCCGCACCTCGGGCGAGTTGCGCGTGTCGAACTTCCTGCTCTGGCAGATCGCCTACTCCGAGATCTGGGTGACCCCGACGTTGTGGCCGGATTTCGGCCGCGCCGAGCTCTACCAGGCCATCGCCGATTACCAGGCGCGCGCGCGGCGCTTCGGCGGCGTGCCCGAGGAATGGGACGGCACCCCGAGCGCGGCCCGGGGCGGGAGCTGAACCCGCCTTGCAACGCCTGCTGACCGCCGCCGTACTGGTGCCTCTCGTGTTGTGGGGGGTGTTCAAGCTGCCCCCGTGGGGTTTTCTGGCGGTGGTGGCAGTGATTTTCGCGGGGGCGACGGTGGAATTCGCCCGGGTTGCCCGGTGCTGGGCTCCGAGTGCGCCCCTGTTCCTGCTACCGCCGCTCGCAGTCGCCGCCGCGGTGCTCCTCGCCCAACCCGGCCCGGCGAGCCCAGCAGCCTTGTGGGCCGCCGCCACGTTCACCACGGTCGGCTTCGGGTTGTTCGTGCTGCTCGCCCGCACGCCACCCGCCGAGTCCTTGCCCACTCTCGGCGCCTTCGCCTTCGGCGTGCCCTATTTTGCCCTGCCGGTCGCGTGCATGTACCGACTCCAGATCCGGGACCCGTGGCTCGTGATCCTGCTCTTCGCGGTGGTCTGGCTGGGTGACACGGCGGCCTACTACGTGGGTTCGAGGATCGGCCGCCACAAGCTGGCGCCCGTGGTCTCCCCCAAGAAGAGCTGGGAAGGAGCTGCCGCGGGCTTCGCGATCTCGCTCCTTTCGGCGGTGATCTGGGCCTTCCTGCGCCGGCCGGAGGTTTCCTGGCCGGTGCTCCTCGGCGTGACCGCGGCCACCGCCGTGGCCGGACAGCTCGGGGACCTGGTCGAGTCGCTGCTCAAGCGGGGGGCTGGAATCAAGGACTCGGGCAACCTGTTGCCCGGTCACGGCGGCCTGCTCGACCGTATCGACGCGCTGCTTTTCGCCGCCCCGGTGCTCCTGGCCGGCATCTGGTACTTCGGCGGGGGGTGGTGAGGGAATCGGCGCGTTGGCGTCGCCTTCGTTACACTACCTTCCGGTCGATCGATGCAACGATGAACCCCCGTTACGAGTGAGCCCCATGGAAGTCTTTTCAAAACTGGCCAACGGTCTCGTGCAGATCCCGCCGTTCCTGTTCGTTCTGGCGGTGATCATCTTCGTCCACGAGGCGGGGCACCTCGTCGTCGCCAAGCTGTTCGACGTGCGGGTACTGACCTTCTCGCTCGGTTTCGGCAAGCGCCTGTTCGGCTGGAAACGCAACGAGACCGACTACCGAGTCTCGCTGGTACCACTCGGAGGCTACGTCCGGCTCGGCGGCGAGAATCCGGACGAGCTCTCGGACGACCCGCGTGAGTTCCTGAACAAGCCCCGCTGGCAGCGCATCCTGGTCTATCTCGCGGGTCCGGCCATGAACTACGTCCTGGCCAGCGCCGTCGTCACGACGCTGCTGGTGGTGGGCGCGCCGGTGCCGAACCTGATTCTCGACGTCGAACCGGTGGTCGGCGCGATCGATCCCAACAGCGCGGCAGCGGCGGCCGGCCTCGTGCCCGGTGACTTGATCGTCGAGATCGACGGCTCCGAGATCGACAGCTGGCAGGACCTGGCGCTACTCACGAGCGGCGCGCCGGAGCGGGCGCTCGGTGTCGAGTACCGGCGCGGCGGTGAGTCGCGCCACACCACGCTTACCCCCAAGAAGGTCGAGCCCCATGGCTACGGCGACGCCGGCATCGAGCCGGTGATCGCGCCTCAGCTCACTCAGATCGTGCCCGGCGGGCGTGCCGAGGCGGCAGGCCTTCTGGCCGGCGACGAACTGCTTTCGATCGATGGCCGGCCCATCGCCGATCCGGACGACTTCATCGCCCACCTCCAGCAGCACCCGGAGGTGCCGGTGGCGATCGGCATCCGCCGCGCGGGAGTGGAGTCCGTGGTGGCGGTCACCCCTCTGGGCGTCGACGGAGTGGGCAAGATCGGAGTCAACCTCGGATACCAGGCGCCGCTCGGCTTCGGCAAGGCGTTCTCCACCAGTCTCCGCTACTGCGTCGAGCTGACCAAGAGCACCTTCGCCGTGCTCGGCCGGATCGTCTCCGGGCGGGCGTCGGTGAGGGCCAATATTTCGGGCCCCCTCGACATCGCCGAGATGTCCCACCGGATGGCTCAGGCGGGCTGGGCACCGCTGTTCAACCTGATCGCCCTTCTCTCCGTGTCGATCGCGATCTTCAACCTGCTGCCCATTCCACTCCTCGACGGCGGCCAGATCTTCGTGCTTCTGATCGAGACGGTGCGCGGTCGGGACCTGTCCCTCACCATCAAGGAACGCATCCAGCAGGCCGGCCTGGTACTGGTCCTGGCGCTCATGGCCTCGATTCTCGCGCTCGACTTCTTGAAGCGGTTGGGCTGATAAACTGCGCCCCATGCTACGTCGGCTCGCGAAGGCGATCGGGCTCCTCGCCTACGGCGGAGTCCTGTTCCTGGTGTTCGCCGCCTCGTCCTACATCGCCTTCAGCGTGTTCGTCCGGAGCGGCGTGACCGCGGCGCCGGACATCCTCGGCCTGCCCCTCGAGGAGGCCCGGATCGCTTTGTCGGACCAGGGGTTCGAGCTGCGAGTCGGGGACGATTCGCACTATGACGCCAACGTGCCGGCCGACCACGTGCTGGTGCAGGAGCCGGCCGGCGGCTCGCTGGTCAAGCGGGGAGCTTTGATTTCGGTGACGTTGTCCCAGGGGCCCCTGCAGATCACCGTGCCGGACCTGCTCGGCCAGAGCGGGCCGGCGGCTCAGATGGCCCTGGCCGGCGCCAGCCTGGCTCTCGGGCGCAGCCTGCGGGTGATGAGCCCGGGCGTCGAGCCGGGTACGGTGATCGACCAATCGCCGCGACCGGGGAGGTCGATCCCTCCCGGCGCGACTGTGGACCTCCTGGTGGCCCAGGTCTCCGCCGCCGAGGGCTACGTGATGCCGGACCTCGTCTATCGGGACTACGATCAAGTCCGTAACTACTTCGAAAAGCGCGGTTTCCAGGTCGGCGGTCCGCACAGCGAGAGCTATGAGGGAATCCGACCGGGGTCCATCCTGCGCCAGCTGCCCCCCGCGGGCCATCGGCTGCGCCGCTCCGAGACGATCTCGCTGGTGGTTTCAGCGAGCCCTGAGGGAGGATTCTGATCCTGAAGCTCGCCCCTTCGATCCTCGCCGCCGACCTCGCGGATTTCGCCGGAGCCCTTGCCGTGTGTGAAGCGGGTGGCGCCGATCTGGTCCATGTCGATGTCATGGACGGCCACTTCGTGCCCAACCTGACGTTCGGGGTGCCGGTGGTGGCCGCGCTAAGGGCGCGCACCCGGCTGCCCCTCGACGTGCACCTCATGGTGTCGAATCCGGACCGGCTGTTGGACGACTACCTCGCCGCCGGTGCGGATCGACTGGCGGTGCACTGGGAGGTCACTCCCCATCTCGACCGCACGCTCGGCCGGATCCGCGCCGCTGGAGCTAAGGCTGGAGTGGCCCTCAACCCAGCGACTCCGGTGGAGCTCCTGGTCGACGTGTTGGATACCCTGGATTTCGTGCTCTTGATGTCGGTCAATCCGGGTTTCGCCGGGCAAGCGTTCCTGCCCGGTGCCCTCGGCAAGGCACGGCGCTTGAAGGAGCTCGCCGCCGGTCGCCCGATCGAAATCGCCATGGATGGCGGCTTGGGCTGCTCCAACCTGGCTTCCGCCGCCGCCGCCGGGGTAGAAATCGCGGTGGTCGGCTCGGCCGTGTACGGAACGCCGGATCCGGTTGCAGCGCTCGGCGCTCTCCGGACGACGGCCACAAGTGGAGGAACGCGATGAAGATTTCCGGCCGTGTGTTGCTCGCCCCAGTGCTTCTGGCCTTGCTCGTCGCCGGGGGGTGCAAGTCGACGACGCGCACGGATCCGATCCTCGAGCTGTCGGCCATCGAGTCCCTCGAGAAGGGCAAGGCGCTCCTCGCCGAGGAAAAGCCCGCCCAGGCACGCCCCTACCTGACCCACGCCTTCGAGGTCGAGCCCAACTCCCTGGCCGGGCGCGAGGCGCTGCTCCTCGCCGCGGACAGCTATTACCTCGAGGGAGGACGGGTCAACCTGATCCAGGCCGAACAGCGATACCGCGACTTTCTCAACCGCTTCCCGACCAGCGAGCGGGCGGCGTACGTTCAGTTTCAACTCGCCAACGCCCTGGCTGGGCGAATCGGGCGGGCGGATCGCGATCTCGAATCGACCCGGAAGGCGCTCGCCGCCTACGAGGACCTGCTCAGTCTCTATCCGACCAGCGAGTATGCCGCGGAGGCCCGCGACAAGATTCTGGTGGTCAAGGACAGCCTGGCCGATCACGAGCTGGGTGTCGGCGACTTTTACCTGCGCTTTCGAATGCCCCAAGCGGCCGCCAAGCGCTTCGAGTACCTGCTCGAGGCGTTTCCTGCCTACTCGCAGAAGGACACCGCGCTGTACAAGCTCGGCCTCTCGTACGTTCGGAGCGGCCGGGTCGACGATGCCCGCAGGGCTTTCGAGCGACTGACCCGCGAGTTTCCACAAAGCGAGCTGGTGAAGGAGGTGCCCGTTCTCGCGTCCGAGCCGGCACCGGCCAGCGAACCGCCGCCCGCAGGAACCCCAGGAGTCTCGCCGTGAGGAATCGTGTAGCCGTTCCGGTCGCCCTCGCCCTGGTGCTCACCGGCTGCGCTTCGGGTCCCTTCCGCGCACGCTCCGCCGCGGGGGTGCCGGAAGCCACGACCGACACGATCGAAACCCTCAAGGCGCGGTTGATCGAGCTGCAGCGTCAGGCGGCCATCCACGAGGTCGAGATCGGCCGGCTGCGCCAGGCGGTGGCGGGCCTCGAGGCCCGTCTCGGCATTGCGCCGGGGCGCTCGGCGTCGCCCCTCACGCCTCCGCCGCGCCCGATCTCGACCGACGACGGCACCGGCCCCGTCCGAGGTGCGGAGTCGATCGCTTCCGAGGAGCTTCCCCCCGCCGCTCCCGTCGTGCCCGTGCCGCCGGTTCCCATCGGCGTCCGCGTCGGGGTCGACGCACAGGCGCTCTACGACGCGGCTTACAGCGCTTACCAGGAGCGTCGCTACGACGACGCCGAGCTGCTTTTCAGCCAGTTCCTCGGCTACCACGGCAGCACGGACCTGGCCGACAACGCCCAGTACTGGATCGGCGAGAGCCGCTTCGCCCGTGGCGACCACGCGAGCGCGCTCGCGGCCTTCCGCGAGACGATCGACCGATTCCCAGACGGCAACAAAGTGGCCGACGCGCTGCTCAAATCGGGCGATTGCCTGGCTGCCCTGGGCGACGTTCCGGCCGCTCGGCTGGCTTACCAGGAAGTGATCCGGCGCTTCCCGGGGACCTCCACCGCGGCCACCGCCGAGGAGCGTAGCGGCAAGTTGCCGTGAGGCTTTACGCCCGCTGGCCTCAAGCAGAACTTGAGGTTTTGGCGACTAAACCTTGACAGCTGCGGGCAGACGAGCTAACTTTCATAGCAGTCTGCCTATAAAGGGCGATGTTCGACTCGCCTAGCCCGCTGAGGACTTCGACATGCCGACGACGCTCCGAGGGTTCCTGGTTTTCCTCTCCCTCGTCCCCGCAGCCCTCCCGGGGTTGGCGGCGGAGGCTCCACCGAGGGATCTGCACCTGGTCGGCGATCACTGGACGGCCTGGAGTCCGCCCGAGGTTCTGCCCGAGGGCGCGAACGTTCACACCATCGTGCGTGGTGACACGCTGTGGGACCTGGCCCAAAAGTACTACGGAGATCCCTATCTCTGGCCCCAGCTGTGGGAGCAGAACCGATGGGTGGAGGACGCCCACTGGATCTATCCTGGGGATCCGCTCGTGGTCGGTGTCGAAGTGGCACCGGGCGAGGTCACGGACGACGGCACGTTGGCGGACGATCTCACCGCTGGCGACGAATCCGCTGGCGACGAGTCCTCTCGCGACCCTGCCGACGACGCATCGGCCGAGACAGACTCGGGTCTTAGCGGCATTCTCACCTCCAAGCAGGCGGCGGGTGATCCGAGGACGCTTGGCTACCTGAGCGATGTCGAGTGCGGCGGCTACGTCGCCGACGAGGGCGAGGTCTTCCCGTATCGGCTGATCGGTTCCGAGCACGGCGTGCTACTGCCGAACCTGCGCGGAGAAGGGCGGGTTGGAGGGGAGGTCGGGCGGTTCGGCGAACTGTCGACGGCCCGCGTCAATTTGACCGATGGCGACCTGGTCTACCTCGACGGTGGTCGCGGTGCCGGGCTCACTCCCGGCCAAATGCTCGTCGTGGTCGAGCCCCAGCGCTTGGTACGCCGGCCGGACCGGCGGCGGGAGCCGCTTGGCCAGCTCTACCGCAACCTGGCCCGTCTGCGGGTGCTTACCGTCCAGCCGGATCTTGCGATCGCCGAGGTGCTCCGCGCCTGTGCCGGCGTCCAGTCGGGCATGGGTGTGAAGATCTTCGAACCCGATCCGCTTCCTGTTGGCCGTAGCGGCCGGCCCTGGCCGGTGACCATGCCGGTGGCGAGCGCGGAGCTGACCGAGGCGCCGGTCGTGGTTACTTCGATCGATGGCCTGTTGTCGCTCGGACAGGATCACCTGGTTTTCATCGACCGCGGCGCCGCGGACGACGTGCTACCCGGCGATCTGTATACGATTTACCGGTTCAACCGGGAAGGTCTGCCGCCGGTGGTTCTGGGCGAGCTCGTCGTGGTTTCGGTGCGCGGACGACTCGCTCTTGCCCGGATCACCGAGTCGCGATTCGCGGTGTTGATCGGCGACTCCCTCCACGCCCGCTGAATCCGCATCCCCTTCTCCCGCGCCGGTGCTCGCAGGGGCACCGGCGCGGCTCCAACGGCCACACGGGTGACAAATCGGCGCGATGGACGCCGTGCTATGATCCGCCGTCCTCGCGGAGCCCCGGAATGAAGGTCAACGACTTGAACGGCCGTTTGTGCCAGCTCGTGGATGAGTTGGTGCACCACGGACTGACCCTGGAGCAGGCTCGCCGCGAGTTCGAAAAGCAGTTCATCGTCTCTTCGCTACGCTCCCACGACTTCAATCTCGGGCGCGCTGCCAAGAGCCTGGGAGTGCACCGAAATACTCTGCGCAACAAGTTCACGACTCTAGGGATCGTGATCGACGACCTGCGCAAGGCCCGCCGAATCGCCTCCTGAGCCCCGCGTCGAGGGCACCGGGCTCCATTCTGGCATCGATATTGCTGGTCCGGGTCTCGATTCCCGTGGGCCGGTTCGCAAGTACGAGCCGCGCCTCTTTCGCCAACGGCCGATGCTTCTGGCTGCCCTCGAGGGCCGGCCCGCAGTCTCAGCCTCGATGACGAAGGTACTCCAACGATGACTGAAACCAGCACCTCCCCGGCGCGCAAACGCCGTCCTGCCGCGCTCCTCGCGGCCCTCGCCTTCGGCCTCTTGGGGCTCGAGTCCATTCCTTCGATCTCGACGGCTCTCGCTTTTCTCACCCGCCCGGCCGCCGTGGCCGCGCCAGCTCCGACGGCGCCACCCGAGCCTCTCACTGCCTCTCGTTTTCCTGCCGTCGCCGAAGAGAACCTCCTGGCGGAGCTTCCCTACGGCGCGTTCATCGCCGAGGCCGCTAGGAAGAACCAGATCGACGGGTGGCTCTTGGCCGCCTTGGTCGAAACCGAGTCCGGGTTTCGCCATCGGGCGGTTTCGGGCCGCGGGGCCGTGGGGTTGACCCAGATTCTCCCCGCCACGGCTCAGGCTTTCGGCTCGACGGAGACCGACTTGACCGATCCGCGAGGCAATCTCGACGCGGGCGCCTCCTACCTAGCCCATCTTCTCAAGGAGTTCGATGGCGACCTCGGGCTCGCGCTGGCCGCCTACAACGCAGGGCCAAACGCGGTGAAGCGCTTCGGAGGGATCCCGCCCTTCGCCGAGACGCGGGACTTCGTTTCGAGGGTGCTGGGAAGCTATCTCGACAACCGTCGCCAAGCCTGGGAGGCCTCGGCGGCGGCCGTCCTCTTGGCCGAAGGTTGACGATCGAGGGCGGCGCCGGATCAGGGAGGGTACTCGCCCTTGGTGGGCGGCGTCACGTCCTCGGCTGCGCCTTCGCGCAGGCCCTTCTTGAGGTTCTTGATCCCCTCGCCGATCCCCCGGCCGAGCTGTGGAAGCCGGGTGGCTCCAAAGAGAACCACCACGATCACCAGGATGAGCACGAGTTCCATGGGTCCCAAGCGCATTGCGTCGCCTCCTCCGGCGGTAGAAGTCGGGTAGTCAGTGTAGCAGAGACCCGTCGGCGAGCACTCCGCGCCAGGCATCGGCCAGCCGCGGCGCCACGGCCGCGGTTTCAGGCGTTCTCGCGAGGTGCTCGAGCGCCCGCCTCAACGTAGGTGCAATCAAAGGCAGATATCGGGGCGACCGATCCGCGAATGCCGCGTAGGTGCCCACCGCCTTCAGTGTCCGCTGGGCCGCAGCGCGATGGTAAGGCTCGCGGTCGAGAACGCCGGCTGCCGAAAGCAGGCGCTCCTCTGCGGCGGGAGGCGGAAACAGGCTGTCGTTGAGCAGCGAGGCCAGGTCGTAGGCCGCCGGCCCGAGGCGCAGGTCCTGGTGATCGACGATTCCCACTTCGCCGCCAGCGAGGGGCAGCAGGTTGCGGACGTTGAGATCCCGGTGGCATGGCACTCGCCGCTCGCTTCCGAGACGCTCGCAGAGTGCTTCGAGCGCCATCACGGTTGCGCCGTCGAGCGCGAGCCCCTGGGTCTCGAAGAAGACTCGCCGGGTCATGGCCAGCTCCCGCCGAAGGAGGGCCTCGTCGAGCGCCGGGTTCAGACCCGCCACGAGGCCGCGGTCGAGCGCGGCGATTCGCGGAAGTGCTTCGACCGCGGCCCGAAAATGGGTCTCAAGGGCCTCGAAAGGCTGGCTGCGCAGGTCGAAGACCGTTTCCAGACCCAGATCCTCGGTCAGCATCCAGGTTCCGTCCTCGGCCGCCGCCAGAATCGCCGGCACGCGCAGGCTCGCCCCCGAGAAGAGCGCCGTGGCGATCCGGTACCGACGCTCCGCGGCGCGCATCGCGAGGGGGTAAAGGGCCAGAATGGCACTCGCGGGCTTTCCCAAGAGCGCGAGACGGAAATAGCGGCGCTGGGAGACGTCCCCGGTCATGGCCAGGGCGTCCACCGGTCGGTAGCCGCCCTCGCGCAGGGTCGCGAAAATGGGGGAGAGCTCGGGTGCGGGCATCGGATGTCGTCGGGGGAATCCCCCGGTGGGCCTCGGCAGCGAGTCCGGGCGGGGGGTATTATACGGACGGTTTCCGCTTCGTCCGGGGGTCGGGTCGCGCGCGAGGGAGGGCCTTCGCAGGGCGAGGAAGTACACGAGGTATAGGTCGTTGGAAGACAAGCTGCGCGAAATGCTCCGTGAGCTGGGCCGGGCCCTGGCGGAATCGTCGGACGCCAGTCAGGCCCTGCGCCGGCTTCACGAGGAGGGCTACAGTCTCTACATGCTCCTCGACCGTTCGGGCAACGTCGCCGTGCCCGCGGGCGCCAGTTCCGAGGTGACGACCTGCGAGAACGCAGAATCGGCCGTTCCTCGGTCTGCGATCGTCGAGCCGGTCTTCCGCATCGACGGCCAAGACCTCCGTTTCCTCCGTTCGCTCGGGATCGACCCAACTCGGCGCATCCGCCGTCGGGGCCGGAACCCCGCACCGTGACCACCCTCGCCACGACGCCGGACGAGCGTCCGGACTTGCTCGGGTTGCCCCTGCCGGAGCTTCGTCGGGTGCTCGGCGGAGCGATCGACAAGCCTTTCCGCGCCCAGCAGATCTACGAGGCCCTCAACCGCCGAGCGGTGGGCGGCTTCGAGGAGATGACGGACTTGTCGGTGCCGTTGCGCGCCCGGCTCGAGAGCGAGTTCCGCATCGGCCTCCCCGCGGTCGCCGAGCGCTGGCCGTCCTCGGACGGCACGGTCAAGTACCTGCTGCGGCTGATTGACGGAGCCACCGTCGAGGCCGTCGACATTCCCGACGGCGACCGCCGCACGCTGTGCATCTCGAGCCAGGCGGGTTGTGGCCTCGCGTGCCGTTTCTGTGTCACCGGCTACTGGGGCGCCGGCCGCAACCTGACTTCCGGCGAGATCGTGGGCCAGGTGCTCGCCATCCGTCGCGACGCCCTATTGCCGGCGGACGGGTTCAACCTGGTCTTCATGGGGATGGGCGAGCCGCTACTGAACCTCGAGGCTTTGACCACCGCCCTCGGCATCCTCACCGAGTCTTTGTCCTGGCGCCGCATCACGGTGTCGACCGCGGGGGTGGTGCCGGGGATCGAGGCCCTGGCCCTCTGGCCCAAGCGCCCCAACCTGGCGATCTCGCTACACGCTTCGGCGGACCCGCTACGCGACCGGATCATGCCGATCAACCGAACCTATCCGCTCGACTCGCTCTTTGGAGCACTCGCGGCCTATCCGCTGGAGCCGGGCCGGAAGATCACCCTCGAGTACATCCTGATCCGCGATCTCAACGACCGCGACGAGGATGCCGACACCTTGGTGCGGCGCGCTCGTGGATTGCCGGTCAAAGTCAACTTGATTCCGATCAACCCCGATCCGGTCTTGGGCGCGGAGATGGTGCCGCCCTCCGATCGGCGCATCGCCGCGTTTCAGGAGCGGCTGCAGCGGCGTGGGCTCATCGCCACCGTGCGTCGGCGGCGCGGTGACGACGTCGCCGCCGCCTGCGGGCAGCTGCGCGCCTTCGGCCGGGACCCGCGGGGTTTCCGCCCCGGCCTCCACGAGAGCTGACCCTCATGCTCGCCAGACGAAGCCGTGGTTGCGCCCCCCACCCGGGCCCTCTCGGCGATAGCTCCACAGCTGATCCGCATGGCAGCGGGTGCAAACGTCGACCGCGCGCACGTCGGTGACCCCAGCGCGGGCGAGCTGCTCGCGCGCCGCTGCCAGCAAGTCGAGATGGGGCCGCTGCCCCGCACCGGTCCGGCGGGCCAACGGAGTCGATGCCACGACCACGGCTGCTGCCACCTCGTCCGAGACTTCGTAGCAGCAGGGTCCGATCGCCGGGCCGATCCACGCCGTGAGGTCCGCCGCGGGCGCGGTCAGGGACTCGAGCGTACGACTGATCACGCCGGCGGCCAGCCCCCGCCAGCCGGCGTGAACCGCGGCGAGCTCCCGCTCACCCGCGAGCAACACGGGCACACAGTCCGCCACCACCACGGAGAGCACGAGTCCCGGCTGATCGGTGATGAGTGCATCGCCTTCGCCGCAGCGGCCGGAGCGGGCGGGCAAAACCTGGTCGGCGTGAACTTGCTTCGCCCAGGCGACGGGCAGATCGAGGGTGGGCTCAAGGGTCGCAAACACCTGGGCGCGCTCACCCTCCGGGCCGCGGCCCACGAACCGCACCTGCACCGTGCCGCGCTGGTCGCACCACTGGGGGAAGGGCTCGGAGTGATAGATCACCGACCACCTCGAGCATCCAGAAGAGGCTCGATGGCGTCACCGATCGCCTCCGCGAGGTCGCGGTAGCCGGCCGCGTTGGGATGCACCGGATCGGCCTTGCGAGCGGGTGAGCGCAGAATCTCGCCGAGCGCCCCGCGAACGACCGGCAGCCCCGGGTGGCGCTCCTCGATCCGGTCGAAGATCGTTCGATAGGCCTCGCCGAAAGGCGCGTCGAGCTCGACCACCAGAGGCAACGCGCCGTGGGCGAGAACACCGGAGACGATCGCTTCGAGAGCCGCGTCGGTCTTCTCGGCCGGCACTCCGCGCAGCAAGTCGTTGCCGCCGAATTGGACGACGACCAGCCACGGATCCTCTCCGAGGGCGCTTCCGAGGCGAACGAGCCCTTGCTCGGCAGTGTCTCCGGGCACGCCTGCGTTGACCACGTCGGCACGAAACCGGGCGGCCAGAAGGTCCGGATAGCTTTCCCCCGGGCCGGCGCCTACCCCCGCCGTGATCGAGTCTCCAAGACAGACGATCGTCCGGCCCGAGTTGTGGAGATTGGGTACATCCGGCGTGCAGGCGAGGGCGAAGAGAGCCCAGGGAATGGCCATGGCGGCGCGACGAAGCACGGGGCAAGTATCTCCCGAGCCGACGGCTTGTGCGCCCGTCGCCTCTGCCCTGCGAACAGTCCGTCGCGGTAGACTTCGCCGGTCGCACCCCAGCCCTGACCGGGAAGGAAGCTCGTTGATCCAGTTCTTCCACGTCGGCAAGACGTATCCCGGCGGTCAGGTCGGGCTCGACGACGTTTCGTTTTCGCTCGAGCGCGGGGCCTTCACCTTCCTCACCGGGGCCTCGGGTTCGGGCAAGACGACCCTGCTGCGGCTGATCTACCGGGGCGACGTGCCCAGCAAGGGTCAGATCCTCGTCAACGGTCGCAACGTCTCTTCTCTGCCGCGGAGCAAGATCCCCTATTTGCGACGCACGATCGGAGTGGTCTTTCAGACCTTCCTCCTCATCGAGCGCAAGACGGTGTTCGAGAATGTGACCTATTTGCCCCGCCTGCTCGGCCAGGACCTCGCCAGTCAGAAAAAGGTCGCCTTCGAGGCCCTGCGAAGGGTCGGGCTGGCGCATCGTCTGAGCGCATTTCCGAGCGAGCTCTCGGGCGGTGAGCAACAGCGGGTGGCCATCGCTCGGGCGCTGATCGCCCGGCCCGACATCCTGCTCGCCGACGAGCCGACGGGGAACCTGGACCCGGAGCTCTCCTGGGAGATCTTCAAGCTGTTCCTCGAAATCAACCGGCAAGGAACCACGGTCCTGCTCGCTACCCACGACCGCGCCATGATCGAACGGGTGGGCCACCGGGTCCTGACCCTGGGCACGGGCCATCTGGTCGGGGACGAAATGCTGCCGCCGACCCCCACTGCGACCGAAAGCCCTTGGCGGGAAACCGCGGCACCCCTTCCGACCGAGCCGGGGCTCGCCCCGTGACTTTGTGGCAAGCCCTCCGCTACTTCCTGCGCGAGGCCGTGGTGTCTCTCGGGCGCTCGCTGCGGATCAGCCTGCTCGCCATCGGTACGATCGCGGTGAGCCTGTTCGTGGGCGGCGTGTTCTTCTTGATCGCGAGCAACCTCTCGACCTGGCTGGCACGAGCCCGGGCCGAGGGCAAGGTGGTGGTCTACCTCGAGCCGGGCCAGGCCGTGGCCGGTTTGCCCGCCGTCACCGCCAAGGCCGCCGTGCCCTGGGTGCGCCACTCCCGAGCGGTCGAGGCCGCGGAGGCTCGCCGTCGGTTCGTGGAGGTCTACCCGAGCCTGGCCGAGCTGGTCGAGAAGGATGCCGGGGCACTGCCCGAGTCTCTGGAGCTGACCGTGGACTCGGAGGCTGTGCCGGTCGACGAGCTCGACCGCTGGCTCGCCGACCTGCGCGCCACCGCGGGGGTCGGGCTGGTCGACGACGACCGCGACTGGCTGCGCCAGCTGGGCGCCGTGGCGGCCCTGGTGCGAGGGCTCGGGTTGGTCCTTGGCAGTGTGCTGCTGGGAGCCGGCATCTTCACGATCGCCAGCGTGATCCGCCTGACCGCCTACCTCTACCAACAGGAAATCGCCATCCAGCGACTGGTCGGCGCCACCGAGTTCTACATCCGGGGCCCGTTCTACTTCGAGGGCTTGCTCCAAGGGCTCATCGGAGGCCTTCTGGCCGCGGCAGGACTGGCGGTCGGCTTCACGGTGCTCCGCCAACGCGCCCAGGAGTCGATCTTGACCGCCCTGCTGGCCGGCGACCGGCTCCCCTGGGGCTGGCTTCTCGCCCTCGTTGGCCTCGGTGCCCTGGCCGGCCTGGTCGGCGCCGTGTTCTCCCTCCAGCGGGAGGCCCTCCCCCATTCCCCGCTCGAGGAAGCCGCCGTGGAGCTCGACGCTGGATGAGCGGTCGGGGTGGAGCGGCTCAGGAGTTGGGCGCCTTCTTCGGCCATGTCGGGGGTAAGAACGCAAGCATTACTTCTTAGCGAGCGCGGTATCCTTCGGGACCACGCGCGACTAGCCCCCTCGCTTCGAGGTCGGACAGATCTCGGACCAACGTCCTTTCGGACTTGCGGGCGTATCGCTGAGCCAGCCTCGGATCGAGCAAGGGCAACTGATCCCTGGAAAGTTCTCGGGGTGACTTCGACAAACCGACGAGCAGCAGGCGGCAGCGCTCTGCCTTTTCCGGCGAGTCGCCGGCGAGCTTCTCATCGACGAAGTCCCGCCAGGCGAGGGAGAGTTGGTGCTGCCGAATCACCAGGAGCTGATCGCGCAGACCATCGGCGAACCCTCGAACGGCATAATGAACGAACGGAACGACCTCACTCTTGGTTTGGCTGGCTGCATCCAGCTGCCGGTAGTACTCGGAGCGGGTTAGGTTGTAGTGGTTGCTCAGCAGGTGCGCAGACGGTTCGGGAACGCCAGCGTTCACCAACAAGTAGAACTCGACCAGTCGCGCCGTTCGCCCGTTGCCATCGCCGAACGGGTGAATCCAGGCGATGTAGAGGTGGGCCATCACCGCCTTCAGAACCGCGCCGACCACGCCAGGTGATCCACGGGTGAGATCGTTCGTAAGCGCGCGGCATCGTCGGCCTCGGTGTCAACAAGGATGTCAGCGACATCTCGTCTGTAATCAGCAGGATACCGCAATTCTGTCCTCATCGATGTCCGCTGTCGTGTCCAACGCCGATTCGCTGCGCTTTGACGCCATCCCCCGAGAACGCGTACAATCCCGGTCCCCTGTCGGGACTCGCGCGGAGAGGTGCTGGAGTGGCTGAACAGGGCTGCCTGCTAAGCAGTTGTCCGGGGTTAAGCCCTGGACCGAGGGTTCGAATCCCTCCCTCTCCGCCATTTCATTCCTGCTTCCCACGATTCGAAGGCGCCCCCCGCGGGGCGCCTTCGGTGTTTGGAGCGATCAGGGTCGGCGGACGGTGAGGACGGGGCAGTGGGCGCGCTGGACGACCCGCTCGGCGGTCGAGCCCAGCAGCAGTCGGGCGAAGCCGGATCGGCCGTGGGTGCCCATGGCGATCAGATCGGCCCCGAGGGACTGAGCTTCTTGGACGATCGTCTGGGACGCGAGGCCCTGGGCGAGGCGGATCTGGATGGTCAGGCCAGGTCGTCGCCAGCTCGCGGCCAGCTCTTCCAGCCGCGCCGACAACGCCGTCGCCAGCTCATCCGAGTACTCGAAGTAGGCCGCCGCGGTGCCGTAGGCACCGTACTCCACGTGCAAGTCGTAGACGTGCAGCAGGATGACCGTGGCGTCCCCGTCGAAGCAGCGCAGAATTCGATCCGCGGCCGCGAAGGCGAGCTCCGCATCCTCCGAGAAGTCGGTGGGGACGACGATCGTCCCTGGCGGGCGCTCGGGCGCCGAATCGCCGGGGTGGACGGCCAGGACGGGACAGGTCGCGCGCTGCACGATGCGCTCGGCGGTGGAACCGAGAAAGAGATGAGCGAGGCCGGTCTTGCCGCGGGTCCCCGTCACCAGCAGGTCCGCCTCGAGCTCCTCGGCGAGCCTGGCCACAGCAGAGCCCGCCAGGCCCTCGACCACCTCGGTTTCCACCGTAACGCCGGTCAGCCGCGCGGCCTCGGCGGCCAGCCCTTCGCGGGCCGCGGCGAGGATCTCCGCCATCACCTGGGGCGGCGGTGGAGTCGCAAGCTCGGCGGCCGGCAACGGCGGCTCGACGGCGTGGACCAGGGTGAGACCCGCGTTGTGGGCGCGGGCGATCGAGACGGCCCAGGCGACCCCGAGGGCGGCCGCCTCGGAAAAGTCGGTGGCGGCGACGATTCGACGGATCCGATGATCGGACATTGAGTTACCTCCGCACGTTCGGGGTCAGTATAGACCTCGCTCACGAAGCGAACGCCACCCATCGGGGGGAGAGCCTGGAAGTGTGAGAGGGGGAGGAAGAATGGTTGCGGGGGCAGGATTTGAACCTGCGACCTTTGGGTTATGAGCCCAACGAGCTACCGGGCTGCTCCACCCCGCGTCACCGACGATTCAGGAGAGAACCGCCCCCTCCGGCAAGGGGAGACGCATGATGCCATGAAGGGAGCGACGCGTCAAGCGCCGCACCGGCTGTCCGACGGCTCGTGGTCTACGACCAAGGGCGGGTCACAGACCCGCCCTCCCCATCACCCCGCGATGTCCTCGCCGCCATCGACGTTGATCACATTGCCGGTGAGCCACTCGGTGCCGGGGGCGGACAGCGCCACCAGGCACCGGGCCACGTCGTCCGGGGTGGTCAGCCGGCCGCCCGGGTTGCGGGCTTTGGCGTTCTCGACGATTGCGTCGTTGCCCGGGATCTTGCGCAGGGCAGGGGTGTCGGTGACCCCGGCCTTGATCGCGTTGGCCGTGATCCCGAGCGGTGAGAGCTCGACGGCGAGCTGGCGGGTATGGGATTCGAGCGCGCACTTGGCGGCCGAGACGGCGCCGTAGGCCTTCCACATGACGTGATCGCCGGAGGAGGTCATGGAGTAGATCTTCCCGCCCCGGCGCAGCAGGCCCCGGCGCACGGTGTCCTGGCTCCAGTAGACGAGGGAGTGGGCCATGACGTCGAGGGTCATGTCCATCTGGGCCTGGGAGAGAGCGTCCTTTTCGTCGTCCGCGATGAACGGCTTCAGCGCGCCGAAGGCGAGGGAGTGGAGGAGCACCCGGATCTGCCCTGCGCCGATCTCCGCCGCCGCCGCGTCGAGCACCTCGGCACGCTTCTCGGCGTCCGCGGCGTTGACGTTGAAGAACAAGGCTTTGCGTCCGTGGGCCCGGATCCGGCCCAGAATCTCCTCGACGTGGGCGAGCCCGGCGCGGCGGTCCAGGTGTACGCCGAGGATGTCGTAACCCGCGGCCGCGAAGGTCACCGCCGCGGCCTCCCCGAAGCCGCTCGAAGCGCCCAGGATGAGCGCCCAATCGTTGGTTGTCGTGCTCACAAGAGACCTCCTGAGGTGGAGAAGGCAGTGTAGCAGGGGAGCTCAGGCGAAGAACCGCGGCGCCTCCGCCACCTTCTGCGCCGGCTCGGTGGTGAGGGTCTCGCCCTGGGCCGAACGGTAGCGGCCGAGACCGAGCGACAGGAGCGAGCGGTTGCGGCCGCGGCGCTTGGCCTCGTACAGCGCCTCGTCGGCCAGGGCGAGGAGCTCCGACGGACCCGGCACGTACAGCTCCGGAAACGCCGCCACCCCGACGCTGGCGGTGACCGGAATCGGCTGGCCGCGATCGCCTCCGGTGCCGACATCGAGGGCTTCGATGGCCTGGCGCAGGCGCTCCGCCCGGTCCAGGGCCACGCGACCGTCCGCGCCGGGAACGACGATCGCAAACTCCTCGCCGCCGTAGCGGGCCACGACCTCGCCTTCCCGCGCCTCGCGGCGCAGGGCTCGGGCGACCCCCGCCAACACCCGGTCACCGGTGGCGTGGCCGTGGGTGTCGTTGATGCGCTTGAAGTGGTCGACATCGAGGAGGATCGCGGACAGCGCGCCGCCGCCGTCATAGGAGCGAGCGAACAACTCGCCCAAGGATCGCTCGAGTACCCGGCGGACCACCAGCCCGGTCAAGGCGTCCTCCCGAGCCTCACGGTCGAGAATCGCGCGGTGGAGCCAGGCCCCGAGTTGAGGGCGGAGATTGTCGAGCAGAGCCACGTCGCCAGGGGCCAGCCGGCGCGGATCGCACCACAGGCGTAGGCGGCCGAAAGCCTGGCCCTCGGCCTGGAGGTCGTGCTCCACGAGCAACCAGTGTGCCCGGCGGTGGAGCCCCGGCATGGGAGGTGGCACCGGGTCCGGGTCCGGCTCGCCCTCCTGGATGCGCCCCGAGGGGCCAGCCCAGTAGCTGGAGCCCCCGGTCTCGAGCTGAAACCAGTGGAACGGCAGCACGCGCAGGCATTCGGTGCGGATGCGACCGGCCAGCTCGGCAAGCTCGAAGCCCGTGGCCGCCATCCGCTCGCTGGCGAGGTTGACCTGCTCGAGGCCCACGGCCCGGTGAGCGATGGCGCCATGGAGAAAGCTCGAGCGAGCGGCCTCCAAGCTGAACAGCCCGAACCCCACGATCAGCACCCCGGCGATCGGCCAACCGGCGCCCAGGCCGGCCGCCGCGAGGGCCACGCCCAGGCCCCAGCCGAGGGCGTCGATGGCGAGCGGCTGGAGCGTCCGCACCGGCCGCAGGGGCTCGCCGGGGCGGCGCAGCGCGTGGTCACCCAGCAGCAGCCCTGCGAACGCCACCAGGTAGGTTCCGGCCGCCGCGGCAACCGCTCCCAGCGGCAGGGTGCCCGGCGCCCAACCGAGGGCCCGTCCCACGAGGCCGGCCGAAAGCGCCGCCAGGGCCGCGCGGCCGCCGCTCTCGGCCACTCGGACGAAACCGCGCCGCTCCTCGGGAGTCGAGGGCGAGAGGTTCCACAGAACCCGGCGACCCAGTTCGCCGCAGGCCAGGCCCGCCGCCGCGAGCACGGCCGTAGCGAAGGGTCCGAGCAGCGTCAGCGCCGCCGGAAGCGCCAACGCGCCGGAGGACAGAGTTGCCCCGGCCAGCGGCCGGTGGAGCGAGCCGAGCGCCAGGCCGGCGAGGAGGACCGCCGCCAAGTCCCGCCGGAACGGTTCGGGCTCGCCGCCGAAGAGCCGCACGGCGGCGAGGCCGAGCACCGCCACGACGGCCGGCGCGAGCGAGATCAGCAGGTGGCGGGCTGGGCCGCGCGAGGGGCGCATCGAGGTGCTTCGCGATCGGGGTCGGGTCGGGGCCGACCGATCCTACCGCGCCGCCCCCTCAGATGCCGTCCAGGTCGGCCAGCACGGGCGCCGAGGGGCGCGATGCAACCCGAGGCCGCTATCATCCACCTTCCAAGAAAGGACGCCAGCCCATGACCGCCACGTCGACCTCCTCCGTCGCCCTCGTCACCGGGGGCGGCACCGGCCTCGGCCGGGCCATCGCCCACCGCTTCGCCCAGGATGGCCGCGCCGTCGCCATCGCATCGCGCAACCCCGAGCATCTGGAGCCCACCTTGGCGGAGCTCCAGGCTCTCGGCGCGAGAGCCATCGCCATTCCCACCGACGTGCGCGACGCCGCCGCGGTGGAGGCCGCGGTCGCCCGCACCGAGAGCGAGCTCGGGCCGATCGACGTGCTGGTCAACAACGCCGCCGGCAACTTCCTCGTCAAAGCCGAGGAACTGTCGCCGAACGGCTGGCGCTCGGTGGTCGAGATCGTGCTCTACGGCACCTGGTGGTGCACCCAGGCGGTCGGCAAGCGCATGCTCGAGCGGGGTGGCGGCGCCATCGTCAACATCATCGCCACCTACGCCTGGACGGGCATGCCCGGCGTCGTCCACTCGGCTTCGGCCAAGGCCGGCGTGCTCGCGATGACCAAGTCCCTGGCGGTCGAATGGGGAGACCGCGGCGTCCGCCTCAACTGCGTCGCCCCCGGCATCATGGTCACCGAGGGCGCCTCGGAAAACCTCAAGTTCGCCACCCCGGAGATCCAGGAGCGCCTGCGCCGCGCCGTCCCCGTCAAACGCCTGGCGACCCTGGAAGAGGTCGCCGCGAGCGTGGCCTACCTGGCCTCTCCCGAGGCGACGTACGTCACCGGCGACTGCCTGACGATCGATGGCGGCTTCTCGTTGGGGCGCGCGGCGTTCTAGCGGCCCGTGGCAGAAGGGCCCCCCCCACGCACCCCGGCCGGCACAGGGCCGGCCGATACACTGTAAATCATTGATTCTTAAGAGCAGCGGCTGGGCTCGTCCCGGCCGGGGCGAGCGGGAGGGTTTCGCCACGGCCTCCTAGCGGCGGCGATCTTGCGGCGGGCGGGCCTTCTCGAGTAGCTGCGAGTGGAGGTCCAAGTCCTTCCGGATGTAGTCCTCGACGGCTGGCTCGGGACCATGAACGAGGGCTTCTCGCAGGTCTTGTTCGGCCCGCCCGAGATAGTCACGGCTGTCCCGCCAGGCTCGGCCTCGCGTCGCTGGCGGCAACAACCGATCCTGCCCGGTCCGAATACAGCGCCTCGCAAACTGCAGAAGGGTCCGACCTCGCAGCTGCAGCAAGGCCGGATTCTGGCGCCAATCCGGGTGCTCGCGGAGCATCCGCTCGAGGAACTCCAGGGCCTCTGGGTCCTGGTGAAGACGCAAGAGGCTCAATGCAATTCGGCGTGCTTCGCGCTCCTCGAAGTGTCCTCGCGAAGCCATGGCAAGCAGGCGACTCGCAAGCTCTCGGTGGGCAGGCTCGGGAGTGGCCGCCGACATCAGCGCGTCGGCTAGGTGAGCCAGTGCGAGTGGCGAGAACCCTTCGAGCTGGGATCGGTATCGCTCTACAAACTCCGCAACCGGCCCAGTGTCCGCCAAGGCTCGCTGTATTTCTGCAAAGAGTTGCACCGAACGGAAATTGAAGGGGTCGCGATCGAGAAGCGCCAGAATCCCCCGCTGAGCACGTGTCAGCTCTCCCAGGGACAGCGCCTGTTCGATCCCTTGATGCTCCCGCGCCAGGGCATGGCGGGGATGAGCGGGCAAAACACAAACGACCCGGTCCGCGTTGATGTCGAAGGCAGGCGGAGGACAGCCCTCTTCCTTCATCGAACGCAGAATCGTCGGGATTCCTTGGCCTTCGGCCTGGGCCAACTGGAGTCGGTTGAGGAACCAGGCCAGACTCTGATTGCGCCACTTCGGGCTGGCGCGTCCCGCGCGGAAGGACGCTTCCTCTACGCCTGGCGGAAGGGAACCTGGTGACACGATTTCGATTCGATCCGAGAAGACCGTGAGTCGGGTGGGATCCGGGGACTCGTAGTCTCGATGGGCCAAGGCGTTGACCATGGCCTCATGAAGAGCCCGTTGGGGGTACTTGAGTGCGTTCGGGGACTTGGGATCCCTCTTGTCGAAGGCAGTGGTGGCTTGAACGTCGAGAAGTTCGGTCAAACGCCGGGCCTGGTCCAACAAGGAGCCCGGGATCTCGTGCCGTTCCGCGTGAGGCTCCGAGCGGTCCTCCCCGGGGTAGATCGAGAACATGCTGAACGCGCCGCGAATGAACCGTTGGGGTTCGCGGCCGAACAGCAGGATGGCGAAGTTTCGGGGGCGCAGATCGTCAGTCAGCGGGTCACGCGCACACAACGGCGGGACGAAAGGACTGAATTGCTCCTGGTCCGACAAGTAACGCTCGACACCCCGGGCGGGGTCGAAGATCTTCATGCGCTGCATCGCATCACGGAGCGTCAGAAGATCGAGATCATCGAGCGTGGCAAGCTCGGACGGGCGCCGGTCCCAGGGCTCCAGCTCGCCTTTCTTCATCAACAGCTCGCGTAGAAGCCCGTTGCGGGCTTCGCGCGTCTCTCGTGATATTCGGACCCAGTACTTGCCGGCTTCGCTGCCCCTGCGAAACAAGTGGGCCCGCGAAGATCGAGGGACTACGAAGACGAGCACCCTGCGCTCTGGATTCGTCGTCGGAACTTCTTCCACCTGGGGGTGAAGATCCGGGTCGACCAAATCGCGACAGTGCTGGAGAACCCGGCCTTCGACCTCACGGAGACGATTTGCTTCGAGCCCGGTCATCTCGACCGTGGGAAAGCCGAATTCGTCCTTCGTTTCGCGCGCGCCGCACACGACATAGCCGCCGCCTAGATTCGCCAAGTCGTTCGCAAAGGCGCAGATCGATCGAACCACGTCGACCACATCGGCGACGTTCTCTTTCCATTCGACCTGCTCGCTCTCGCGAACAGCAAGCTCTTTGAGATCGATCCGGTGGTTCATGGGCTCGAATTGGACTCGAGCCGAAGGTTGGCCAACTTGGTGAAGATGAGCCCCGATTGTGGAACAACCCGAGCAGTTCTTCGAAGTCCTTCATCGGGAAGACCTTGAGTCAGAAGCCACCAGCGGCGCATCTGGTCGACCGCCGCCACCCGCTCACCTGGGCTCATGCGTGCCCAGAATTCACGGTCCGCGGCCGCTTCTTCTTCGAACGACGAGCACTTGCGAACCCAGATTTCCACGGGGAAACTCTAGCACCGCCGCCGGGCCCGCACGATCTGGTCGCTCGCGCCTGGGCCGAAGGGTGTCCCGTCGAAGTGGCCGAAGGCTTCTACGATCTCGAAGCCCGCGAGCTCGAGGAGCAACTCGAGCTCTCCCAGGGTGTACCAGCGCAGCTCGGTCTCCGTCGAGCGCTCCTCGAAGTTCGGCGCGTCGGTTTCGCCGAGCATCCACTCGAGGTGGACCGTGAACGTCTGATCCTCGGGGGTGTGCTCGGCGCGGGCGACGCGGCGGATCAGCCGGCCGCTTTCGAGGTCGGTGCGCTCGATGTCCACCGACATGTGGGGCGGAGAGGCGATCGCCTCGAAGTCGGGCTGGAAGCAGTCGAAAACGAACTCCCCGTCGGGCGCCAGGTGGCGCGAGACGGCGGCCAGGAAGGCGCGCTGATCTGCTCGTTCGACCAGGTGCTGCATCACCCGGAACGGTGCGGTGACCAGCGAGAAGCGCTCGCCGAGATCGAGCGTGCGGACGTCCGCGAGCGCCGTGCGAATGCGATCGCGGACTTCCGCCGGCTCCGTCTCGAGGTGCCCGGCGAGCCGGTCGAGCATGGCGGAGGACGAGTCGACGCCGACGATCGGCACGCCGGCCCGGGCGGTCGGCAACAGGATTCGTCCCGTTCCGCAGCCGAGCTCGAGGACCGGCCCGCCGGCCCGCCGGGCGGCCTCGACATAGAAGTCGATGTCGTGGTCGTAACCGGCGGCCTCGTAGTCGCCGTCGTAAAAATGGGCACAGGTGGCGTAGAACGGGGTCGAATCGTCGGTCACGGGAGGCTCCCTCCGAGCGAGAAGAGTTTGATCAGAAGACCCAGCGCGGCGGAAAGGCCCAACGTGGCGAGCAATCCGAGCTTGGTGCGGAATAGCGCCAGTCCGGCGAGGGCCGAGAGTGTCACGGCGGCCAGGTCGACGCTCTCGAGCTCCGGAACGGCCACGGTGAGCGGCCCAAGCTCGGCTGGCTCGACGGTGCGGAACCAGACGTGGAGCGCGAACCACAAGGAGAGATTGGCGATCACCCCGACCACCGCGGCGGTGATCGCTGAGAGCGCGGCCTGAAGTGAGCGGACGCCGCGCAGCGTTTCTACCCAGGGCGCGCCGAGGAAGATCCAGAGGAAGCAGGGCGCGAAGGTGGCCCACAGCGCCACGGTCGCGCCGAGGCAACCGGCCACGAGGGGCGAGAGGCCGCCCGGGTCCCGGTAGGCGCCCAGGAAGGCCACGAACTGGAGCACGAGAATCAGCGGCCCGGGCGTCGTCTCAGCAAGCCCCAGGGCGTCGACCATCTCCCCCGGGCCGAGCCAACCGTAGGTCTCGACCGCCCGCTGGGCCACGTAGGCGAGCACCGCGTAGGCACCGCCGAAGGTGACCAGAGCGGTTTTCGAGAAGAACCAGCCCTGCTCGGCGTACACCGAGCTCGGCCCAAAAAAGAGCGCCACTGCGAACAGAGGAACGAGCCAGAGCGCCAGGCCGACCACGAGCACGCCGAGAGCGCGGGTCACCGACGGGCGGGGTGCCTGCGGGGTGGGTTGCCCGCGCGGAGCATCGCCCCGGGAAGCCAGCACTCCGACGACCGCTGCGAGCGCGATCACGACCGGAAACGGCACCGCGAAAAGGAAGAGGGCGAGAAAGGCCGCGATGGCGATCACACGCGGGAGTCGTCCGCCCAATGCCCGGGCGGCGACCCGCAACAGCGCTTCGAGCACCACCGCGAGAACCGCCGCCTTGAGCCCGAAGAGCAGCCCGGCCACCGCTGGCAGGTGGTGGAACGTCGCGTAGAGGGCCGCGAGACCGAAGACGGCGAGGGCTCCGGGCAGCACGAACAGCGTGCCGGCCACGAGGCCGCCGGCGGTGCGGTGCATCAGCCAGCCGAGGTAGGTGGCCAGCTGCTGGGCTTCGGGTCCGGGCAGCAGGGTGCAGAAGCTGAGCGCGTGAAGGAACCGATCCTCCTCGATCCACCCGCGCCGCTCGACCACCTCGCGATGGAGCAGCGCGATCTGGCCCGCCGGGCCACCGAATCCCAGGCAGCCGACCTTGAGCCAGACCCGAGAGGCCTCGGCGAGCGTGACGGGCGCCTTCACGGCTCGTCCCCGAGCCCGACCGCCGCCAGCAAGCGCAGGGCGTTGGTGGTCGGTGCGAGGCCCGGGCGGGCCCGGTAGTCGAAGGTCATGCGGGTCGAGCCCAAGGCGTCGGTCTCGAGGGTTTCTCGGAAATGAATGGCCTCCGCGGCTCCTTCGAGCTCGCCCTCGGCCAGCACCTCGAGATCGTGGGTGGTGATCGCCCCGAGGGCGCCCGCCGCGACCAGCCGGCCCAGAATCCGCGCCACCGCCACCCGCCGCTCGGCGCTGTTGGTGCCGCGAAGAACTTCGTCGAGCAGGTAGAGCACCCGCCAGCCGTGGGGCGGGCGAGTCGCCAGGTCGACCACCGATTTCAGTCGCTGCAGCTCGGCCAGGAAGAACGAAACGCCCTCCTCGAGAGAATCCTCGACGGCGATGGAGGTGGCGAGGACCAGGGGCGGCAAGGTCAGCTCCCGCGCCGCCACCGGTCCGCCGGCCTGGGCGAGAACGACGTTGGTTCCCAGGGACCGGAGGAACGTCGTCTTGCCGGACATATTCGAACCGGTGATGAACAGGAAGCTGCCCGCCGGCCCTACCCTGGCATCGTTGCCCACCCGGACGCCGTCGGCGAGGAGCGGATGGCCGAGGTCCCGTGCCGAAAGCCGGTCGACCGAGGGGTCGATGACGGGGAACGCCCAGTCCGGATGGGCGTGGGCGAGCGCGGCCAGGGCGGCCAGAGCTTCGATTTCGCCCAGCGCCCCCAGCCAGCCTCGGACCTGGGCTCCGGAGCGCCGCCGCCAGGCCTCGAGCCCCGCGACCACGTGGAAATCCCACAGCAGAAAGAGCTGGAGCACGATGTGGCCCCCAGAGCGGCGGGCCTCCCCCCAGTCGTTCCAGCGCTGGAGCCCGGCCAGGGCGGTGGAGGGGGAAAACGAGGATCGGCCGGCACGGAGGCCGGCCGCGACACGAGACACGGGTACCGCGTCGCGGCCGGCGTCTCTGCCGGCCGATGCCCCAACCTTCGCCCACAGCGCCTCCGCCGGCCGGAACACCGCCGCGATGTCGTGGAAGCCATCCGTGCCCGCGGTGGCGGCGTCGAGAGTCTCCTCGATCCGCCGGCGGCGAGCGAGGCTCGCGAGGTACACCACTCCGAGCACCCCGGCCAGGGCGGCGCCGGGCAACACGCCACCGAGTACCCCAAGGAGCGCCAGGATCGGCAGCGGGGTTCCGAGGCGCACCGCCCACCGGACGGTTCTGGGCTGGCCGTCCTTGTCTTCGGCCCAGCGGTAGAAGGCCTCGAGATCCTCCCGGCCCCCACCCACCACCCGGCCGTGGGCCTCGATTTCCTGGCGTAGTTCGAGCTCCGGGGCGAGACGGCGCACCGCGCTCTGCCGCTCGGCCACCGTGACCGGGTCGGCAGGCTCCAGCAGCCAGCGGGCGAGGGTCTGGCGCCCCGGCGCCGTGGCCACCGTGCCGAGCAGCGCGGCCACGGAAGTGGGGCCGAAGAGGTGCAGCTCCCGCGCCCAGGGAGGCGTATCCGGTGGTGGTTCGAGTGGCGGGCCGAGGGCGGCGAAGCTCCGTGCCAAGCGCAGCGACGCCCGCTCGTTGGCCCCAGCCAGAGCCTCGGCGAGACGGCGGCGGCGGCCGAGTTCCTGGTCGTAGAGGACGAGGACCACGAAGGCCAGCAGTGAGAGAGCGGACAAACCCCACTCGAGACCCGAGGCACTCGCGTTACCGGCGAGCCCGCGCAGCGGAGACCAGGCCATGCCGGCGAAGGTGCACAGTCGTGCGATGCCCGTTCGCCGCCCGGCCGCGGCCAGGTGGGCGGCTTCGGTGGCGAAACGCTCTCGGCGTGCGGCGTAGAGGGCGGCGGGGTGAGAGGACTTTTCCACGTCGAGCAAGACCGGCCGGACTGAAAGTTCGGCCGCTACGTTACGCTAACTCGACCTCCATGACGGAACCGGCTCACTCCGCTTCTCCCCTCGGTCCGCCAGCCACCGGCGAACCCTGGTTCCGCCGTGTCGTCCTCTACAGCCTGCTGGCCGCGCCGTGCCCGCTGATCCCGCTGCCGCTCCTCGATGACTGGGTGCTCGATCAGGTGCGCAAGCGGATGGTGATCGACCTCGCCCGGGGACGCGTACCCGTGACCGAGCTCGAGGTGGTGATCCTCGCCGGCCTCGAGTCGTCCTCGGGCGGCTGTGTCTCGAGCGTGATCGTCGGGAGCTTCCGGGTCGCGCTTCGGCTTTTCGGCGGGCTCTTTCGGCGAATCCTATTCTTCCTGACCATCAAGGACTGCGTGACCGCGTCGTCTCGCACCTTCCACGAGGGCTATCTGCTTCACCGGGCTCTCGACGGGCCGAGCGCCGGGCTCGACGCCCGCCGGGTCCGCGTGGCCGTCGATGAGGCCCTCCGGGAGGTCGATCCGAAGCCCGTCCTCGGCATCGTGAGCGGTGTGCTCGGCGGCGGCAAGGCCGCACTGGTACGGGCCGCGCGGCTGCTGAGCCGCTCCTTTCGGCGCCGCGAGGATCGCCGGGCTGGGGAAGGGGCGGTGCCGGTGGAGGAAGGCGAGAAGGTGCTCGGCGGGATGGTCGACGCGCTCTCCACCGCCCTCGGTCGGGACCGCGCGCACCTGGCCCGCCTCGACGGCGCCCTCTTCCGCGCCCTCGAGGCTGAGCGGCTTGACCCGCGAGGGCGGAACCGAAAGACTCCTGGGCGATGAAAGAGCTCGTTTTGATCGTCGACGACGAACCCGGCATCCTCTCCACCCTTTCGAGCATCCTCGCCGACGAGCAGTACCGAACGTTGACCACGTCCTCGGGCGAGGAAGCCCTCGAGCTCTACCGGCGAGAGCGGCCGGATCTCGTTTTCCTCGACATCTGGTTGGCCGACCGGGACGGGCTCGAGACCCTCCAGGCGATCCGCGAGCTCGATCCGGCGGCGGCGGTGATCATGATGTCGGGCCACGGCACGGCGTCCACCGCGGCCCGCTCGATCAAGATGGGCGCCCACGACTACCTCGAGAAGCCGCTGTCGCTGGGCCAGGTGATCGGCGCGGCCGCCGGGGCGCTGGAATCGCGCCGGGAGCTCGCCGCGGGCACGCCGATCGACCGCAACCGGGAGCAACAGAAGCAGTTGCGCGCGCCGGCGGGGGTGCCCTGTCTGGTCGAATCGACGATTCCTCAACGGACCATCGCCAGCTCGAGCGTGATCTACGGCCTCGGCCTCCACTCCGGCAACCGCACGGGGATGGTGATCCAGCCGCTGCCGCCCGGCAGCGGCATCCACTTCATCACGCTGCCCACGGGCACCGCCATCGCGGCCCATGTGGGCTCGGTGGCGGATACCGAGTACGCCACCACGCTGTCCAAGGACGGCCAGAACATCAAGACCGTGGAGCACCTCCTCTCCGCGCTTCACGCCGCTGGAATCACCAACCTGCTGATCAAGGTCCATGGCGAGATTCCGGTGCTCGATGGTTCGGCGCTGGCCTTTTGCGACCGGCTGCTCGAAATCGGCGTGGTCGACCAGGATGCCCCTCGGCTCGAGCTCGTGGTCGACCGGCGCTACGAGATCGGGTCGCCCGGCGGCAAGCACCTGGTGGTCGAGCCCGCGGACGAGCTCTCGGTTTCCTACCTCCTGCGCTATCCGGCACCGGTGGGCGAGCAGGCCTACGAGTTCACGCTGACCGACTTCGAGAGCTACCGCCGCGAGATCGCTCCGGCGCGGACCTTCGGCTTCCTGCGCGACCTGCCCATGTTGAACGAGCTGGGCCTCGGTTCGGGCGGCCGGCTCGACAACTTCATTTTGGTCGGCGAGGACGAGGTGGTGAACACCGAGCTGCGGTTCCCCGACGAGTTCGTGCGCCACAAGATCCTCGACATCATCGGCGACCTCTACCTGCTGGGCTATCCGCTCAGGGCCAGGATCACGGCCCGCTTCACCGGCCACCGCGACAACATCTCGATCCAACGCGCGATCCTCGCTTCCTGAGGTTCCGCCCGCCTCCCGGAGACCTCGCCATGACGAGAAGCCTCGCCGTCCTCGCTCTCCTCGCCGGAATGGCCCTGCCCGTCACGGCAGACCTGACACCGACCGGTGTCACCTTGGCGGACTACCTGCCCGGCGCCGCGCGGTACGACGCCGCGATTCCCGCTCCCGCCTCGGTGCTGGGCTTCGAGGTCGGTGCGTGGCACCTGCGCCCGGACCAATCCGTGGCCTACCTCGAGCGGCTGGCCACGGCCTCGGACCGGATCACGATCGAGGAGACCGGGCGAACCCACGAGCAGCGGCCTCAGCTGTTGCTGACCCTGAGCTCCCCCGCCAACCTCGCCCGGATCGACGAGATCCGCGCCGCCCACCGGGCCCGCTCCGAGCCCGGGAGCACCGCGGCCCCCGGGGAGTTGCCAGTCGTCGTCTGGCTCGGCTACTCGATCCACGGCAACGAGCCCTCGGGCGCCAGCGCGGCGCTCCTCGTGGCCTATCACCTGGCCGCATCGCGGGATCCGGAGGTCACCAGCTGGCTCGACCGCGCGGTCATCCTCATCGACCCGATGCTCAATCCGGACGGGCTCGGCCGTTTCGCCACCCACGCCAACGCCTGGCGCGGCCGGGTGCCGGCGTCGGACCCTGTGCACCGGGAGCACGTGGAGGACTGGCCGCCCGGGCGCACCAATCACTACTGGTTCGACTTGAACCGCGACTGGCTGCCGCTCTCCCAGCCCGAGTCCCGTGCCCGAGTGGCGGTGTTCCAGCGCTGGCGGCCGAATGTCTTCGCGGACTTCCACGAGATGGGCTCGGGCTCGACCTACTTCTTCCAGCCGGGCGTGCCCAGTCGCCAGAACCCCCTGACGCCGGCCCGGAACCTCGAGCTGACCCGCGCCTTGGCCCGGTTCCACGCCCGCGCCCTCGACGCCATCGGCAGCCAGTACTACACCGAGGAGACCTTCGACGACTTCTACTACGGCAAGGGCTCGACCTACCCGGACGTCCAGGGCGCGGTGGGCATCCTCTTCGAGCAAGCCTCCTCACGGGGGCACGTGCAGGAAACCCAGAATGGCGACCTGACCTTCCCGTTCACCATTCGCAATCAGCTGACCGCCTCGCTTTCGACGATCCGCGGGGCGGTCGAGACTCGGGCGGAGCTCCAGGCCTTTCAGCGGGACTTCTACGCCGAGGCTCTGCGGACGGCCGGCGACGGCGCCTTCCTGGTGGGCGACGCCGGAGACCCGGCGCGTCTCGCCCTGTTCACCGAGGTGCTGCTCGCCCACGGCATCGAGGTCCACGCTCTGGCCCAGAAGGCGGAAGCCGGCGGCCGGACCTTCGCGCCCGGCAAGGCCCTCGCGATTCCCCTGCGCCAGCGACAGGGGCGGCTGATTCAAGCGATCTTCGCGACGCCCACGGACTTCTCGGACTCGGTCTTTTACGACGTCTCGGCCTGGACGCTGCCCTATGCCTATGGGCTTCCTCACGGCCAGGCGCGCGGGGCCGTCGGGATGCTCGGTGATCGGCTGACGGCGTCGCCCGCGCCGGCCGCCTCCGTTCAACCGGTGGGTGAGGGGCCCCCGCCCGTGGCCTACGCCTTCGGCTGGGATTCGACCTTCGCGCCGCGAACGCTCCAGCGGGTTCTCGGGGCGGAGCTCCGGGCGCGCGCGGTGCACCGGCCCTTCGAGGCCGAGACCCCGGCCGGGCGCCGAGCTTTCGGTCGTGGCACCGTCGTGGTGCCGACCGGCGGCGACCCCAACCGCGCTCGGCAGATTCGCGCGCTCCTCGCGGAGGCCGCGGCGGCGGACGGCGTTTCCTCCTTTGCGATCTCGTCGGGATTGACACCCGAGGGGGTCGACCTCGGCACGCCCAGCTCGACCGCCCTCAGCCTGGCGAGGCCGCTCGTGGTCGTGGGCCGCGGCATGGCGGCCAGCGAGGCCGGCGAAGCCTGGCACGTGCTCGACGAGCGCTTCGGGATCGCCACCACGCTGTCCGACGTCCGGGAGCTCGGCAGTCTCGACCTGCGGAAGTACACCGCGATCGTGCTGGTCGACGGCGCCTATCGGGACCTGCCGGCAGAGGCCGCCGAGCGGGTCAAGGCCTTCGTCCGGGCCGGCGGCACGGTGGTGGCGCAGAAGGGGGGCGCCCGCTGGGCCGGCCGCGAGGTGCTCGGGATCAAGGAGCCCGAGAAGAAGAAGGAGGAGAAGGAGGCTGCGCCCCCCGAGCCCCGGCCCTATGCCGATTTCGAGCAGGACTCCGCCCTCCGCCAGGTGGCCGGCACGATCTTCCGGGCCGGCCTCGACCTCACCCATCCCCTGACCTACGGCTTCGCCGAGCCCCAGGTGGCGCTGTTCCGCGATCACGAGACCTTGCTCGAGGGTGATCTCGAGGCGTACTCCGCCCCGGTCCGCTACACCGCCGAGCCGCTCCTCGCCGGCTTCGTCTCCGCCGAGAACCTGAAGCGCCTCGGCAAGATCCCCGCCGTCATCGCCACCCGTCTCGGCCGCGGCACCGTGATTCGGTTCGTCGACGACCCCAACTTCCGCGGCTTCTGGTACGGCTCCAGCCGCCTGTTCGTGAACGCAGTGGTCCTCGGCGGAGCCGTTGGGGAGACCGAGCTGGCGAAGGGGGTGGGGGAGGAGTAGGGGGGTCAGTCCACCAGCACGAGTCCCGGAATCCGTTCGAAATGAGCGCGATTTCGGGTCCACAACGGAACATCGTGGGCAAGGGCAATCCCGGCGATCAAGTAGTCCGCCATGTTGATGGTGCGACCTGCTCCTTCCAGCGCTCGACGAGCGGCTGCAGCGGCGCTGGCCGCGCGCCACTCGAAAGGGATCACCGGCATTGCTTCGAGCAGCGTCGTCACTTTTCGCTGCTCCTCCTCGGTCCAGGCTCCGGCTTCCACTTCGAAGGCGGAGATGCTGGTGGTGGCGACGCGGTGGTTCTCGAGCTCGCGGCGCAGTCGGTCGCGCGCCGGTTCGCGACCGCGGAGAGCATCGATGAGCACGTCCGAGTCGACGAGGATCATCGCCAGCTCGTTCTCAGCTCGTGTCGGATCGCTTCGAACCGGTCGGCGGCTTCGGCGTCCAAGGTCCCCAGGACCGCCGTGGCGGCGCGTACCTTGTTCTCCTGACGTGCTGCCTGGCTGAAATACAGATCCAAAGCCTCGGCGACGATGCTAGAGAAGCCCTTCTCGCCTCGACGGGCTGCTAGGTCGAGGAGACGGGCGCGGTGAGCGTCGGAGACCTCGAGAGTCGTTCGCATGCCCTCCACGGTAACACATGCATGTGCATGCATTGCCGAGTCGATCCTAGTTCGGCCGCTACGAGCGGATGGCCGCCAGCCCCAAATCCGCCAAGGCCGCTTCGAGCGCGGCGCGCTCGCTCTCCCACAGCGTCAGCTGCAGCCTCGCCGTGGCGCCGTACTCCTCGGCCGCCAGCTCGACCTTGGGCGGGTGGACGAGTCGCTTGACGGCGCCGATCTTCTCGTAGGGCAGCTCGACGGTGAGCGTGACGGTGGGGACGCGGAGGATCGTCGGAAGGGTGGCGAGGGCCTCTCGGACGGCCCCGGCATAGGCTCGCGCGAGCCCGCCCTTGCCGAGCTTGGTGCCACCGAACCAGCGGGCCACGACGGCGACGACGTCCGACAGACCGGCTCCGCGGAGCACCTGCAACATGGGCACCCCCGCGGTACCGCCGGGCTCGCCGGCGTCCGACGATCGCTCGGCGGCCGCGGGTCCGAGTCGCCAGGCCCAACAGTGGTGGGTGGCGTCGGGGTGCTCACTCGCGATCTCGGCGAGGAAGGCGCGGGCGTCCGCCTCGCTCGGGGCCGGGGCGATCAGAGCCAGGAACACCGAGCTCTTTTCGCGAAGCTCCGCGCGGGCTCGGCCGGCCGGGGCGCGGTACTCAGGCACCGCCCGCGCCGACGACCCGCGTGTAGAGGTCGCGGTACTGGCCGACCACCCGGTCCTGGTCGAACACCGTGACCGCCCGCTCGCGCCCCGCGGCGCCGAACTGGCGGAGACGTCGTGGGTCCTCGAGCAGCTCCAGCGCCGCCGCGGCCATGGACTCCACGTCGCCGACCGGTCGCAGGAAGCCCGTTTCGCCGTCCACGACCACCTCGGGCAGGCCACCGGCGGCGCTGGCGATCACCGGCACCTCGCAGGCCATGGCCTCGAGGGCCGACAGACCGAAGGATTCGTGCTCCGAAGGCAGCAGGAACAGATCCGCGCCGACCAAGACCTCTTCGATCAGGGGGAGGCTGCCCAGGAAGGTGATGTCGTCGCACAGGCCCGACTCGCGACAGGCGCGGTCGAGCTTGCCGCGCTCCGGGCCATCGCCCACGAGCAGCAGGCGCGCGGGCATCTGCGCGCGCACCCGGCGGAAGATCTCGAGCACGTCGAGCACGCGTTTGACCGGCCGGAAGTTCGAGATGTGGACCAGCAGCTTCTCACCCGGGCGCGCCCATCGGCGGGCTCCGGGACTGTCGCGCAAAGCTTCATAACGGCTGGGGTCGATGAAGTTCGGCACCACCTCGATCGTCTTCGACGCGTGGTCGGCGGCCAGCAGATCGCGCGTCTGGCGCTCGAGCCAGCCGGAGACCGCGGTGACGCCGTCGCTTTCGACGATGCCGTAGCGGGTGGTCTCGAGGTAGTTCGGGTCGGCGCCGATCAGAGTGATGTCCGTTCCGTGGAGGGTGGTCACCACCGGCAGTGGCTGGGGCGCGATGATCTGTCGGGCCAGCACGGCGGAAACCGCGTTCGGCACCGCGTAGTGGACGTGGATGAGGTCGAGGCGCTCGTGGCGAGCCACTTCCACGATCTTGGTGGCCAGGGCGAGCGAGTACGGTGGATACTCGAAGAGTGGGTAGTTCGGCGTGACCACCTCGTGGAAGTACACGCGCGGCGAGGCCAGGGACAGCCGGGAAGGCAGCGCGTAGGAGATCACGTGGACCTCGTCGCCGAGGGCCGCCAGGGCCATGGCCAGCTCGGTCGCGACGATGCCGGAGCCGCCGTAGGTCGGGTAGCAGCTGATTCCAATCTTCACCGGACCCCTCCCGCCACCAGCTCGAGCAGCAGCTCGGCCCGGCTCACGGCCAAGGGCCCAGGCGCCCAGAAGGGCTCGCCGAAGGTAGCTCCCGCCAAGTTGCCGTAGTGCCGTGCCCGGCCTTCGATGGCGGCCCGAAAGTCCACGCTGGCGGTCTTGGTGAGAGGCTCGGAGCGCGGGTCGAGCACTCCCGGCCGGTGGATCTGGCTCGGATAGGCGTCGAGGGCGGCCAGCTTGGTGGTCCATCCGGCGGTCACGTCGACCACGAAACTCGGCCGGAACTCGTTGTGCTGCATGTAGGAATAGACCGCGCCGGGGCGGTGAACCGGGCGTGGCGACTCGGCGCTCGCGCCGGCCCGGCCGCGGAGCCCGGCATAGAAGGCAGCGTCGGCAACCAGTCGGTGGGCTCGCCCGTGGTCCGGGTGGCGGTCGGCCTGGGTCGGCCCCAGGATCACCTCGGGCAGGAGCTCGCGCAGCAGCTCGATCAGCGCGTCTTCTTCCGCCGTGCCCGTGCGCAGGGCGCCATCGCCGCAGTCGAGGAAGCGCAGCTCGGCAACGCCGAGGATCTGCGCCGCGACCTCCGCTTCCCGCTGGCGCTCGGCACCGCTGCCGCGGGTACCGGCCTCGCCACGGGTCAGGTGGATGATTCCGGTGCGCACTCCCGCGGCCGCGAGCACGGCGAGGGTGCCGCCGCAGCCGAGCTCGACGTCGTCCGGATGGGCTCCAATCGCGAGAACTTCGACGGTCATGGCACGATCACCTGAAGGAGTCGCCCGTCGAGGGCGAGTTGTTCGAGGAGGGCGTCGGCGAAGCGCGGGCCGTAGCGGCCCGGAAAGTGGGCCGCGGTGACGATCCGCTCCTGAAGCTGACCCTCGGGGCGGCCGGCGGCGCGCAGCCGCTCGGCACGGCGGGTACGGACCTCGTCCCGCCGGGCGGCGGCGGCGGTGACCTTCTCCGCGAAGGTGTCGAGGGAACGAAGCACGTTCTCGCGGGTCTTCTCGAAGGGCCGGTCGAGGCTCGCATCGAGCGCGAGGGCCGGCGCTGCCATCTCTTCCAGAGCGGCGAGCACGACGTCTCGCGTGGCCGCGAGACGGGCGAGGTCCTCGGCACTCGCAAGGTGGCGCGCGAGATCGTCGCCGGGCCCGAAGAGCGCCCCGAGAGGCAGGCTCAGCTCGGCGAGCCAGCGGAGCTCCCGGGGATCGAGGATTGCGATCTGGGGCCGCAGGGCGACCGCGGGCGCGGCGAGGCCGAGCACGCGATAGGCGGCGACGGCCTGGGGCAGGTAGGACATCTCCCCCGGGCCGAGCACGAAGAGGCTGGTGCCGAGGATCGCGTCCTGAATCGCCGGCCGGGCGAGCACCCCGGGGCTGACGACGGAAGGGTTGTCGTCGATCGTATCGAGCAGCTCCGCTACCGGGCGGAGCTCGCCGTCACCGCCGCGCAGGGTGTAGCTCTCGCCGTCGGCGCTCCAGGCGATCCGCCGGCGAGCGCCGCCGCGCAGCAGAAACAGCGGGCTCGCGCCGCGCTGTGGGGTCACCTGGTGACTGAAACCGCGGGCCGCGACGCGGGCATCGGCTTCGGCCTGCTCGGCCTCGAGCGTCGCCCGGTCTTCGACCAGCCGACGCAGGAAGGGGCGCTCGGCCGCCTTGACCGCGGGCAGGAGCGCGTCGAGCAGAAGCGGCGCGCGTGCACCGAAGATCGCCACCGCCAGCCTGCTGAAAGCCTCGCCGAAGCGGGCTTCGGGCCGATGGGCACGGGCCACCGCGTCCCGCCAGGCGTCTGCGGCTTCCCCCGGCGTGGCCTCGGCCCAGGCGGCGAAGGCCTCGGCGATCCCGGGTCCGAGGGTCCGCATGCCAAGGGGGAGGAGCGGGTCGGGATCCGGACCGAGGCTCGCCCGCACCAAGCCGGCGGGCCCCGGGAAGGCGGCCGCGGTCGATTCGTCCCAGTCGTGGTCCTCCGTCGCCACCCAAAACACGGCCAGCGCAGGCTCTCCCGCCTTCTCGAGCTCTTCGGCCCAGCGCACCGCCGCGGCCATCTTGGTGAGCGTCAGAAGCGGTCCGCCGAAAAGCCCGGGCTGCTGGCCGGTCACGACCACTCGGGTCTTCGGGTCCGCCAGCTTCGCGGCCAGCCGCGCCGCCGACGGGTGACCGTAGGCCTCATTGGCGACACCCAGCGCCGTCGCGAGGGCGCGGCGCTCGACGACAGGGGCGGGGGGAAGCGCGAGCGAGCCGGGCGCGAGAAAGGTCAGTGGCGCGAGCAGATCGAGGTCGCGGCCGGCGAGGAACGCCTTCGGCAGCGGCGGCAGGAGATCTTCGGCGACGAGATCGAGGGCGGGGGGCCGGCCGTCAGCGGGGTTTGTGACCGACGAGGATGAGGCGTTCACTGTCACGACGGTAAGGATCTCCCGAAAAGCTGCCGAAGCGGCGGGTGACTTCGAGACCGGCCCACTCGAGGCCGGTCGAGACTTCTTCTTCGCGGTAGGCCCGGACGCTTTCGAGGAAGCTCCGTTCCGGGCCCCGCTCGGGGCGAATTCGGATGCGCTTGTTGATGCGCTTCGCGGTTTCGTCGTACCAGCGTTCGATATCGATCCGCCGGCCGTCCGCCTCGACCACCTGGCGGGGTTCGAGGTTCGCGATGACCGGCTCGGGGTTCATCAGGTCGAACAGGAATCCGCCGCCGGGGGTCAGAACCCGCACAACCTCCTCCAGCACCCGAAAATTCTCCCGCTCGGTCTCGAAGTAGCCGAAGGAGGTGAAGAAGTTGAGGACGCAGTCGAAGGACTCCGTGGCGAAGGGCAGGTTGCGCATGTCGCCCGAGACGCGGGAATGGTGCGGGCTCTGGGCGAGCAGTATGAGGGAGAGGTCGACCCCCACCACCCGGTGCCCGCGCCGACGCAACGCCAGGGTGTGGCGCCCGGCCCCGCAGGCGAGGTCGAGCACCCGCTCCGGCTGGCCCCGGGCGAAGAGCTCGCGCTCCACGAGGTCCACGTGCTGTTCGGCTTCGGCACCGTCACGATGGGCGTAGAGCTCGAGGTACTCCGCGCCGAACCACTCTTTGTACCAGGCCATCGGGGGGATTGTAGCGGCGAGACGGCGGGTCGATCGGCCTTCGCCGCACCAGCCGCTGCAGGTTCACGGCATTCACCAGCACGTGGGCCACGATCGGCGCCAGGAGCGCTCCGCGCCACAGCAACAGCAGTCCGCACAGCGCGCCCGCGGCGAGGGCGTAGGCCGTCCACAGGCGGAAGGCCGGACCTGGGCCGGTGTGAAGGGCCGCGAAGAGCAGCGCGGCGACGACCAGGCCCGTGGCGGGATCGCGGAAGGAGCTCTGGAGACCCCCGCGAAAGAAGGTTTCCTCGGCGAAGCCCGAGATGATGGCGAGGGCCAGCGCATCACCCGGGCGAAGATCCGAGAGGATCGACATCAGGTTCGATTCGAGCTCGCGCGCTCGCCGCAGAAACCGCAGACCGAGGGCCCAGAGCCCGAGCAGCGCAGTCCCGGCGAGGAGGCCGAGCGCCAGATCGAGCAGCAGCTGGTCGAGGAGCAAGTAGCGATCGAGGCGGACCCGGCCGTCCCGAAGGGCCATCCAAATGGCTCCTACGAGGGCGAAGAGCAGGTACACCCCGAGGGCCACCGGCAAGAGCCGAAGGGCGTTCGGGTGGCGATCTTCGCCGTCCTCGGAGAATCGCAACGGCCTAGTCGTCGAAGCTTTTGCCGGTCTTCGCCCAGTCGGCGAGGAACTTCTCGAGCCCGAGGTCCGTCAGGGGGTGGTGGTAGAGCTGCTCCAGGGTCTTGAAGGGCAAGGTCACCACGTCCGCGCCGATCGTCGCCGCTTGTACGACGTGCATGGGGTGGCGTACCGAGGCCACCAGGACCTCCGTGTCGAACTCGTAGTTGTCGTAGATCCGGACGATCTGTTCGATCAGCGCCATGCCGTCCTGGCCCACGTCGTCGAGACGGCCCACGAAGGGCGAAATGTAGGCCGCCCCCGCCTTGGCCGCCAGAAGCGCCTGGGCGGCGGAAAAGCACAGGGTGACGTTGGCGCGAATGTCCTCCTCGGCCAGCTCGGCGACCACCCGCAGCCCAACCGGCGTGAGCGGGAGCTTCACGACCACGTTGGCGGCCAGCGCCGCCAGGCGGTGACCCTGGTCGATCATGCCGGCGTAGTCGGTGGCCAGCACCTCTCCCGAAACCGGGCCCGGCACCAGCTCGGCGATCGCCTTGACCGTCGGCAAGTAGGGTTTGCCGGCCTTCGCGATGAGGCTCGGATTGGTGGTTACGCCATCGACCAGGCCCCATTCGAGGCCCCTTTCGATCTCGGCGATCTCGGCGGTGTCGAGGAAGAAGCGCATTTCAGGTCTCCGTCAGAAAAGGATCGGTTCTCAGTTGACGACGTCCGGCTCGACCGGCGCGTTCGGGGTTTCGCCCTCGTCTCCGCCGGGTTCGGCCAGCTCGACCTCCGCGTTTTCGTCCTCTTCGACCTTGGCCACCGCCACCAGGCGATCGCTCGTTTCGAGGTCCATCAGCCGGACGCCCTGGGTCGAGCGGCCGATGGTGCGAACGGTGTCGACCGGGAAGCGGATGATCATGCCGTCCTGGGTGATCAGGAGGAGCTCGTCGCCCGCCGCCACCTGCTTGACACCCACCACCTCGCCGGTCTTGTCGGAGACCTTCAGGTTGATGATGCCGAGGCCGCCCCGGCTCTGGGTGCGGTACTCGTCCAGGGCCGTGCGCTTGCCGTAGCCGCGCTCCGCCACGGTGAAGACGTCGCCTTCACCCTCGAGGACTTCCATCGAGACCACCCGGTCTCCGGCGCGGAGCGCGATGCCCTTGACGCCGTAGGCCGAGCGCCCCATGGAACGGACCTGCTCTTCTTCGAAACGCACCGCGTAACCATCGGCGGTGGCGAGGAGGATCTGCTGCTGGCCGTCGGTGACCCGGACGTTCAAGAGGCGGTCGCCGTCGTCGATCGAAACACCGATGATGCCCCCCACCCGCGGGTTCGAGTAGGCCGAGAGCGCCGTCTTCTTGACGATGCCGCGCTCGGTGGCGAAGACCAGGTAGCGATCCTCCGGAAAGTCACGGACGGCGACGGTTGTGGCCAACTTCTCGTTCTTCTCGAGCTCGAGCAGGTTGACGATCGCCTTGCCCTTGGCGTTCGGGCCGAGCTCGGGGATGGCGTGGACCTTGAGCCAGTGGATTCGCCCGCTTTCGGTAAAGACCAGGATGTAGCTGTGGGCCGTGGCGACGTAGAGGTGCTCTACGAAGTCGTCGTCCTTGGTCGCCATGCCCGTGCGGCCCTTGCCGCCGCGGTGCTGCGCGCGGTAGAGGGTGAGTGGCGAGCGCTTGACGTAGCCCGTGCGGGTCACGGTGATGACCATAGGCTCGTCGGCGATCAAGTCTTCGATCGAAATGTCCGCCGCCTCGGGGATGATCCGGGTGCGCCGACCCTCGCCATAGGTCGCCTTCAGCTCCTGGAGCTCGCGGCGGATCTCCGCGAGCACCAGCTGGTCCGAGCCGAGGATCGAGCGCAGCCGCTCGATCAGCATCGTCACCTCGCGGTACTCCTCCTGGAGCTTTTCGCGCTCGAGGCCGGTCAGGCGCTGGAGGCGCATGTCGAGGATGGCCTGGGCCTGGATCTCGCTGAAGGCGAAGCGGGAAACCAGGTTTTCCTTGGCCTCGGGAGGCGTCTGACTGCCGCGGATGGTGGCGATCACCTCGTCGAGGAGATCGAGGGCCTTCAAGAGACCTTCCAGGATGTGGGCCCGCTCCTCCGCCTTGCGCAGATCGTAGCGAGTGCGCCGGATGATGACCGTCTTGCGATGGTTGAGGAAGTGCCGCAGCAGCTCCTTCAGCGTCATCACCTTGGGCTGGTTGTCGACGATGGCGAGCAGGATGATGCCGAAGGTGGTCTGGAGCTGGGTCTGCTTGTATAGCGCGTTCAGGAGGATCTCGGCCATCTCCCCGCGTTTGACCTCGAGCACGACCCGAATGCCGTCGCGGTCGCTTTCGTCGCGCAGATCGGAGACGCCTTCGAGCTTCTTTTCGCGAATCAGCTCGGCGATCCGCTCAATCAGGCGCAGCTTGTTGACCTGGTAGGGAATCTCGGTGATGACGATGGACTCGCGCTCGCCGCGGGTCTCGATCTCGGCCTTGGCGCGGACCTGGATGATGCCGCGGCCGGTCTCGTAGGCCGAGCGGATGCCGTCGAGCCCGTGGATGAAGCCGGCGGTGGGAAAGTCCGGCCCGGGCAGGACGCCCATGAGCTCGCGAATCGAGATCTCCGGGTCCTCGATCAGGAGCATCAGGGCGTCGACCACCTCGGCGAGGTTGTGGGGCGGAATGTTCGTCGCCATGCCGACGGCGATGCCGGCCGCGCCGTTGACGAGCAGGTTCGGCACCCGCGCCGGCAGTACCAAGGGCTCGGTCTCGGAGCCGTCGTAGTTCGGTCCCCAGTCGACCGTTTCCTTGTCGATGTCCTCGCGGATCATCTCCTCGGCGAGCTTGGTCAGCCGGACCTCGGTGTACCGCATGGCCGCCGGATTGTCGCCATCGATCGACCCGAAGTTGCCCTGGCCGTCGACCAACGGATAGCGCATGGCAAAGCTCTGAGCCATGCGCACCACGGTGTCGTAGATCGCCGCGTCGCCGTGGGGGTGGTACTTACCCATGACGTCGCCGACGATGCGGGCCGACTTCTTGTAGGGCCGGTCTGAGCGGTTGCCGCTTTCCCACATGCCGTAGAGCACCCGCCGGTGGACGGGCTTCAGCCCATCCCGCACGTCGGGCAGCGCCCGGCCGATGATCACGCTCATGGCGTAATCGAGGTAGCTGCGCTTCATCTCCTCTTCGATGCCGACCGGAATCGGCACTTCGAGGAAAGGGGGCGGGGTTGGGTTCTCAGGGTCGCGGCTATCCGTCATGGACCTCGGTCCTCACACATCCAGGTTCTTCACTTCGAGCGCGTTGGTTTGGATGAACTCTCTTCGCGGCTCGACTTCGTCGCCCATGAGAACGGTGAAGATGCCGTCGGCCTCGACCTCGTCTTCGATCTGGACGCGCAGGAGCCGGCGCTTGGTGGGGTCCATGGTGGTCTCCCACAGCTGCTCGGGGTTCATTTCGCCGAGACCCTTGTAGCGCTGGATGGACAGGCCCTTCTTGGCGCCGTCGTAGAGCGTCTCGAGGGCCTCCTCGAGGCTGTCCCGGTGGGTGGACAGCTCGCCCTTGACCAGCGTGAACCCCGGGGCGGCGATCGCTTCGAGGCCGGCGGCGTTGGTCGCGAGGGCTCGGTACTCGGCGCTCGTCAGGAGCGCCCAATCGAGGCGCACCTCGCGCTCGACACCGTCGCGCCGGGCGTAGAAGCGCACCGTGTGGGTGCCGTGCTCCTCGTCGAGGGCCACCGAAACGTCCTTGAAACCGGCCTCGTCGAGCGCGCGGGCGACGCCTTCGATGCGCTCGGCGTCGGTCAACGAGTTCTTGTCCTTCACACCGTGGAGGAGCGCCGTCTTGAGAGCCGCTGCCGGGTAGCCGCGGGAGACCAGTTTGTCCAGGTTCTTGGTGAAGGCCTCGACCTTTTCTAGAAAGTGGCTCAACCGGGCACCGGCGAGGCGGGTGCCCCCGTTGGCGGAGCTTCCGAGCTCGACCTCCCAGGCGTCCTTGATCCGCTCGACGAGGTAGGCGTGGTACTCGCGGTCGTCCTTCAGGTAGGTCTCGCTCTTGCCGTGGCTGACCTTGTACAGCGGCGGCTGGGCGATGTAGAGGTGACCGCGGCGGATGATCTCGGCCATCTGGCGAAAGAAGAAGGTCAGGATCAAGGTGCGGATGTGGCTGCCGTCGATGTCCGCGTCGCACATGATGATCAGCTTGTGGTAGCGCAGGCGGGCGACGTCGAAGTCTTCCTTGCCGATGCCCGTTCCGAGGGCCGTAATCATGGTCCGGATCTCGTCGGAGGACAGCATCTTGTCGAAGCGCGCCTTCTCGACGTTCAGGATCTTGCCCTTGAGCGGCAGAATGGCCTGGAAGCGGCGATCCCGCCCCTGCTTGGCCGAGCCGCCGGCGGAGTCTCCCTCGACCAGGAACAGCTCCGCCCCGGCGGGATTCCGCTCTTGGCAGTCGGCCAGCTTGCCGGGCAGGTTCGAGGCGTCGAGGGCGCCCTTGCGCCGGGTCAGGTCGCGCGCCTTCCTGGCCGCCTCGCGGGCGTGGGCGGCCTCGACGCACTTCTCGACGATGCGCCGAGCCTCCTTGGGGTTCTCCTCGAGGAAGTTCGACAGCTTGTCGTTGACGACCTGCTCGATCCAACCCTTGACGTCGGACGAGACCAGCTTGTCCTTGGTCTGGGAGGAGAACTTCGGGTCCTTGATGCGCACCGAAACGACCGCGGTGAGGCCCTCGCGCACGTCCTCGCCGGTCAGGTTCTCCTTGAGGCTCTTGGCCAGGCCCGAGGAAGTCGCGTAGGCGTTGATGGTTCGGGTCAGCGCCCCTTTGAATCCCTGTAGGTGGGTGCCGCCGTCGCGGTTGTTGATGGTGTTGGTGAAGCAGAAGATGGCTTCCTGGTAGCCGTCGTTCCACTGCAGCGCAACCTCGATGGTCTCGGGGCCCGTGCCGTCGTCGCGGATCTCCTCCAGGTAGACCGGATGGACGTGGAGGGGCGTCTTGTTTCGCGATAGGTACTCTACGAAGGACGAGATCCCGCCCGAGAAGGCGAAGTCGACCGTCTTGTCGGTGCGCTCGTCGGTCAGGCGGATGTGCACGCCCTTGTTGAGAAAGGACTGCTCCCGCAAACGCTGGGCCAGGACTTCGTATTGGAACTCGGTGATCGCGAAGATCTCCGGGTCGGGCCAGAAGCGGACCGTGGTGCCGGTCTTGTCGCTTTTGCCGATCGCCTGAATGGGCGCTTCCGGCGCTCCCTGGTGGTAGGTCTGGAACCACACGTGTCCGTCGCGGCGCACCTCGAGCTCGAGGGTGGCGGACAGCGCGTTCACGACCGAAACACCGACGCCGTGGAGGCCACCCGAGACTTTGTAGGAGTTCTTGTCGAACTTACCTCCCGAGTGCAGCTCGGTCATGATGACCTCGGCCGCCGAGCGCCCCTCTTCCTTGTGCAGGTCGACCGGAATGCCGCGTCCGTCGTCCGAGACGGTCACCGAATTGTCGGAGGAGATGACGACATCGATCCGGGAACAGTGCCCGGCCTGGGCTTCGTCGACCGAGTTGTCGACGAGCTCGAAGACCATGTGGTGCAGGCCCGAGGCGTCATCGGTATCCCCGATGTACATCCCGGGCCGCTTGCGCACGGCCTCGAGCCCCTTGAGAACCTGGATGTTCTCCGCGGTATAGGTGGGCGAAGACGAGGTCTCGTCGGCCTCGAGCGTGGGGTCGTTGTTCGAGTCGGTCAAAGGTCCTTCTCCGTCGATCTTCACCGTTTCGGTCGTCCGCTCCGGAACAGGGCTCGCGCAGCGCGCGGATGTGCGCCGGATGGGTCCGAGTTGGGTCTTGGCGGGTCCGCGGAAGAAGGACCGCGGCCCTTTTGCGATCCGCCGGAGTATAGCACGAATGCGGTCTGCAAAAGGACTGCTAGGTCGCTATTAATCAAGGGTTTAGGCGGCTCACGACACCCCCGTCGACCCGCCAGCGGAAGGTCGGTTCGAGGCTGCGCCACACTTCGGGTCGATTGGAGCTCGCGAGGAGCTGCGTGGCCCCCGAAAAGGCTGGCCATAGGCGTATCAGCGTCGACTCGGCGAGCTCGGCGTCGGCGTCGTCGAGAAGCACCAGCGCGAACCGCCCCGAGTGCGCGAGGATCCGGGCCTGTGAGGCGGCTAGGGCCAAGGAGAGGGCTTTTCGCTCGCCAGCCGAAGCCACCTGACGGACGGGGTGACCCCCCCAGAGAATCTCGAGGTCGTCGCGGTGGGGCCCGAGAAGGGGGACTCGACGTTCCAGCTCGGACGGCGACACTCGTGCGAGCGCCGCGGAAACGGCATCGGCGCCCTCGAGGGAGTTCGGCGGCGACGGTCGATAGCGGAGGGTGACCGGCTGGATCGGCAGCGCGATTTCCGAGAGCACTTCCGCGAGCCGGTGAGCGAGGTCCGCGACGTGTTCCGCTCGGAGACGGGCGAGCTCGGCGCCCGTACGTCCGAGCAGCTCGTTCCAGGTTTCGAGCTCGGCGCCGCGCCGGCCCTCGAGAAGCAGGCGCCGTTTGGCGCCGAGGGCCTCCCGATAGCGGCCGAGGAGACTCAGGGTGGCCGGCCGACTATTGACGATGCCCCGGTCGAGCAGCCGGCGACGCAGGACGGGAGCTCCGGTCAACAGCTCGGCGTCGGCTGCGGTCCAGGCGACGACGGGTAGGGTCTCGAGGTGCTCAGCGAGGGGACCTTCTTTGCCGTTGACGGTGCGGCGCCGGCCCGCACGATCCCACGCGAGACCAAGAGTACGCCGGGCCGAGCCCACCACCTCGGCAGTCAGCTCGAAGTCTTCCGCGTCGTGGCGCACCGCCTCGATCAGACGATGCGTACGAAAGCTCTTGGTCGTGGCGACGACGTAGAGAGCCTCGAGCAGGCTGGTCTTGCCCGCGCCGTTGCCTCCGAGCAGAAGGTGGGTGCCTTCGCCAGGCTCGAAGGTGAGGGGCTCGAGGTTGCGGAAGTCGCGGACCCGAAGTCGGGTGAGCACGCGGTCGTCAGATCCGCATGGGCATGATCACGCACAGGTGACGGCCCTCGGTGCCGTCCCCGTCGGGGTAGCCCACGGTCTGGGTGTTTTCGTCCTTGAGCTCGAAACGGACTTTCTCGGTGTCGACGACGGCGAGGAAGTCGTTCAGGTAGTCCGGATTGATACCGAGCTTGAACTCGGGCCCCGAGTACTCGCAATCGACCCGCTCGGTGGCCTCCCCAAGGTCCGGATTGGCCGCGGAGACGACGAGCTCGTCCGGCGTGAACGCCAGGCGGATGGCCCGCGCGCGGTCGCCGGTCAACAAGGCGACGCGGCGTACCGCTTCGCTGATCGCGCGGCGGTCGAAAACGGCCTTTTTGTCGTTGTCCTTGGCGATGACTCGGTCGTAATCCGGGAACGTCCCTTCGAGGATGCGACAGACCAACTCCCGGTTGCCGGTGCGAAAAGACAAGTGGTGCTGGCCGCGGCCGTAGGACAAGGTCTCGGACCCCTCGAAACGCTGCAGCTCTTGGAGGGCCTTCCGAGGCACCAGAACCGAGTCGCCCGCCCGGCCGCCGGCCCCTTCGGGCAGGCTCGATTCGACCAGCGCGAGGCGATGCCCGTCGGTCGAAACGATCTCGAGGCTCGAGTCCTTGAACTTGACGAGGGCACCGTTCAACTGGAAACGGGACTCTTCGGAGGACACGGCGAAGAGGATCTTGCCGATCATCCGCCGGAACTCGCTGAAGGGCACCTCGACCCGGTATTCCTCGACGACGGTGGGCAGCGTCGGAAAATCCTCGGCAGGAAGTCCGTGGATCTTGAAGCGTGAGTTGCCGGCGCGGATGGTGATCTCCCGCGGCTCATCCTGGGTCAGGTGGATTTCATCGGCGGTGAGGGAGCGGATGATCTCGAGGAACTTCTTCGCCTGGACGGCGATGGCCCCAGGACGGGCTACGTCGGCCTCACAGGAGGAGGTCAGGGAGACGTCGAGGTCGGTGGCCGCGAGATGCAGCCGGTCGTCCTTCGCGGTCAGGAGCAGGTGCGCCAGGACGGGAATCGTCGTCTTGCGTTCGACGATGCCCTGCATCGGCAGGAGCTCGGCGAGGAATTGACTACGATCGACCCGGACGTCCATGGACTCTCCTCTTCTTCTGGTCAGAGCAAGGCAATATAGCACAAGGAGTCGTCATAGTAGGCTCCTGCGGATCTGCGGATGGCTCAGAGAAGTAACTTGTTTTCATCGGCTTAGGCGGAGTCTCGGCCGGCGCATGGGCCTGTCGACGGGTTGCGGACGTGCTGTGGAAGATCGCGGAAAAGTCGGGTGAGTAGGAGATATCCACAGGCGGTCCGCAGCGGAGGAGAGGGGATTTCCGAAGGATCGTGCACAAGAGTGAGTCTTGGCCCGAGGAGGGCGGACACATGGCTCCGCTTCCACGTGTCCGCCCGTCGCTTCCCGAGTGGTCTATGAGAAATGGTCCAACAGCCCGCGGATCGTTCGGTCGAGCTCGTCGTCTTCGATCCTCGCCTTCTCGATCTTGTCGACCCCGTACATCACCGTCGAGTGGTGCATGTTGTTGAACTGCTTACCGATCTCGGGGAAGGAGAGGTCCGTGAGCTTCTTGCACAGGTAGAAGGCGACCTGGCGCGGGAAGGCGACCTGTTTCGAGTTGTTCCGCGACTTGATCTCGCTGACCTTGAGGCCGTAGTGCTTGGCGACGAACTTGACGATTTCGGCCGCCGAGCCGCGGGAATCGGCCTGGGGAAGGATGTCGCGGAGCGTCTCTTTGGCAAGGTCAACGGTGAGGGGTTGGCCGGTCAAGGAGGCAAAGGCTCGGACGCGGTTCAACAGGCCCTCGAGCTCGCGGACGTTGGAGCGCACCTGGCGGGCCACGAAGAGGGCGACTCCTTGAGAGAGCTCGAAGCGCTCGCTTTCGGCCTTGCGGCGGAGGATCGCGACTTTGGTTTCGAGGTCCGGCGCCTGGATGTCGGTGATGAGTCCCCATTCGAATCGGCTGCGCAGCCGCTCTTCGAGCGTGGGAATCTGCCGAGGAGACGAGTCCGAGGACAGGATGATTTGCTTTTGACTTGTGTAGAGAGTGTTGAAAGTATGAAAGAACTCCTCCTGGGTCCGTTCCTTGTTGGCGAGGAACTGAACGTCGTCCACCAGCAACACATCGATCGTTCGGTAGCGCTCGCGGAAGGCCGGCATGCGATCGAAGCGGATCGAGTTGATCAGCTCGTTGACGAATTGCTCGGCGGCCAGATACATCACCCGCAGTCGCGGGTGGTTGCGCAGAATATGGTGGCCTATGGCATGGAGAAGGTGAGTCTTGCCAAGACCGACGCCACCATAGAGAAAGAGCGGGTTGTAACTGTGGGACGGGCTCTCCGCGACGGCGCGGGCGGCGGCGTGAGCGAACTGGTTCGAGGACCCGACGACGAAGGTCTCGAACGAATAGCGCGGGTCGAGCAGGTTCTCGGTGTCGCGATCGTCGCGCAGGGGCTCGGGTGCGTGATCGAGCTCACCATCCACGGAAAACAGAACCTCGAAGCCTGGACCGTCGAGCCCCGCGATGGCCCGGTCAACGGCGGGCCGGTAGCTCTCCTCGAGAGTCACCACGAAACGGTTGTTGGGTGCGACGAGGGTCAGGCTTTCCGGGGCGTCGCTGCGAACCCGGAGGGGCTTGAACCAGGTGGCGAATTCCTCAGGTTCCAACTGGGTCGCCAACTGCTTCTGGAGTCGATTCCAACGGCTGCTCTGAACCATGTCAAAAACCGGCACACCAGTAATTTTTCCACAGGAATTCCACATCCTGTGGAAAACCTGCTCCGAAGGAGGGAATCCGGCCGGAGACTGTGGCGCGGACGTGACAGGCGGGGATAGTAGCACACCGTCCCAGCGGCACAAGCCCCGGCGGGGGCTTTTTTGGTGAGCCGACACAGGCTTTGTTTTCAACGAGTTATGAGAAGCACGCGGCACGGGAGAAGCTCGCCCGGGCACACCTCTCCCCGTCTCTAATGACGTACGCATCGGAGACATTTCAGGCGCTCGAATGGGGCGTTTCCTGCCAGTGTCGGCGCCATTCCAGGAGCGTCTTGGCGGGTAGCTTGGCGAGGTTGCAGACGGCGTCGCCGGGATGCACCAACGGCAGCCGGGAGAGGCCCAGGACGATCCCCCCGGAAGGGGCCGAGAGCTGGCTCCGTTCACGTCCGAAGGGGTTGGTTCCGATCGACAGGAGCTGGCCCCGGCCGACGGGCTCACCGAGGCCGACTTTGAGGTCGATCATGCCCCCCTCGGGAGCCCGGAGCCAGGTGCTCTTGAGAACCGCGAGCTGGAGCGGCGGCATGATCCTCTCGCCGGGCAGCATTCTGAGGTGGCGCAGGACGGAAAGCACCCCCGCAACCCCGACGTCGATGAAGGGCCGCTCGAAGACCCGAGGGCTTCCGGCTTCATAGGCGATGGTCGGGACGCCGGCTTCGACCGCGGCCCGCCGCAGCGAGCCCTCCGGTCCTTTTCCCGCGACGAGGAGGGAGCAGCCGAAGGCGCGGGCGAGCTCTGCAACCGCGGGCACCGAGAGATCGGCCCGGATGTGGGGGAAGTTCGAGCGCTCGCCGCCGGCAGTGTGGAGATCGAGCCCGAAGTCGCTGCGCTTGACGATGTGACGGAAGACCAGGTGCGCGATGCGAGCGGTGAGGGAGCCGTCCACACGACCCGGGAAGGAGCGGTTCAAGTCGCGGCGGTCGGGCAGGACGCGCGTCTGGTTGAGGAAGCCGGGAACGTTGACCACAGGAACGGCGATCAGCGTTCCGGCGAGCTCGGAGAGATCCTGGTCGATCAGAAGGTCGCGGATGACCGCCACGCCGTTGAGCTCGTCGCCATGGACGGCGGCAGTGACGAAAAGGGTCGGTCCCCGACGCTTGCCCCGTACAACGGTGACGGGCACGAGCACCGGGTCCGAGGTGTAGAACTCGGAGGCGGCGAGGCGGATCTCGGCGAAGGTGCCGGGGGCGATCTCGTGCCCCGCGAACCGCATCGCCGACCACGCCATCAGGCGCCGCCCCCGGGCCGATCCGAGGTCGCGCGGCGGATGCCGTCGCACTGGGCGAGGACGTAGTCGAGCATCGCGCCAGCGACGTCGATTCCGGTGGTCGTCTCGATGCCCCGCAGGCCCGGGGAGCTGTTGACTTCGAGCACCATGGGCCCGTCGTTCGAGGGCATCAGGTCCACGCCCGCGATGTTCAGGCCGAGCACCGCGGCTGCGTGGATGGCGGTCTGGTGATAGTCCTCGCCGAGCTCAACCGGCACCGTGGTGCCTCCGCGATGGACGTTCGACCGAAACTCCCCCTCGACCGCGGTCCTACGCATGGCGGCGACGACACGATCGCCGACCACGATGGCGCGGATGTCCTGGCCCTTGGCTTCCTTGATGAACGCCTGGATCAACATGTTCTGGTTGAGGGAGTGGATGGCCTCGACCACCGACCGGGCGGAGGAAACGCTCTCTGCCAGGATGACACCGACGCCCTGGGTGCCTTCGAGGAGCTTGAGCACGACCGGCGCACCACCGACACGGCGGATCGCATCGCCCAAGTCTTCGGGACGCCGGGCGAAGGTCGTCTTTGGGATGCCGATATCGTGGCGCGAGAAGAGCTGGAGGCTGCGCAGCTTGTCGCGACTACGGGCCACTGCTTGGGATTCGTTGGCGGCGAAGACGCCCATCATCTCGAACTGGCGCAGCACGGCCAGGCCGTAGAAGGTAATCGAGGCTCCGATGCGCGGAATGATCGCGTCGATCGAGGTCAGGGCTCGGCCGTGGTAGTCGACCTCGGGACGCTTCTTCGAGAGATTGACGACGCAGTGGAGGGGGTCGACGACGACCATCTCGGCGCCGCGGGCTCGGCCGGCGTCGACCAATCGGGAGGTCGAATAGAGCCCGGGGTTTCGGGAGAGGATCGCGACCTTCTTGGTCATGGTGGGGGCTCCGGCTCTCGGACGGCGGCACGGCGGCGCCGTGGCCGTCCGAGCAGATACTTGCGGCCCACGTCGACGACGAAAGCTCCCTCGAGGCTCTTTCGTCCGAGGATCATACGGAAGAGCATCGACGAGCGGTCGGTCAGGGTGAGACGAATTCGTTTCACCACCGGGCCGAGGACGACGGTGGTCTCGATGAGGGGCCGGATCTCGCGATGGCCGCCCGAATCGACCACGGGAACCCGAGCGATCTGGTGCACCCGCGTTTCGTGGTGGCGGTCCGGGTGGCGACGGTCGGGGGCCAGGCGGAGGAGGAGCTCGGCGCTGCCGTCGGGATGCTCCTCGAGCACCGTGATTTCATCGACGTGGAGGGCCGAGGAGCGGGCACCGGTGTCGACCTTGGCCTTGAGCTGGTGGATGCCGAGGTCGGGAAGGTCCAGGTATTCCTTCCAACCGACGACGATGGGCGGAGAAGGCTCGGAGGGGGGCACTCTCCTCGGAATGCTAGCAGGAGAGCGCCGGGGAGAGTGAGGCTGCGCCCATTTGGCGCCTCTGCGCCAGGAAGTGGCGAGCGCCGGCGCGCTCATCGGCACGCGAAACGCGGGGCGGTGTAAGCGGTTTCGTCGCGTAATGCCCGCCAGAGTGGCGTTTGCAGCGATAGCAAAGGGTCTTGGAAGGCTTCGGTTCGCCGAGGAGTTGGCTGGCACGGGGGCTGCATATCGCCGGAGTCACGTTCTTTGATGGCACCGGGGAGGTTCCACCCTCCAATTCAGATCTCACCAAAAGATGGGAAGCCCGAAAAGGCTTCTCCCTCTAACTCCCCGCCAAAGTCCCCTAGAAACAGGGGTAGATCCACGAAAGTTCCAACCTGAATCGGAACCTCCCCTACCCATATCTCCGGTGCCATTTCGAGCCTCTTCCCTCCCGCTCCCCAAAATTGCCTGTCGATTGCCGGTTCGTCGCACTGCGGCGAGAACGTGCCGCAATGCCGCATGCTCGCGCCGGATTGGCGTCGACCGTACAATCCGGAAGTGTCCGACAGCGCCGCCCTTCTCGAATGGTACCGCCGCCACCGCCGCGATTTGCCCTGGCGCGCGACCCGTGACCCCTATCGCATCTGGCTGTCGGAGGTGATGCTCCAGCAGACCCGCGTCGAGACCGTGGTCCCCTTTTTCTCGGCGTTTCTGGAGCGCTTCCCGACCGTGGAAGCACTGGCCGAGGCACCTCTCGAGGAGGTCCTGGCCGCGTGGTCGGGTCTCGGCTACTACCGGCGGGCTCGCTTCCTCCACCGGGCCGCGGGCGTCGTTGCCGCGCGCGGGGCCTTTCCTTCCAGCCTCGAGGGCCTGCGGGCCTTGCCCGGAGTGGGGGAGTACACCGCCGCCGCGGTGGCCAGCATCGCCTTCGGGGTGGCGGAGCCCGTGCTCGATGGCAACGTCGAGCGGGTGACGGCCCGTTGGCTGGCTCTCGCGGGTGATCCGAAGCGAGGGGAGACCCGGCGGACCCTGCGGGGGGCGGCAGCGGCACTGCTCTCTCAGGACGCCCCCGGTGATTCCAATCAAGCCCTCATGGAGCTGGGCGCCACGGTGTGCACACCGCGCCGGCCGAAATGCTCCCTCTGTCCTGTGGGAAGGTCCTGCCGCGGCGCGGCGTCGGGAGACCCGGAGGCCTACCCCGCGGTTCGGGCCGAGCGCTCCGTCGAGCGGGTCGAGCGGGTGCTGGCCGTGGTCGAGGATGAGCAGGGCCGGGTTCTGCTCCACCGGCGGGCCGAAGACGAGCAGCTCTTGGCGGGGACGTGGGAACTGCCCTGGGCCGTGGCGGGTGAGCGCGCGGCCGCGGAGCTCGGCGCGCGCTACGGTGGCCGCTGGCGCCTGGGTGTAGAAGCGGGGGTGGTGCGGCACCGCATCACTTTTCGGAGCCTCGTGCTTTCCGTGCGGCGAGCGACCTGCGAAACCGAGGCGGGTGTGGTCGCCGAGGGGCCGGAGGCCGGGTGGTTCGCTCCGCGCGAGGTCGCGCGGCTGCCGCATTCGGCGATGGTCGACAAGGCGCTGTCGGTGGCGGGCCTGGTCAGCGGTTCGCGACACCGCCCCCGGCGAGGATGAACCAGCCGACCAGCTTGTCGTCGATCTCCCGCAGGCGCTTGGCGACGAGCGAGCAGAGAATCTTCAGCAAGCGGAGCGAAGACACCTTCTGAATGTCGAGAATGCCCGCGAGAACGTCCCGCGGGATCGCCAGCACCACCGCGCCGCCCTGGTCGGCCGCGGCGTCGGCGGAGCGGGGCTGGCGGTCGATCAGGGCCATTTCGCCGAAGTAGTCGCCGCGCTCGAGGAAGGCGAGGGCCTCTTCGCCGGCACCGCCGATGTACTTGCTGATCATGACCCGGCCGTCGAGAACGACGAACATCTCTTCCCCCGGGTCCCCTTCACGGAAGATCGCCTGGCCGGGCTCGAACTTTCGTTCCTGGGACAGCGAGGCGAGGAAATTGATCTCGAGGCTCGAGAGCTTCTGTTCCTCGAACAGCTTGCGCTTGTCCGCGACCGACACTCGGACCTGGTGGGCCGGGTCTCTGGGCTCCGGGAGACCGCCGGCGGCCGCCCTCCCCGGCTCGGCGAAGAAGCCGGTCAGGTGTTTGTTGGTCGCCCGGAGCTTGCGCGACAGACTCTTCCAGAAGGCCCAGTAGAGGCCTAGGGCGAGCTTGCGGTCAGCCTCGAAGACCTGGTCGAGGGCATCGAGCCGGAACGCAACCACCCGCGTGTCGCGCACCGCCATGGCGTTGGTCGAGCGTTCCTTGTGGTCGACGAAGGCGGTTTCGCCGAAGAGGTCATTGGCGCCGAGCTCGGCGAGGGTGTACTGGCCGTAGGGCGTGTCCCGCTGGATGCTGACCGCCCCGGACTCGATCAGATAGGCGTCGTAGGAGGCGTCGCCTTCGCGCAGGATAGGTGCGCCGGAGGGGAAGAGCATCTGGGCCAAGGCGGGCTCGAGGGCCGCCAACTGGTCGTCGGTGAAGTGGGCGAACAGGTCGACCTTGCGGAGCGAGTCTCGAATCTTCACGGCTGCGCCAAGTCTACACCGGACGGCAGCGCGGGTAGCTCGAGTTGAGGGGGGCGCACCCGGTCCCAGACGGTGTCGAAGACCCGGTCGACCCAGCCATTGCGGTCGTCTGGGTCGAGCTCGAGAACCGACAGGCCGCGGGCGACGAGCTCGCGGGCGAGAAGTTGGTCCACCGCGGCCTGAAAGGCGGGGTCCAGCGAGCGGTAGCCATCCGGCGAAGGCGCTTGGACCACGGGCACCTTCACGAGCAGGTCGTAGGTCGGCATCCAAGCGGCGAGGAAGCCTTCCAAGGGCGGCTGGGCGCCGGCCGCGAGGAGGAGGTAGACGTAGTTGTCGAGGGCACTGCGATCACAGAGGACCACCGGGTAGCGGGCAGCGGCGAGGACCTCCTCGGCGGCCTGGGTGTGGAGGATCCAGGACTCCGACGCGACGGAGGTTTCTTCGTTGACCGGTAGCGGGCAACGCCGTGCGACTTCGTGGACCACCTCCACCGCCACATCCCGAGCCTTCAGGCGCGCGGCGGTGGCGTAGCAGAGGGTCGTCTTGCCGACGCCGTGGGTGCCGATGAAGGCGAGCTTGAAGGAGCGGGGTGGCATCGGGCCGATTCTATGGTCCGCAGGCAAGGAGAGCTTCCTCGAGAAGGTCGAGGCCGAGGTCGAGCTGTTCGACCGTAATCGTCGCAGGCGGCACGAGCTGAGCCACGCGGCCATCGGCTCCGCCGGCCAGGAGCAGTACCCCGCGGGCGCGGGCCCCCGCGGCGAAGGCTCCGGCGAGGCCGCGGTCACGGAGCACGACGCCTTGGAGAAGGGCCCGGCCGCGAGTGGTGTCGACGACCGACGGGAAACGAGTGGGCCAGGTGGTCGTCCTGGCCCGGAGCCGCTCGCCGAGGGTCCGGGCCTGGTCGATCAGGTTCTCCGCTTCGATCACCTCGAGGGTCGCGAGGGCCGCGGCCACTGCCAGGGGGTGGGCGAGGAACGTGGCGGTGTGTCGCGCCTCGCCTTCGCTCGCCCAGGCTGCCAGGACCGCCGCTCGAGCGATCGTGGCTGCGATCGGCAGGCCCCCGCCGAGGGCTTTGCCGCAGACCAGGAGGTCTGGCCGGAGATCTTCGGCATCGACTGCGAACCAGTGGCCGGTCTTGCCGAAGCCGGTGAAGATCTCATCGACCGCGAAAAGGGTTCCTACCGCGCGCGCCGCGGCGGCCAGTTCCCCGAGCCATCCCCCGGGTGGGACCAGGACCCCCTCCCGGCCGACGATCGGCTCGACCATCACGGCCGCGACATCACCCGGGGCCAGTGCCGAGCGAAGTTGGGCGAGATCGGCTCCGAAGGGAAGGCGCCTCACGTGGGGGTGGAGGTGGCCCCGAAACGGCGCTTGGAATTCGGGCCGAGAGCTGACGGCGAGGGCGCCGAGGGTCAGGCCGTGGTAGGCGGGCTCGAAGGCGAGGATCACGGGTCGGCCAGTAGCGAGCAAGGCTGTCTTGATGGCGACTTCGACCGCGTCCGAGCCGGAGACCGCGAAGTACACGCGGGGGTCATCGACGGGAGCGAGCTGCGCGAGACGGCGGGCGAGCTCGATGCGACCGGGATGGGCAGCGACATCGCCGAGGCCGTGAAGCAGCTGGTTGGACTGCCGAGCCACCGCGCCCACGACGGCGGGGTGGCGGTGGCCGACGAATGCCACGCCGAAGCCGCTCGTGAAATCGAGGTAGCGGTTGCCGTCGACATCGAGGACGTTGGCGCCCCTGGCCTCGGCCCAGACGATTTGAGCCTTGCCCCGATAGATCGTGTTGACGCCGGGGGCTTCGGTGCGTGCGAGCTCGCGGGCGAGGGCGCGGGAGCGGGGCCCGGGTGGGCACACGCGGATTCGGGGCGGCAGGTCTCCGCGACCGAGGCTCACAGCTCGCGCCGGCCCGCGATCGACCGACCGAGGGTCGCTTCGTCGGTGAACTCGATGTCGCCACCGACCGGCATCCCGAAGGCCAGGCGGGTGACCCTTACGCCGCGGTTCTTGAGCAGCCGGGCCAGGTAGAGGGCCGTGGCTTCACCCTCGACGTTGGGGTTGGTGGCGAGAAGGACTTCCTGGACGCCGTCGAGGCGCCCGAGGAGTGAGCCGATGGCGAGGTCGTCGGGGCCGATGCCGCGTTGCGGCGACAAGGCCCCCAGGAGCACGTGGTAAAGGCCGCGGTACTCGCGGGTCCGTTCGATCGGGGCCAGGTTGAAGGCTTCCTCGACGACGCAGAGGCGGGAGCGGTCTCGCGCCGGGTCCGTGCACAGGCGGCAAGGGTCCTCCGCGGTGATCGAGTTGCACTGGGAGCAGTGGAAGAGCTTCTCCTTGACGTCGCGGATGGCCTCGGCGAGAGCCGCTGCTTCCGCGGGTGAAACGCGGAGCAGGTGATGAGCGAGGCGGTTGGCAGTCTTGGGGCCGATCCCGGGCAGCCGGGCGAGCTCACCGACCAGGCGGGCCAGCGGGTCGTCGGGCTTGGGTGAGCTGCCGGGGAACGACATCGGTCCGGAGTCTCAGGAGAACAGTGGCGGCAGCCCGGAGGCGATTGTACCCATGCGGTTCTGCAGGGACTCGTCGACTTTGCGGGCGGCCTCGTTGACGGCGGCGAGGATCAGATCTTCAAGCATCGAGGCGTCGTTGGGGTCGAGGGCCTCGGGGTCGATCTTGACCTTGACCAGCTGCTTGTGGCCGCTCATGGCGACGGTGACCATGCCACCACCGACGCTCGCTTCGACGACGAGCTCCGCGAGCTCGCGCTGGAGACGCTCCTGCATCTGTTGCGCTTGCTTCATCAACTGCCGGATATTGCTCATGGGGAATTCTCCTCGTTGGGCTCGACGCTCTCGACGCTGCCGCCGAAGATCTCGAGAACGGTTTGAACGGTTTCGTGCTCTTCGATGGCTGCGCTTCGCAGGGGTGCTACGGAGCGGTGGGCTGCCGGTGGGGCCTGCGCGCTTGTCGCCGCGGAGGCGGCGGGAGCGGAGCCCTCGAGGATCTCCCAGCGTCCGGTAGGGCCGAAGGAATCGCGGAGCAGGCGGTTGACGACTTCGCGGTTCTCGTCGCGCTCGAGGCGGCGGCGGAGGGTCGAGTCGCCGGGTGCGACATGCAAGCGGAGCACGCCGTCGGTGAAGCTAGGTCGACTTTCTCGGAGGTGAGCGGCGAGGGGCGGCTTTTCGCGCGAGACGGCTTCGAAGAACGTCTCCGCGGGATCACCGCTGGTCCTCGGAGTTATGGTCGGCGGCGGCCCGAGGAGCGGGGGCTCGGCCGGCCGGCCGGGCGGCGGGACGGGGCGCGAAGGAGAGGGTGGCGGGGTGCGCGCCGGACCTCCAGAAGGCGTCGGCGCTCCGCCCGCGAGAAGCTCCTCGATGGCGACGACCCGGGGAAGCTCAGCGGCGCGCAGCCAGGAGATTTCGAGGGCGATCGCCGGGGCGTCGCTTCGGCGTACGAGGTTTTCGGCACCGAGCAGCTGATGAAGGAGCCGGAGGAGGTTGGGCGAGCCGGCGCGCCTTGCCAGCTCGGCGAGGCGCGTGGATTCTTCGCGCGGCAGGTCGAGGCGAGCCGGATCGCCGCCGAGGGCGAGGTGGAGCGCGTCGCGAACGTAGGCGAGGAAGCGGGCGAAGACGTTCCGCGGGTCCCACCCGTCGTTCTCGATGTCGCGGGCGGCGTTCGACACCGTGGCCCCGTCGCCCGAGAGGATGGCCTCGAGGACGCGCTCGAAGAGGGCGGTGTCGAGTCCGCCGAGAAGACGAGCCGCGTCTTCGTCGGCGATTTTGCCGCCGCCAAAGGTGGCGAGCTGGTCGAGTAGGGCGACCGCATCCCGCATGGAACCCTCGCCGGCGCGGGCGATCATGCGTAGCGCCGGCTCCGCGACGGAGATGTTCTCGCGGCCGGCCAGGTCTGCCAGGTGGGCCGCGACCTTCTCGACGGGAACGCGCCGGAACTGGAACTCCTGACAGCGGGAGAGGATCGTGGCGGGAACCGCTTCGATCTCCGTCGTGGCAAAGATGAAGACCAGCCAGGGCGGTGGTTCTTCGACGACCTTCAGCAGGGCATCGAAGGCCGCCCTCGACAGGCGGTGCACCTCGTCCAAGATCACCACCTTGTAGCGATCCCGCGCGGGGGGGCTGTAGCGCAGGCCCTCGACCAGCTCTCGGACCTGCTCGACCTTGGAGTAGGTGGCCGCGTCCACCTCGAGCACGTCGAGGTCGGCGCCGGCGGTGATGTCGCGGCAGACCGCGCAGTCGTTGCAGGGGTCGGGCAAGGGCCCGCGCTCGCAGTTCAGGGCCTTGGCGAAGACCCGTGCGGCGGTCGTCTTGCCCACGCCGCGGATGCCCGAGAACAGGTAGGCTTGAGCGATGCGCCCCTCGGCGATGGCGTTGCGCAGGGCGGTGACGATCGGCTCCTGGCCGACGACGCTCGAGAAGTCCTGGGGGCGCCACTTGCGGGCGAGTACTTGGTAGGCCATGGCCGCCGATCGGTGCCGGTGGATCGAGGGAGGGCTCGGCGAAGGGTTCCGGCTGATCTGCGGCACTCGACCGACGGACCTTATCGCTGCTCCCTTCCGGGCCTGACGAGGTTCGATCGTGGTCGATGCACAGGACCCGAACCCTTCGCCCAGGCCTCCCGTACGTGCGGCATCGTAGTTGCCGGCGGCAGGGAAGTAAAGAACGGAGGGGTTTGCTCTCGACCGGGGCGTCGGCTACAATCACGCGCTCTTGTCCGCGAAGGCGGCGGAGACGGTCGGACCAGGACATGCCCCCTATCGACGAAGAGTGGATGCGGGTGGCGCTGGCCGAGGGGGAGCGAGCGGCTGCGTTGGGGGAGGTCCCCGTCGGAGCGGTGGTCGTCCTTGAGGGCGAGGTCATCGGACGGGGGTACAACCGGCGCGAGACCGACCGCGACCCGTTGGCCCACGCCGAGGTGCTGGCGATTCGTGACGCGGCGCGGTCTATCGGCGGCTGGCGTCTCGAGGGTACGACGCTCTATGTAACGCTTGAGCCTTGCGCCATGTGCGCCGGTGCTCTGGTGCTCGCGCGGGTCGACCGACTGGTCTTCGGCGCGGGGGATCCTAAGGCGGGTTGGTGCGGCAGCTTGGGCGATCTCGTCCGGGATCCGCGTCTGAACCACCGGCTGGAGGTCACGAGGGGCGTGCTCGAGGTGGAATGCGGGGATCGGCTGCGGGAGTTTTTCCGAGGGCTCCGTAAGTCGGCTCCAGTGGTTCTTTGAGATTTTTGGAGAGGTGTCCGAGTGGCTTAAGGAGCACGCTTGGAAAGCGTGTGTAGGGGAAACCCTACCGTGGGTTCGAATCCCACCCTCTCCGCCAAGAAATAGAAGTGATGGGATCTTCAGGGAGAGGTGCCAGAGTGGTCGATCGGGACGGTCTCGAAAACCGTTGTACGGGCAACCGTACCGTGGGTTCGAATCCCACCCTCTCCGCCAATTCCATCGCGACGATTTGACCCAGAGGTGCCGTGATCCGTAAGATCGCTGCCCTCTTGAAGCGATCGAGCCGCTCTGCGAGCGAGCTCAGAAAGGCTTAGCACCGTGAAGCGGACCTATCAGCCCAACAATCGGCGCCGGAAGCGCACCCACGGCTTCCTCGTCCGGATGCGGACCCGCTCCGGCCGGGCCGTCCTGTCGGCTCGTCGGCGCAAGGGCCGCCACCGCCTGAGCGTTTGATCCGGCGGGGCCCTGTGGCGGCCCCGCCTTCTCCCTGAGGAGTCGCGCCGAATGACGGAACGACCGACGGGAGAGCTGCCACTTTCGCCGCCCGTGGAAGGTTCTTGCGTCCGCGACGAGCGGCTGTCGAGAGCCGAGACCCTCCGCAAGAGCGCCGACTACCTTCGTAGCTATCGTAAGGGCCGGCGCATCCACGGGTCGGTCGCGCTTCTGTACACTCACCCGAACGACACTGGCCGCCCGCGGCTTGGCATCACCGCGAGCCGCAAAGTGGGCAAGGCCAATGTACGGAATCGCCTGAAGCGGCGCATTCGGGAGGTTTATCGGCGCTTCAAGGGACGGGGTCAGCTGCCGCCGATTGATCTAGTGGTCCATCTGAAGCCGGAGGCCCGAAAGGCGGAGTTCGACGAACTTCGGCGGGAGCTGCTGCGGCTGTTTTCCATGGCCGGGCGACGAGGATGAGCGGCGGGGGCCTTCCCGCGCGTGCGGTCGCCGGCCTTCTTGGGATGTACAAACGAAGGGTTTCCCCTCACCTTCCGCGGGCCTGCCGTTTCTCCCCTACCTGTTCGGAATTCGGCCGAATCGCGATCCTGAAGCACGGTTTGTGGCGGGGCGGCGCGAAAACGCTTGCGCGCCTTGCGCGGTGCCAGCCGTTCTGCGCGGGGGGAATCGACTTGCCGTGAGCGGAGGGTCGTTTGACCTCTCCGACGGTCCTTCCTACAATCCCCGAGCGCTTCGGGTTCGGCCCGCCGGCTTGTGTATGCCGGCGTTCGCGTGATGGGCCCCGTGGATCACCTGAAGACCGACGAAATTCGAACTGACGACACACTCTCGGTGGGGCGGCCCCACGCGGCTCTCGGTCCGGTCCGAGCTCGCTGGTCGGGAAGTGTAGCGATCCCCCGTCCGAACCCGAAGTGGGGTGCGGAGCGGTCTTGAGGAGTCCAGAGTGGACAACCGACGTTTACTGCTCGCCGCCGTGCTGTCGATGGTCATCGTCATCGGGTGGCAGTATCTGTTTCCTCCGCCGGAGCCGGCTCCGGCGATTCCGAGCTCGGTGGACGCGGCGGCTTCCGCCGTCCCGTCGGCGGTGCCCGCTTCCTCCGCGGCCCCGTCGGATTCCGCCGGGGCTATCGGGATTCCGCCGTCGGCGCTTCCTGCGAGCGAAGAAGAGTCCGTCGCGGTGGCTGCGGAAGAGCGGCGGGTGCTTGAGAACGACGAGGTTCGGGCGGAGCTGACGAATCGTGGTGGCGAGCTGGCGTCGTTTCGACTGAAGCGAATCACGGACCGGGGCGCGCCGGTGGAGCTGGTGCGTTCGCGGGTTGAAGGCCCACTTCCTTTCGCCGTGGTCGATTCCCTCGCGGTGCCGTTGCCGGTGTCAGCTGCCCTGCATCGGGTGACCGAAGATCGGGACGAGCACGGCAACCCTCGTTTGTCCTTCGACTACCGCGGGCCCGCTGGCTACTCGCGGAAGGTCTTCACTTTGACCCCCAAAGGGACGCTCTTGGCGAAGGTCGAGAGCGATGCGCCGGCGGGCTGGGGGCTGTTGATTGGACCAGGGGTCCGGGAGCTTTCGGCCGAGCAGCTTGCCAGCCGCTACGAGGTGCGGTCCGGCATCTATTCGGACGGCGCTTCTTCGGAGACGCTCGCGGCTGCGAAGGCCTCGGAGGTCACGGTCGTGCCGGGCGTGGGGCTAGCGTGGGCGGGGCTCGAGGACACCTACTTTCTCGCCGCTTTCATCCCCCACGTGGAGCTGGATCGTGTCGCGTTCGTTCCCCGTCTCCAGGTGGCTGCTGCTGGCGGCAACCGCTTCGATCCGGTGCCAGCAGAGAACCTGACCCCGGAGCAGAAGGCGCTGCCTCGCGAGTTGGCGCTGGTCGCGGTCGCGCGGGGCGGCCGGCTCGATGGCGAAGCCTTCTTGGGCGGGAAGGACTACGACTCTCTGCGCAGCTTCGGCGTCGGTCTCGAGCGTTCGGTCCGATTCGGTTGGTTCGGTTGGTTCGCGAAGATGTTCCTGCGGTCTCTGCAATGGATCTACGCCAACGTGGTTGCGAACTACGGCTGGGCGATCGTGCTCCTGACGATTCTGATCCGAGTCGTGCTTCTGCCGTTCACCCATCAAAGCATGGTCTCCGCTCAGAAGATGCAGGAGCTCAACCCGAAGGTCCAGGGCATCCGCCAGAAGTACAGCGGCAAGCTACGGGACAAGAAGGGCGCGGTGAACTTCGAGAACCAGCGGAAGATGAGCGAGGAGATCAACGCGGTCTACAAGTCGGCGGGTGTCAATCCGCTCGGCGGCTGCTTGCCGATGTTCATTCAGTTGCCCGTTCTGATCGCCTTCTACAACCTGCTGGCGAACGCCATCGAGCTGCGAGGCGCACCGTGGATCGCGTGGATTCACGACCTCTCGGCGCAGGACCCCTACTACGTTCTGCCGATCGTAATGGGGGCGGCGCAGTTCGCTCAGCAGGCACTGGCGCCGCCCGTCGGGGATCCCGTGCAGCGCAAGGTCTTCATGATTCTTCCCGTGGTTTTCACGGTGATGTTCGCCAGCGCACCGAGTGGCCTGGTGCTCTACTGGCTGGTCAACAACCTTCTGTCGCTCGTTCAGCAGAGTTTCTACCAGCGGTGGAAGTCTCGGCGCGAGCAGGCGACGGCTTAGGTAAGCGGAGGGGAATGATGTCGGACGCGGCAAGGAAGTTCTTTTCGGGCAAGACGCTGGAGCAGGCGGTTCTGCTTGCGGCGAGTCACTACGGCATTCGGACCGAGGAAGTTCGCTATCGGGCGATCGAGAAGCGCCATGGCTTCACTCGGACTCCGAAGAACGTAGTCATCGCGGTGGATCCGGAGAACCCCAGGCTTGGGGCCGAGGAGATGGCCGCCGCCCAGCGTGCAAGGAGTTCTTCCGCTGCGCCTTCTGCGGCTTCCTTGTCCCGCGAGGGACGGCCGACCGGTGGGGGCGGCTCCGGCGCCCCTTCGATGAGGGGTGAGCGGAGCCCGGCCCGCGGGCGCGCTGAGCGGGGGGGTGGCGGCGGTCGACCAGAGAGAGGCGGGCGGGGTGGAGAGCGGCCCCGGGGGCGAGGGCCGGCGTCCGGCGGCGGCTTCGGCCGGCCGGATTCTCTGGTGGCCCTTCCGATCTCTCCCGTCAAGCGGGCCGAGACGATGCTTCGGGCCGAAGGTGCGCAGGCGGATTCTGCGCGGAGGGCGATCGCGCTGTTGCTGGGCTTTGTGGGGATCGAGGCCGAGGCGGACCTGTACCAAGCGTCAGACCGATTCGAGGTCGAGCTCTGGGGGCCGGACGACCGGGTGCTTCTCGAGGAAGAGGGAAGAGTATTGCTGGCGATTGAGCACCTCGTTCCTCGAATGATGCGGGGTTTGGACGCCGAGCCGATTCCGGTCCGCGTCGACTGCGACAACTTCCACATGATTCGCGAGGAGCGGCTTCGGGATCTCGCTCAACGGGTGGCCGCGGAAGTTAGACGCACCGGGCGCTACCAGATCCTCGACGAGCTCGACCCGTCGGAGCGGCGGATCATCCACGTGACGCTGAAGGACGACCCGGGCGTGGCCACGGAGAGTCTGGGTGACGGTTACTTCAAGCGTCTCAAGGTCATGCTGTCGGACGCTCCGGAGGATTTGGGGGCGGAGGAGGGTGAGGGTTGACCGAGGAGGCCGGCGGTGATCCCGCCTCCGGTCTAGGCGCGGATGTTTCTCGTGAAACAGTGCGCCGTCGGTTTTCGCCCCGGCCGCGAACCGACCCATCCTGTTCCACGTGAAACAGCACCTCGGTCGTGCAATGATCCCGGCCCCATGACCGCCCTCCCCGATCTCTCTCGAGAGACCTTTGCGCGCCGCCTCAGAGCCGCCGTTGACATCGCGGTCTCGGAGGCCACTGTTGGCGCACTCTTCGAGCACTACCAGGAACTCCGGCGATGGGCGCCGACCCTTTCGCTGGTCGGACCAGGTGTGGGGCCGGAAATCGTGGAGCGCCACTACGCGGAAGCCTTCGCCGCCCTTCCCCTCTTCGCCCCTGACGCAAAAAGCCTCGTCGATGTCGGCTCCGGTGCTGGATTTCCAGGGTTCGTCCTGGCAGCGGCGCGACCGGACCTCGACGTGACACTGGTCGAACCGCGGATGCGGCGTTGGTCCTTCTTGGCACAAGCGTCCCGTCGAGCCGCGTTGAACTGCCGATGCCTCGATGTTAGAGTCGCCGCCCCGTTGCCCGAGGGCCTGCCGGACCGCATCGACATCGTTACGCTGCGCGCTCTGCGGCCCGATGCGGTACTGCCGCCGCTCGCCGAGCGCCTCGCTCCCAACGCCCAGATACTGCTCTGGGCTGGCGCAAGCGAACCCGAGCTGCCCCGAGGATTCGCCCGCGGCCGGGCGGTCTTGCTGGCGGGAAGCCGCGTCCGACGTCTGCTCGAGATCGTCCCCGTGTCCGAAGAAGTCAACCGCGAGAAGTGAGACCGATGACCACGACAATCGCGATCGTCAACCAGAAGGGCGGGGTCGGAAAAACCACGACGGCCATCAACCTCGCAGCGGCTCTCGGAGCCCTCGAGCGGCGGGTGCTGCTGGTCGACTGCGATCCCCAGGGAAACGCCACCCGCGGAGTCGGCCTGCGGGCCGCCGCCCCCCACCTCTACCACGCACTCTCCGGCGAAATACCGGCAATGGAGGCCATACGGCCCAGCGGCTTCCCAAACCTCGACCTGCTACCCACCGACCGTGATCTCGTGGGTGTCGAGGTGGAGTTCGTGGGGCTGGAGCACTGGGAGCGCCGGCTCCGCGAGACTCTCGAACCCATTCGCGAAAGGTACGACACCATCCTCCTCGACTGCCCGCCGTCTCTCGGTCACTTGACCGTCAACGCGCTGACCGCGGCCGAAGCGGTTTTGGTGCCCCTCCAATGTGAATACTTCGCCCTCGAGGGCGTGAGCGAGCTGGTCTCCACGATCCGGCGGGTCAAAGCGACCCTGAATCCCGGTCTCGAGATCGCGGGCATCCTCCTGACCATGTACGACGACCGCACGAACCTCTCGAAGCAGGTGGCGGACGAAATTCGTCGCCACTTTCCAGGACAGGTCTACGAGGCGGTCGTGCCCCGCAACGTCCGGCTGGCCGAGGCGCCGAGCCACGGCCTCCCGATCTTCGAATACGACATCAAATGCCGCGGGGCCGAGGCCTACCTCGATCTCGCCCGTGAATACCTGCGGAGGGCCGCGTGAGCGCCGCCGTCAAGCGAGGGCTCGGCCGAGGCCTGGACGCCCTCATCGAACAGCAACCCGGGCCAGTCCAAAAGCTGCCGGTTGGCAGCCTCGAGCCGAATCCGTTTCAACCCCGCACCGACTTCGACGAATCCGACCTGGTCGAGCTCGCCGCATCCATCCGCAGCCAAGGCCTGATCCAGCCGATCGTGGTCACCTCGGCCAAGCAGGCAGGTCGCTGGTGGATCGTCGCCGGAGAGCGGCGATGGCGAGCCGCCCAGCGGGCCGGCCTCACCGAGGTGCCGGTGGCGGTCCGCGAGGTCAAGGACGACCAGGAGCTGCTCGAGCTCGCGCTGGTCGAGAACATCCAACGCTCAGACCTCAATCCGATCGAAGAGGCGGAGGCCTATCGGCAGCTGCGGGACCGGTTCGGGCTCACCCAGGAGGCGATCTCGGCCCGGGTGGGCAAGGCTCGTACGACGGTTGCCAACGCACTTCGCCTGCTCCAGCTGCCTGAAGAGGTCATCGACCACCTGCGGGCCGGGCGCCTCAGCGCCGGGCAGGCGCGTCCCCTGCTTGCCGTGGAGGACCGAGGGCGCCTCCTGGACCTGGCTCGAGAGGCCGTGGCTAAAGGATTGACAGCAAGAGAGTTGGAGCGCGCAGCCACGGCCGAACGGAAGCCCGGCCGGGGTGCGGAAAGCGCGGACGAGAGGGTCGAAGTTCACGCGGCGGCGGCGGCGGAGAAGCTCACCCAGCGCTACCAGACCAAAGTCGAAATCCGCCGCCGTGGTGCCGGTGGCAGCGTGCTCTTCCACTTTCACTCCGAAGAGGAGCTGATTCGGCTCTACGAGCTTCTGTCCCAGCGAGGAGGTGCGTGATGATCTTCCAAAAAGGTTCCGCCAGCGAGCTCAACGGTTTTCTGGACGCGGGCGCACACCTCAAGGGCGAGCTCAAGTTCGAGACCACCTTCCGGGTCGATGGCAAGCTCCACGGCACTGTCGTGTCCGAGGGCACCCTGATGATCGGTGAGGGTGGCGAGGTCGAGGGCGAGATCCGCGTCGGTCAGGTCGTAATCTCCGGAATCCTCCGCGGGACCGCCCACGCCAGCCGCCGCGTCCAACTCTGCGCCACGGGCCAGCTCCTGGCCGACATCCACACTCCGGCGCTCGTGGTCGAAGACGGCGGCAAGTTCGAGGGTCAGTGCACCATGATCCGCGAATCGACGGGCTCCGCCGTGGTGACGCCGATCACGGCGGCCAAGGAACGGTGACTCGCCCTCAATGCCAGCTTCCTCCTAGCGACGCCAGCACTAGACCGAAACAGGTGGCATTCAGCAGCAAGGTGATCCCGGCACCGATCCACAGACCCTTCACCGTGTCGAGCTGGCCCTTCCTGCGGAGGATCAGCACGGCCGGCACGAGATAGACCAGCTGGGAAAGACCGATCAAAACCAGCGGCAGGATCAGCGGGTAGAGCGGAATCTGGATGAGGTGGAGCAGGGCCAGCAACCCCAGGCCCTTCCAGATGCTGCCGCGATCGATGGGCATTTCGATCGTCGCCGGAATCGTCATTGTGCCCCTCCCTGGGCCTCGATCTCCCCGCGCAGGCGCTCGAGCTGTTCCATCCGGCCGTCGCGGTAGAAGAGATTGTAGGTGTCGAACGGAATCAGGCGCCCGTCCGGCTGGGCGAAGTGAACGCAGCTCTTCTTGACCGCCCGGACGTCGAACGAGTGAGCGTCGACGAACTGCATGATGAGCACCCGAAACACGCTTTGGTAAGAGATCTCGGGGCCCGGCGCCACCAGCGGCAGACAACAAAGCAGCTCGGAAAGGCTGGCGGCGGAGGACTCCGGCGAGTGGTTCGTCGAGAACACCCGGAAGATTTGGCTCCGCAGCTCCTCGTCCCGCTCGAACACGATGGTGTTGCGGGCTCCGGCGAGGAGCACCTCGGGGCCGATCATTCGGGTCAGGGGCACTACGCCCCCGTCGAGCTTCAACGCGTAGGCCATGGCCAGGCAGTCAGGGTTGCAGGGCACGGGAATCACGTCCTCGGCCTCGAGGAACGAACACTGCTCGATGATCCTTCGGCGAACCTCGGACAGGGTCAGGCGGTGAATCGCCGGGTCGAAGCCCTCCGTTCGCCCGGCATCCTGGATCGGCTGGAACGTCACCCCACGCACCGCGGGCTGGGCCACGGCAAAGTCGAGGATCGAGCCGATCTCACCGTCGTTCAGGCCCTTCTTGAGGGTCACCACGAGGGTAGTGGACAACCCCGTTCGGTTCAGGTTCTCGATCGCCTGCAAACGGACCTCCCGGAGTGACGCCCCGCGGAGCTCCTGGAGGGAGGCGTCGTTCAGAGAATCCCACTGCAGATAGACCTCGAAACCTGGCTGGTAGGCGGCGAGGCGCTCGGCAAAGCCCGCCTCACGGGCCAGCCGCAGACCGTTGGTGTTGACCATCAAGTGTTTGATGGGTCGAGACTTGGCGGCGTCGAGCAGGGCGAAGAAGTCGGGATGGAGGGTCGGCTCACCGCCCGAGATTTGCACCACGTCGGGCTCGCCTTCGCCTCGCACGATGGCGTCGAACATGGCCTCGATCTCACCCAGCGACCGAAAACCCGGCCGGTGGGGGCCGCTTTCGGCGTAGCAGATCGGGCAACGCAAGTTGCAGTGGTCGGTCACCTCGACAAGCGCGAGACAGCTGTGCTGCATGTGGTCCGGGCACAGTCCGCAATCGTAGGGGCAACCCCACTTCATGGGAGTCGAGAAGCGCTCCGGCATCTCGGGCGTCTTCAGATACACCTCGCGGCAACGGCGGTAGTACTCGACGTCGTCGGCGAGCAGCACGCGCTCCCGGCCATGGTGGCGGCACCACTTCTCGAGATAGACGTTGCCGCCCTCGAACAGGATCTTGCCCTCGACCCGCCGCAGACAGGCCGAGCAGACCGACGTCGCGGTGTCGTAGAACAGATACGGTCGCACCTTACCGGCCATCGGCATACCCTCGAAGGGGGCGGAGCAAACGGGGGAAATCTCTCGCATAGTACGCGAGCCCGGCGAGACACGCGAGCTGAATACCGGTCAGCGCACCCCAGTAGAGATGAGCCTCCGGTTGAGACCCGAGAGCCGGGGGAAACCCGCCGTGGGGCGGCTTCAGGAACTCGACACCGAAGCGAAAGGCGAGATAGGAAGCCAGAAAAGCCCGGAACTGGTCCCCCGAGCGGCGAAAGCGGGGAGCGAGACGCTGAAGCGCGAAGCCCAGCGCGAGCAGGAACAGGATCTCGTAGATCGCCGCGGGGTGCCGGGCGAAACCGTCCCCAAGGTCCAGGCCCCAGGGCAGAGCCGTCGGGTTGCCGTAGGTGTAGTCCTCGAGACCCGCGAACAGGCAGCCCAAACGGCCGATGACGGTGCCTACGACCAGCGGGGTCACGAACAGATCACCGGTGGACTCAGTCATCCCGGCGCGCACCTTCGCGACCTCGACCCCGATGAGGCCGCCGAGAAATCCACCCACCACCGACTTTCCCCCAAGCAGGGCGAACGGATCCGGAAAGTTGGCAAAGGTGTAGCCCGGGAACTGAGCCCAAGACAAGACTTTCGAACCGATCGCAGCACCAAGGACGGCCCCAACGAGCACCCACAAGCCTTCCGGATGGCCCGCGATCGCGTTCGGCCCGCGAGCCTTGGCACGCAGGAACAACCGGACGCCCACGACGTAGGCGGCGAGCTCGAAAAGGAAGTGAGCGACGGCACCGAAGGGAGGCGGAAGCACGCCAGCGAGAATATCCCAGGGTCAGGACCCCGCTGATTCCGCGGCGCGCAAGTCCGCCGCGGTATTGACGTTCTGGAAGAGCAAGGCAGGGTCGCCGTGACGGGAGAGCCGAGCGACCTCGAGCCGCAGGACGCGCAGCGTCCCGTCCTCGAGGAGGCGGTTTAGAGCGAGCTCGCCCCGCTCCACGGCCATCGTCAAGGCGGCGAGAGCTGACGGACCGTAGAATGCCGCCAGCGGTTCGGGGCCTCGCGAGGAAACCGGCATCACAAGGTCCGCGCCAGCTCCGAGCCGGGCCAGCGCCAGGAGCAGGCCGACCGGCACGAAGGGCAGGTCGCAAGCGAGCACGAGCAGGCTCCGCCCCGGTGAGGCGGCCGCGGCACCGAGCAACCCCGCGGCAGGGCCCGCGCCGGGGCCATCGGCTACGGAGTGCGCTCCGGCCACGACACCACGTCCCCGATCGGCCACCACCACCTCAGCGCAAACCGCGGCCAGGCGATCCCGAGCGTGCAGTGCCAAAGTGCCCCCTCGCCATGGCAAAAGAGCCTTGTCTCGGCCCATCCTCAGGGACTCTCCACCGGCGAGGACCACCCCCACGGGGCCCTCCCGGGAGCCTCCGAAGGCCATGCTAGGATCGCCGCCCGTCATCGCGAAACCCCGTTTTCGGAGGAACCATGAAGCTCACCGTTTCGCTCCTGACCCTGGCCCTCGCCGCCAGCGTCGCTCTCGCCGAGGCCCCGGCGCCCGAAGCGAAGAAGACCACCAATCCCCGAGTCACGCTCGAAACCACCAAGGGCAAGATCGTGATCGAGCTCGATGCCGCCAAGGCGCCGAAGACGGTCGAGAACTTCATCGCCTACGTCGAGAGCGGCTTCTACAACGGCACCATTTTCCACCGGGTGATTCCCAAGTTCATGATCCAGGGCGGCGGCTTCACGTCCGAGATGGAACAGAATAACACCCGTGCGCCGATCATGAACGAAGCCGACAACGGGCTCAAGAATCTGCGCGGAACGATCGCCATGGCCCGCACATCGGACCCCCACAGCGCGTCCTCCCAGTTCTTCATCAACACGGTCGAGAACGGGTCCCTGAACCACCGGGCGAAGATCGATGCGAGTTGGGGCTACTGCGTGTTCGGTCAGGTGGTGGACGGCATGGGCGTGGTGGACGAGATCTCGAAAACACCGACCGGTGTCAAGAGCGGCATGCGCGACGTGCCCAACGAACCGATCGCGATCTTGAAGGCCACTGTTCAGAAGTGAACCGACGCCGGCCGCCAAAGAAAAGGCCCCGCTGCCGACCGGCAAGCGGGGCTTCGTCATTGTTGAAGGGAAAGCAGGTTCGGCCGAGGCTCAGGCGGCGCGCGTGACGTTGCGCGCTTGAAGACCCTTGGGGCCCTCGTTCACCTCGAACGCGACCGGATCTCCCTGGGTGAGTGTCCGGAAGCCCTCCATCTGGATCGCGGTGTGGTGGACGAAGACGTCCGCGCCGCCGGCCTCGGGTTCGATGAACCCGTAGCCCTTGGCGTTGTTGAACCACTTGACAGTTCCCCTCTGCGACATAAATCCATACTCCTTTCCTGCCCTGAAGGCCGTTCCCGCGCCCTCTCGAAAGGACGCAGGTCCGGTGAACACGCCTCAAGAGGGCCGCCGCGGCGGTCCCTCTGGAGATCTCAAGATCGATGTTTCGAGAGGATTGTGCCACGCCCGGAAACGGGGCGCAAGAGGTTTTCTCCGCAGGAAGTAAGACGCGTATCCCCCACGCAGAAAAAAACACTGAAGTGCCATCTCGGCGCACGTGCGAAGGAACGCCGAGCCCCCCGAAGGGGCTCGTGCGGTTGTCGAAAGGGGAAAGAAGCGGGAGAAAAAGGCCAGAAGGATGGTGCCGAAGACCGGACTCGAACCGGTACGGATTGCTCCACACGCCCCTCAAACGTGCGCGTCTACCAATTCCGCCACTTCGGCGCAAAGAACACTCTATCGAACGGCCAGGGACTCTGTCGAGCCGGCACTGGCCGGGAGGGGATCAGGTCACTGCGGCGGAGCCGCGGGCGCCTCCGCCGGAGCGGAAGCTGAAGTCGAAGCACCCTGCTCGGTCACGGGGGGCGTCGCGGGAACGGTCTCCGGAGCCGGTGTCGTCGAGGCGGGCGCGGGACTGGCCGGAGCCGCCTCCGTCGCCGTCTCGGGAATCGCGCCCTCGACCACCGAGCCGGCACTGCCGCTGCCCTTCAGCACCACGATGGTCATGGTCGTCACGATGAACAGCACGAAGGACACGACCGTGAGCTTGTGGAGCAAAGTGGTGGCGCTTCGGGCGCCAAACGCCGTCTGTGTGCTGCCGCCACCGAACACCGACAGGTCCGCACCTTTGCCCTGCTGGAGCAGTACCACGAGAATCAGGAAGATGCAGACGATGACGTGGACGAGATACAGCAGGAAAATCACGGGTGTCGTCTCCTTGGTGCGCTCGCGCCGAGGCGCGCGGAGCGAGCGATGATAGCAAGGAATTGCTCTGCGTCAAGACTAGCCCCCCCGACGAGGAACCCGTCGACATCCGCCTCGACCGCCAACTCCTCCGCGTTCTCGGGCTTCACCGACCCGCCATAGAGGAGCCGGACCCCTTCGGCGACGTCCTTCCCGAGTCGGGCCCCGAGCCGTTGCCGAAGGAAGCGGTGGGCTTCCTGGGCGAGGGCTGGGGTTGCGGTGACCCCCGTGCCGATGGCCCACACCGGCTCGTAGGCGAGCGCGAAGTCGGCAGGGTCGAGCCCAGCGAGCCCCTGCGCGATGGCATCGAGCTGTCGACCCAGGACCGCCTCCGTGTCTCCCAAGCGCCGCTCGGACTCGGTCTCCCCGAGGCAGACCATGGGAGCGAGGCCAGCCCGCCGCGCCGCGGCCGCCTTTCGCGCCACCAGATCGTCGCTCTCGCCGTGGTCCCGGCGCCGCTCGCTGTGGCCCACCAGCACCCAGCGGCAACCGGCGTCGAGCAGCTGCGCGCCCGAAACATCACCGGTGTGAGCTCCCTGGTCCGCGGGATGGAGGTCCTGCCCCCCCAGCTGAACGACGCTGCCTGCGAGCGCTGCAGCCACCGCAGGCAGCAGCGGAAAAGACGGGAACAGCACGACGCTGGTTGCGTCCGCCGCCACGCTGTCAACCAGCGCGCCGGCCAGCGCCTCGGCCTCGCCCCGCAGCAAGTGCATCTTCCAGTTGGCAGCGACGAGAGCGCGGCGCGGGGAGCTCACGACCGCTCCAGGATCGCCACTCCAGGCAGCACCTTGCCAGCGAGAAACTCGAGCGAAGCGCCGCCACCGGTCGAGACGTGATCGATCCTGTCCGCGACGCCGGCCTGGTGGACCGCCGCCACCGTCTCACCGCCACCCACAACGGTGAACGCGTCGAGCGCCGCGAGGGCCGCCGCGAGATGCCGGGTGCCGGCGTCGAAGGGCGGAGTCTCGAAGACCCCGAGAGGGCCGTTCCAGAACAGCGTCTTGGCGGAAGCGATCGCACGGACGAAAGACTCTCGGGTCGCGGGGCCAATATCGAAAGCGCGACACCCGACCGGAACCGCGTCCGCGGCCACCACCTCGGCCGCCGCGGGATGGTCGAGGGCGGGGGCCACCACCAGGTCCTGCGGCAGCAACACGCGCACCCCCCGGGCCTCGGCGTCGGCCAGGACGCCGGCGGCGACCGCTAGCTGATCGCGCTCCACCAGCGAATCTCTCAGTTCGAAGCCACGCGCGGCCAGAAACGTGTTGGCCATGCCTCCGCCGAGAAGCAGCAGGTCCAATCTCGGCAGCAGGTTGACCAGAGTGTCGAGCTTGTCGGCGATCTTGGCGCCCCCCACGAGAGCCGCGAACGGCCGAGCGGGCGAAGTGAGCAGGCGAGCGAGAGCGGTGACCTCGCGCACGACCAGTCGTCCCGCAGCCCTTCTGGCCACCCGCGCGGGTACCCCCACCACCGAAGCATGGGCGCGGTGAGCCGCACCGAAGGCGTCGTCGACATAGACCGAGGCGAGCTCCGCCAGCTGGGCGGCGAAAGTCGCGTCGTTCGCCTCCTCGCCGGCATGGAATCGCAGGTTCTCGAGCACCGCCACCCCACCGTCGGCGAGGGCGGCGGCCGCGGTCTGGGCGGGCTCGCCCACGCAGTCCGCGGCGAACGCCACCGGCGTGGACAGCAGCTCGCTCAATCGATCGGCCGCGGGTCGCAAGCTGTAACGCGGGTCCGGCCCGCCTTTGGGCCGGCCACAGTGGGAGGCGACGAGCAGGCGAGCACCGCGGCCGATGAGCTCCCGAATCGTGGGCAGCGCCTCGACCAGCCGGGTGTCATCGAGCACCCGGCTCCTGCCCTCGGAGTGCGCCAAAGGTACGTTGAAGTCGACCCGCAGAAACACGCGGGTACCGACGAGATCACCGAGGTCGTCGAGAGTGGCGAGCTGGGTCGTCACGAGGTCCTCCGAATCAAGCGTTGCCGAGGTGAAGCACCAGATCCGCAAGCCGGTTGGCGTAGCCCCACTCATTGTCGTACCAGGCCACCACCCGCGCGAGCCGGCCACCGACCACCTCGAGGAGCGGCAGGTCGACCGTGGCCGAGAACGGACTGCCGATGAAATCCACCGATACGAGCTCGTCGTCGGTCACCGCCAGCACCTCGCCGAGCGGCCCCCGTGCGGCCTCCCGAAAGGCGGCCCGGAGCTCGCCGGCCCCCGCGGGCCGCGAGAGCGTGGCCGTGACATCGACCAAAGAACCGTCCGGCACGGGAACGCGAAAGGCCAAGCCGGCGAGCTTTCCCGCCAGCGCCGGCAAGACCAGAGGGAGAGCACCCACGGCGTCGCTGGTGGTCGGAATGATGCTCATGCCCGCGGCCCGAGCCCGCCGCGGGTCCACGTGGGCCATGTCCATGAGACGCTGGCTGTTCGTGTAGCAATGCACCGTGTCGATCAAAGCCTGCTCGATGCCGAACTCGTTCAGCAGCACCCACAGCACCGGAGCAAGGCAGTTGGTGGTGCAGGACGCGTTCGATACCACGTGGTGGGACGCTGGGTCGAAGGTTTCGTGGTTGACGCCGTAGCAAAACGTCGCGTCGGCGCCCTCGGCGGTGGCGGAAACCACGACCCGGTGGACGCAGCCTCCAAGGTGAGCGGCCGCGCCCGCCCGGGACCGGAACTGCCCGGTTGCCTCGACGACGATCGTGGCGCCGGTCCGGCCCCAAGGAATCTGCGCCGGGTCCGCCTCCCGAAAGAGCGGAATGGGGCGACCCTCGACAACCAAACCCTCAGGGGACGAAGAGACGGTGCCGGGGAACTTGCCGTGAATGGAGTCGTGGGCGAGCAGGCGGGCCAGCGCCACCGGGTCCGCCTGATCGTTCAAGGCGACGACCTCGAGCCCGGGCCGCTCGCGGGCGATCCGCAAGAGCGCACGGCCGACCCGACCGAGACCGTTAATGGCGAGCTGTACGGTGTTCATTGCGTCGGGAGGCAGAAGCCAGCGTTTCCGCCGGCGCGTCGCGAAGTCTAACATCGCGCCTGCGCTCGCTCCGGCACGAGCCTTGCTGCCTCGACGGCCCACGCACCGAAGAGTTCCTCATTTCGGGAGAATCCAGCCATGTCACTCCGCTCGCGCCTCTTCCTGCTGCTGGTCGCCCTCGCCGCCCTGCTCGCCGCGGGGGAATACTGGCTGATCCAGAGGTTCTCCCAGGATCTTCGCAAGGAGCTGGCCGAGACCGCAACCCAGGTTTCCCAACGGGTCTTCCAGATCGTCGCATTTCACGCGGAGGGTGAGCACCCCAAGGAGGGCTCTGAATCCGGTGAGTCGGCGGTGGGCCAGTCGATCGTGACGGAAGAGCGACGTCTGGTGCGTCACGATGTCGAAGTCCTCGAGCGCCGGGACCTCGGCGCTGGTCCGGGTCGGAAGATCCGGCTGGTGACCGAGGTGGGACCGGATGGGCAGCCTGAGATCCGCTTCCTCGGCCCGGGCGAGGAGGCGCCGGCGCTGGCGCAGGACGACCGGAATCTCTGGGTCGAGCAAACCCACGATATTCGCGGACCCGGGGCCACCGGAACGATCTCCCTGCCGCCGCCCGTGCCGATTCCAACCACGGGGCTCGACGAAGCGATCGACCGGTTCGCGGGGCGCTTCTTGGCCGGGACCCTGGGCCTCCTGGCGATCGGCCTTTCCCTTGCCGCCGTGGTCGCCCACCGGGTGACGGCGCCACTCGGTGCGTTGGTGGTGGCGGCGGAAAGGCTCGGCCGGGGCGACCTCGGCACCCGCGTTCCGGCCCGCGCCAGCGGCGAGGTCGGGCGGGCACTCATCGCCTTCAACGCGATGTCGGATCGCCTTCGCGCGCTCGATGCCGATGCCCGCGCGTTGCGCTCCCGGCAACACCTCTCGGAGCTCGGAGAAGTTGGAAGAGGGTTCGCCCACAGCCTGCGCAACCCCCTGAACGCACTGGGCCTGGCGGTCGACGAGCTGGCTCGTGGGGCACCGGGCTCGGACACCGCCCACGCCTCCGAGCTGTCGTCCCGAGCCCGGCGCCAGATACGCCGCATCGACGAGGCCCTGCGCGCCTTTCTCGTTCTCGGAACCGACGGCGGCCGGGCCGCGACGGCCCCGGTGGACCTGGTGGCGGTGGCTCGCGACGTGGCCCTCGAGCTCGCCCAGGCCCGGCCCGAAGGCAAGGAGACGGTGCGAGTGGAATTAGCGGCGAACGTGCCGGTAGCCGTCGACGGAGTCGAAGCGGAGCTGCGGGCGGCACTCCAGGCGCTGGTAGTGAACGCGGTCGAGGCGAGCCCCCCGGAGGGTACCGTCCGCGTCCGGGTTGAGGCTGCCGGAGACGACGGCGCCCTCCTCGAGATCGAAGATCAAGGCCCCGGCATTCCCGTCGAAGTCCGCCAGCGCCTCTTCACCCCCCACGTCACCACCAAGCCCGCGGGCGCCGGCATGGGCCTCTATCTCGCCCATCGCATCGCTACGACCCGCTATGGTGGCCGGCTCGAGCTGGCAGACCGGCCGGCGGGCGGCACCAGGGCGACCCTCGAGCTTCACGGCCGGGCCGGGGGAAAGGAAGAGCCGAGCGGTGGCTGATCGGCGGGTACTGGTGGTCGAGGACGACGACGACCAGCGGCGGTTGCTGGCCGACTTGCTCGCGGCCGAGGGCTATCTCGTGGCCGCGGTCGCCTCGGTCGAGGCTGCCGCGGTGGAGCTCGCGCGCTCGCCGGTGGACCTGGTGATCTCGGACTGGCGTCTGGGTGGTCGCGACGGCATGTCTCTCCTGAACGAGGTCCGATCGGAGCACCCCGCAACGGGGTTCATCATGGCCACGGCCTACGGGACCATCTCCCACGCCGTCGAGGCGGTTCGAGCCGGGGCCGACGACTACCTGCCGAAGCCCTTCGAGCGGGCCGCGCTGCTCCTGGCGGTGGAGCGGAGCCTGCGCTCCCGCCGGCTCGAGAGTGAGAACCGGCGCCTGGCGGAGGAAGTCGGCGACCGTGACCGGCTGGTCGACCTGATCGGCCGCTCGCCGTCGATGCAGCTGGTCTACCGGCGGGTCGAGAAGCTCGCCGGCACCGAGGCCACGGTGCTCCTCGGTGGGGAAAGCGGTACCGGCAAGGAGCTCGCCGCGCGCGCTCTCCACCAGCTCTCGCGCCGTGCCGCCGGCGCCTTCGTGGCGGTCAACTGCGCCGCGATTCCGGAAACGCTGGTCGAAGCCGAGTTCTTCGGCGCCGAGCGCGGGGCCTACACCGGCGCGGACCGCGCGCGGTCGGGCAAGTTCGAAGCCGCCCAGGGCGGCACGCTGTTCCTGGACGAAGTGGGCGAGTTGCCCCTGGGGATGCAGCCCAAACTTCTGCGCGCGCTCCAAGAGCGGCGCATCACCCGCGTGGGTGCGAACCGCGAGATCGAGGTCGACGCCCGGGTGATCGCCGCCACCAACCGCGACCTCGCTGTCGAGGTCGCGGCCGGCCGCTTCCGGGAGGACTTGTACTACCGCCTGAACGTCGTGGCCGTGACCATGCCGCCCTTGCGCGAGCGGCGCGAGGATATTCCGCTCTTGGCCGAGCACTTCCGCGAGCGGTTCGCCCGCCGCCACGGCACCCGGGTCGAGCCGTTCACGCCGGCGGTCCTGCGCCGGCTGGTCGAATACGCCTGGCCCGGCAACGCGCGGGAGCTGGCCAACGCGGTCGAGCGGCTCGTGCTGCTGGCCGAAGACGGCGTGGTCAGCCCCGCGGACCTCCCCGCCGAGCTGGCCTCTCCGGCGCGGACCAGCGGCGGGATCCGCCTGCCTCCTGGAGGCCTCTGTTTCGAGGAGCTGGAGCGGGATCTGCTGGCCCAGTCCCTCGAGCTCGCAGCCGGTAACCGTGCCCGCGCCGCGCGTCTGCTCGACCTACCCTACAAAGCGTTCCTCTACCGGCTGGAGAAGCATGGGTTGTGAGCCCTCTCCAAATCGGGAGCGATCTCCCCATTTCGGGATGGGAGCCGCGCAAAGCACTGAAAAATCGCGACTTTCACCCTGGCACAACCGTTGCTGAAGGTCCTGGTCACGAGCGACGACGAGAAGCGGGAAAGAGCCCTCTTCGGAAATCCAAGCACGAAGGAGAAAGAGCTATGAGCACGAAGTTCTGGATTGGAGCCGGCCTCCTGGCGACGGCGACCTCCCTGGCCCCTCTGGCACTCGGTGGCGAGCAGCGCATGGAGAAGAAGGTCGTCGTCCTGAACGGCCCGGCGATTCATGAGGGAATCTCGGACAAGGTCACCATCAACGATGTCGACAGCCTCGCGATCGGCGAGACCCGTACCTACACGAGCCCGAGCGGCAAGGAGTTCGAGCTGACCCGCGACGCCGAGGAGCGCTGGACCCTGCGCGGCGAGGGCAAGGAGTTCGCGTTCGGCGGCGATCCGGAAGACATCGAGGCCGGCGAGGGCCAGGTCACCATCAACAAGCGCATCGTCATCCTCGACGGCGAAGCGGAGGAGAGCGCCGCCCAGATCCACACGGTTGGCGGCGACGCCAAGCAGGTCCAGGTCTTCGTCGAGAAGGGCAAAGACGGCGAGCCAGAGGTCCAGCGGATCCTCGTCAACGGCCAGCCGGCAGATCCGAACGACGACAACGTCAAGATCATCGTCAAGAAGATGGACGGCGGCGCGGGCCAGGCCCATGCGGTGTGGATCGACAAGGACGGTACCAGCCACGAGGGCCTCCCGGCCCACGGCATGATGATGATCGAGACCGAGGACATCCAGGGCGGCGGCGCTCCGGAGAACACCACCATGGTCGAGATCGTCCGCGAGAGCGGCGACGACGAGCACAAGCGGGTCGAGAAGCGAGTCTTTCTGTTCGTGCCGGACGAGCACTGACGCCGCCCCCGCGGCCCCACCCCTTTCCCGCGCGGTAGGGGCACGGCATGCCGTGCCCCTACAACTGCCCCGCCAGCAAGCCGAACACATCCTCCACCTGCTCCCAGCCGATACGCATCAGGAAGGCCGGGTTCCGCCCGTAGGACTTGGCGCCGAGAATGAAGAAGCGCGGCTCCGGGTTGGTCAGGGTCTCGGGACCGAAGCCCGTCTGGCTCATGCAGTCCCCGCCGCTGGCGGAAGCCCCCAGGAGCGCCGCCGAGAGCTTCATCGGAGCGCCCGAGGCGTAGCACTCGTGGACCTGCAGCTGTCGGTACAGCGCGGAGTCTCCAACCGAACCGGTGAGGGAGAGCACCCGATCCACCGCCAGCCGTTCCAGCGAACCCGAGGCGAGACGAAGGGTGACCGTGATCGCCCCACCCGTCCGCTCGAGCCCCTCCACCGTTGCGCCGATGCGAACCTCGACCGCGGCCGAAGCGCCCGTGGCGAGGGCCTGGGCGGCGGCGGCCAGGCGAGCTCGCTCGGGCAGTGGGTCCTCGTGATCGAGCACCCACTCCGGTACCCGCCTCAACAGCCAGACGAAGCTCGTGCCCGGGGTCGACTCCGCCAGCGCCGCTAAGTCCCGCGCGGCGGTCTGGGCCGAGTGACCGCTGCCCACGAGCAGAATCCGGCGGCCGGCCCAGTCGGAGGCCTCCGCGCCGAAGTCGGGGACGGTGCGGCGCAGGTCGCCCGCGAGCTCCCGCTCCCCCGGAGCCGGGATGCCGCCGTCCCCGAGGGCGTTGGGGTGCTCGAGAAGGCCAGTGGCGTCGATCACCGCGTCGGCGTACTCGACCCGCTCACCGCCCCCATCGCGCTGATCTACCAGCAGCCGGAACCTGCGCCGGCGCCGCTCCGGCGAGGCGATCTCCTCGTTCTTGAGCAGGCCCTCGCGACCGACCGCCAGCACCCGGGCGCCGGTGCGCAAATGCGGAGCCACCGCGGGAAGCCCGGCCACGGGGTCGAGCACCTCGCGCACGAGGTCGGCTCCGGTGGGGCAGATCGCGGCGTCGTCCGGCACCGTGCGGCCCGCCGCGGCCAGTGCCCGACGCATCCGGGGCGAGGCGTCGAGCAACCACGGCGAAAACAACCGCACGTGGCCCCAGGAGCGCACGTTAGCGGCCGGAGCGGCTCCGGCCTCGTAGACCGTGAACCGCCAGCCCCGCTCGGCGGCGGCGAGGGCGGCCTCGAGCCCGATCGGCCCGGAGCCGAGAATCGCGAGGTGGGGAGAGCCGTTCGTATCGTGAGCCATGGTCCTTCCCTTCAGGTTCAAGCGAACCAGCCGTTCTTGAAAGCGAGCTCCGGCAGCGACTCACCGCCGTGTGGGCAATGCACCAGTCGGGCGCCGTCCGGCCCGGGCACGAGGGCGGCCACGCGGTCCGCCAGCCGCTCGGCCTGGCCGAGGTTGTGGGTCACCAACACCAGCGCCAGCCGCGCCTTCAAGCCCCGCAGAAGCTCCTCGATCCGCTCGCTGGAGCCCGGATCGAGAGCGCTCGTGGGTTCATCGAGGAGCAGTGCCCGCGGCTCGAGCACCAGTGCCCGGGCCAGGCACAACCGCTGCTGCTGGCCGAGCGAGAGCGTCGCCGCGCTCTCCTCCAAGCGGTGGCCCACCTCGCTCCACAGGCCGACTTGGACCAAGGCTTCGCGGACCCGTTCCGCCCGCTCGCGCTTCGGGGGCGCCGCGCGGCCCAGGGCGCGGAAGCCGAACACCGCGTTGGCGACGATCGACCCTGGGAAGACGACCGGTTGCTGGAAAAGGGTGCCGAGGCTCCGCCGCAGCTCGTCCACGTCGATCCCATTGCCGTAGATCGAACGCCCGGTAATGAGCACTTCGCCCGCGACGCGGAGGGCTGGTGACAGATCGATGAGCCGATTGAGGGTGCGCAGAAGTGTGCTCTTGCCCGCGCCCGAGGGTCCGATGAGGGCGAAGAGCGAGCGCTCCGGCACGGCGAAGTTCGCCTCGGCCACGATCGCGCGGCCGGCCGGTCCCCGCACCGAGAGTCCGCGGGCTTCGATCGCGGGAACCTCGGCGGGCGCGAGCTCAGGCACGATGTGCCTCCTCATGAGCCGCGAGCCGGGCCGGCAACGCCACCGCCGAGACGGACACCACCAGGGCCAGCAGCACCGCCGCGGCCGCCCACAGCCGGGGCGCGGCGCTCGGCTCGAGGGTGTCCTGGGCGAGCACGAAGATGTGGTACGGCAGCGCGAGCACCGGGCTCTCGACGAGCCCCGAGGGCAGCGTGGCTCCCGAGAAAACCGCGGCGGCGAAGAGGATCGGCGCCGTCTCGCCGGCCGCCCGGGCGAGTCCAAGCAGAGAGCCCGAGAGCAGCCCGCCCATGCTCAGGGGCAAGATCACCGCCCGCACCATTTGGGAGCGGTCGAGCCCCAGGCCCGCAGCGGCCTCGCGGTAGCGCAGGGGGATCGCGGCGATGCGCTCGGCCAGCGCGACCGTCACCGTGGGCAGAATCATCAGCCCCAGGACGAGCCCGCCGGCGAGCCAGGACTTGCCCCAGCCGAAGGCCTTCGAAAATACCGCCAGGCCGAACAGGCCAAAGACGATCGAGGGCACGCCGTTCCACAGGTAGAGCCCGAGGCGCAGCCCGCGGACCGTGCGGGGTCCGCCGAAGACCTCGGACAGCAAGGCCAGGCCCGTGGCCAGGGGAATCGCCGTCGCGAGGGCCGTCGCCACCAGGATCGCAGTACCCGCGATCTGCCACAGCACTCCCCCCGAGGCCCCGGCGTCGCCCGAGGCCCGGGTGACGAAGCTCCAATCGAGAGCGGGCCAGGCGCGCAGGAAGATCGCCGACGCGATCGCCACGAAGGTGCCGATCACCGCGAGGGCCGCGCCGGCCGCGGCGAGCCAGAAGAGCCGATCGCCTGCCCGGTCAAAGACGCCGCGCATGACGCTCCCGGCCCACCAAGAGGCGGCCTCCGGCCAGAGTGGTCAAAGTGACGAGGGCCACGAGCACCAACGCCAAGCCGGACATGGCCGCCCAGTGAAGCGGATCGTCGTAGGCAAGAAAGGTCTCAGAGCCGCCGAGCTTGGTCGCCAGCGTCTGGCCGGGCGCTGCCAGGGCCGCCGGTGACCAGAACGGCGATGGCAACTGATTGTCCTGGCGGCCCACCACGAGGAAGACGGCGATGGTTTCGCCGAGAGCCCGTCCAAGGGAAAGGAGCGCCGCAGCGGCGAGCCCGGACAGGGCCTGAGGCAGTGCCACTCGCCGGACCACCTCGCCCCGAGTGAGACCGAGCGCCCGCCCCGCTTCGCGTTGGGCCGCGGGAACGGCCCGCAGGGCGTCGTCGGCGAGCGTGACCAGGGTTGGCAGGATCATCACGGCGACGAGCAGCCCACCGGTCAAGAGCGTGTCGCCGGAAAGCGGCTGCCAAGGCGCGAGCAGGTGAAAAGCCACGTCGCGCAGGACCAGCACGCCGAGCAGGCCGTAGACCACCGAGGGCACCCCGGCGAGGAGCTCGACGGCGGTCTTGGCCAGCAACCGCGCCCGGCGCGACAAGGGCGCCTCGGCCAGGAAGATCGCCGCCCCGAGGCCGAGCGGGGTAGCCACCACGAGGGCCACGAAGGCCACCGCGACCGAGCCGTAGATCATGGGCAGGACGCCGAAGCGGGCCGCGCGGTAGAACCACTCGGCGCCAAACAGGTAGCCGAACAGACCCTCGTGGGCGAGGACCGGCGCGGCGTCGACGGCGAACAGCGCCACGAGCGTCGCGCCGAAGGCCGCCGCCACCAGGCCCGCCAGCCAGACCAGCAGCTTCATAGGCTCGGCTTGTCCCCCCCGCGGACGTCGGACATCGGCAGGTAACCGGATTCCCGCACCAGCTGCTGGCCGGCCGCGGTCACCAGAAAGTCCAGCAGCACCCGCGCCGCCGGCGAGGGCGCTCCATCGGTGATCACCAGAAGGGGCCGAGCGAGAGGGTAGCTGCCATCGGCCAGATGCTCGCGGGTGGGCGTCACTTCGCGGCCATCGGCCAGGCGGATGGCTACAGGGAAGACGCGGATGCCATCGGCCCACGCCGCGGAGAGCTGAGTCACGCCGCCGGGAGTCGAGGCCACCTTGGTACGGCCCTCCTCGTTCGAGCCAACCTCGAGGTGGGCGACCAGCGGAGCCTTCTTGGCGTCGCCGTAGAGCCAATGGACGAACACCTCCCATGTCCCGCGCCCCGGTTCCTTGTTGAAGAAGACCACCCGACGGTCCGGCCCGCCCAGCTCCTTCCAGTTCTTGATGGTGCCGTCGTAGATTCGCTGGAGCTGTTCCTGGGTCAGCGCTCGAACGCCGCCCTCCCACACGTCCTTGGCGACCACCACCGCGAGGGCGTCGACGCCGATCTCGAGGGCCTCGAAGTCGACCCCTGGGTACTTGGCGCGGTCGTCGTCGGTCAGCGGTCGGGACGCCATGGCCACGTCGGCGCGGCCGTCGGCCAGCGCCGAAATGCCGCCCGAGCTGCCCCCCTGGGTGTCGACCACGATGGCCGCGCCCCGCTCGGCGCGCAGCCGTTCGGCCGCCTTGACGACGACCGGGTTGACCGTGGTGGAGCCGTTGACGCGGAGCGCTTCGCCGGCGGGCAGGGCCGGCGTGAGGAACGCGAAAGCAATCACAGCGATCTGGGTCTTCACCGTGGAGCCTCAGCAGCAGTCGCCGCCGGGCGCGCAGCACGCCGTGGCGTCGGTCGTCAGGTCGTAGTCGAGGCCCTTGCTCTCCCGCGGGTGGCGCAGGGTCGTGTGGCTGCAGTCGAAGGGCTTGGCCTCGGCGGGTTCGACCTGCACCCGCGGCTCGACGAAGGCGAAGTGCTCGGCGTAGGGCTCGCGGCGGTAGATCTCGAAGGTCTTGGCGCAGACGGCGTAGCGCTTCCCGCGCTCCATCCGGTGACCATCGTCGTCGAGCACTTCCTTCCACGGGCCCTTGTAGACGACCGCCTGGTTGTGCTCCCGGCACTCCCCCTGCTTGCCTTTCCAAGCCTCGATCGTCAGCGAGCGGAACTCGATGCCGTGCACTGTCTGCCACGGTTCGGTGGGGCGGTCGACGATGCGCAGACCATAGAACCCGGCCTCCTCGAAGGCGGCGAGGAAGCCGTCTTCGGTCAGGGCGCCCGAAATGCAGCCGCTCCACAGCTCCGGGTCCCGCTGAAGCTCGAGGGGCACCGGCTCGTCGGAGACGATGTCCGAGATGACCGCCCGGCCGCCCTTCTTGAGCACCCGAAAGATCTCGGCGAAAAGCTTCTTCTTGTCGTCCGCGGCCACGAGGTTCAAGACGCAGTTCGAAACCACCACGTCCACCGAGGCGTCGGCCACCAAGGGCTCCTCGACCCGCAGCCGCGCGGCCCGCTCCTGGAGCGCGAACAGGGCCTCGACATCGATCACCGGCCGCGCCGCGAGGTGGCTCTCGAGAAGGTCGAGGTCGAGCGCCAGATCCTGAATGCGCCCTCGGCGGAACTCGACATTCGAGTAGCCGATGCGTCCGGCCACGACCGGCGCCGCGTCGCGGGCGACGGCCAGCATCTCAGGGGTCATGTCGACGCCGATCACCTTGCCCGTGGGGCCCACCACCTGGCTCGCGATGAAGCAGATCTTGCCCGTGCCGCTGCCCAGGTCGAGCACCGTTTCGCCGGCCCGGAGGTGCTTGCTCGGGTCGCCACAGCCGTAGTCGCGCTCGAGGACTTCCCGCGGAATGGCCTCGAGGTAACGCGGGTCGTAGTCCACCGGGCAACACAGAGCGGCGACCTGGCGCTCGGCTCCCTCGCGGTAGCGTTCTTTGACGATCGATTCGACTTCGGCAACCGGGGCCATGGGCATCTCCTTCGTGGTTCAGAACTTCGAAGCCGCCCGCTCGCGCGGGGGCAGGATTTCGAGGCAGGTGGTCCACCAGCCGGTTTCGATCGTCTCGATGAACTCCGCCGGCAAGTGCTCGCGGCGCATCTCGTCCGCCAGCGCGTGCCAGTCGTAGTGGAGCGGCACGAGCTCGACGCCGAGCCCGCCCTCGCGGGCCTCGAGCACCGCGTACCAGACGTTCGTGCCGCCATCGTTGGCCGGCCGGCCAATGGCGCCCACATTCACGACGTCGCGGCCCGAGGGCAGCCGGCGGTGCCACTGGAGCCCGGTGTGGGTGCACAGCAGGCCGTCGGCAGACTCCTGGGTCAGCAGCACTTCGAGAAACGGCGCCGGGCTCGCGGAGGCGAACAGGAACTCGTTGACCTTGCGCGGCGAGCCGTGGACGAGGAGCAGCTCGCGCTCGCCCACTCGCACCCGACGGCGCCGAGGCAAGGTGCCCATCCACGCCTTGAACGCGGGCGAGGTGCCCGCCTCGGTGTAGCGGTAGGACAGATCAGCGAAGTGGTTGTCTCGCGGGTCGGTATAGCCGCAGTTGCAGTCGACGGCGCCGGAGGAGAGGGACTCCTCGTAGTTGCCCTGGATCGAGTGCACCCCGGCTGCCGCGAGGAGCGGCCACACCTTCTCCGGGTTCGGCCCGAAGCCGCCCAAATCACCCAGGCAGTAGATCGCTTCGACGTTGCGGCGCGCCGCGTCCGCGAGCAGCGCCGAAAGCGCCTGGTGGTTCGAGTAGATGCCGCCGAACACCGCGATCCTCGCGAACGGCCCCTCCACCGCAACACCGTCGCCGCGAGGACCGAGATAGCGGGCTTGCTCGGTGGCCTGCTCCGCGGCGGTCAGGTGCCGCCCAACGGCGCCGGCGGCGCGGCGGAACTCGCCGAGCGGCACCAGGCGCTCGCCCCAGGTGGCCATACCGCGGTGTCGGGCAAGGGTGGCGCGGGCCTCGTCGCGGGTGCGCTCGAGCTCGTCGCGGAGGGCTTCGTCGCGGGTTTGGGGCGGTCGCTGGGACATCGTCGTCGGTCCTTCAGGTGCGGCAGGAGACCCCGAAGGCGTGGCAGGTCCAGCACGCCGGGTGGTCGAGGGGAAAGCCGTCCAGGGTATCGGTCAAGTTCGTGCCCATGCGCCCGCCAGGCTCGTTGACGAGGATCGGGCAGACCCACACGCCCTGGTCCGTAACCATCCGGCAGGTCGAGCACTGCAGGTGATCCCAGGCACCGTCGGGAACGTCGCCGCCCGCGAGCCGCTGCCAGCTCTCGTAGGCGCCACCGCGCTCGGCCTCTGCGCCGATCCGGAACACCGGGAGGATCTTGAGCCGCGGCTTCTCGATCCCCAGTCCCCGCAGCAACTCGAAGAATGCCTCCTTGCCCCCCAGGCTACCGTTCTCCGCGCGCACTTCGGTGACGGTCAGGATCGGGTTCAGGCCGGCCGCCACCAGATTGCGAATGCCGTCGAGCGCGCGCGCGAAGCTGCCCTCGCCACGGATCGGGTCGTTGGTTTCGGGGGTCGTGCCGTCGAGGGAGACGCGGAGGTCGAGGGAGTAGTCCGAGCCGTCGGCGAGGGCCTTGAGCCGGGCCGCGCGTTCGGCGGTCAGCAGCAGACCGTTGGTCAAGACGCTCGCGGGTCCGACTTTCAGAGTCTCCCCGAGGATCGCCTCCATTTCCGGATTCAGGAACGGCTCTCCCCCGGTGAAGTAGTACTCCTTGACGCCCAGAGTCACGGCCTCCCGGAGGTAGCGGACGACCTCGGCCAGGGGCATGAGCTCGTGGGTGTGGTTGGTCGGCGAGCAAGAGATGAAGCAGTGCCGGCAAGCCAGATTGCAGACCGTGCCCGCGACCTGGAACCACAGCGTATCGAGCGAGCGCAGCTCGACCCGCGGCACGGACTCGCCGGGCCGGTGCACCGGCGACGTCGAGACCAAGACTGAAGAAGCACTCGAATCGGACATGGCGACTCCGACAGGGACGGAGAGAAAATCGACGCTGTCGGCGTCCGGGGGAGCCGTCGCGGCGAGAACGGAGGTGTGAAGGCGCGGGTATCAGCGCGGGGGGCCGCGCGGAGAGGGCAGGCTGACGAAGGCGGGGGCGGCCGGCGGGAGGGTGGCTCCGACGAGCGGGCGGACGACCTCTGCCAAGAGGGTGCGGAGCCGCGTGTGAAGGGAAGCCAGAGCAGAACGCAGGGAGGGCCGGGCCAGCCAGCCGGTCAGGTCCGCCGGGCGATCGAGGTCGGCGAGGCGGGTCGCGAGCCGCGTGACACGGAAACCGGACGACTCGAGGGCGCGGCCGAGGCTGGCGGCGGTGTCGCGCCGGCACCAGCGAACCCGGGCCAGGAGGCTCGCCACCGGTCGCGCCACCGCGAGCAGATAGAAACCGCCGTCGGGGCTGGGGCCGACCACGGCGCGATTCGGGTCCGCGGTAAGGGAAGCCAAAGCCCGCTCGATCGGTCGAGCCGTCAATCCTGGAACGTCGGCGCCGACCACCACGACCGGCCCGGGTCCAGCAGCTTCGAGCGCCGCGCCGAGCCGCTCCCCGAAAGAGCGCCCGCGTTGCTCGAGGCGGATGACGTCCGCGGGCAGTGCGAGGGCGCCGGGGCTCGACACCACCAACCGGCAACCCGCCGCCCGCCCCGCCGCCAAAGCCGCGGAGAGACAGGCCTCGTAGAGCGAACGCTCGCTCGAGCCGAGAACCGGCGGCAAGAGACGCCGACGGCGAGCCTCCACCGCCGGTCCTCGGGTGAAGACCAGCAGAGTGGGTTGGTGGAAAACATCGAGCCGCGGCATCAGTCTGTCGTACCCATACGAAGCAATGGGGTTTTCGGTTCGCTCCGTTCCAGAAGACGTGCAGGGACGATAGCACCCGCTCGGTCCATGCAGCCCTGGTCCGGCGCACTCAGGGCTTCGAAAGCCCTCTCCACGCAGGGCCTGCGCGTGAACCGTCGTCCCGGGGAACGTCATCGCGGGATACTTGGTTCGAGCGGGACGATTCGTTACAGGGCCGTGCCGGGAAGGCAGGCACAGGCGCCTCGAGCGGGTGACGTGGCCCGGCGCGCGTCCTGCCCCGGGTATGATGCCGCGGTCGTGTTCCGCTTTCTCTCGCTCGCCCTACCGCTCGTCCTGGCAATCGTCTCCGCCGGGCACTTCGTCCTCCGAGCACTCGGGTGGGCACCGCCTCCCGGATTGCCGGTGCAGACGCTTTTCGGCGGCTGGCTGATCGAGGCGGTGGGGCTCACGGCGCTCTTTCTCTTGATTCACTCGCGCGGGCTCGCGCGCGTCGCGACCGGGCTCGGCGCGGCGTGGACGGCGTGGCTTTTCCGGGGTCCCGTCCTGGTGGTCACCGTGGCCAGCTCTTCTCGGCTGCCGGCGGATGCCTGGTGGCGACTGGTGATCGCGTGGTTCGTGGTCTATACCGTTTCCGGGATCGTCTTGGCCGCGCTTGCCCCCGTCACCGCGGAGCCTGTCGCAACCGAGCCCGCGCCTTGGCCGGACGAGCCGCAGCCCTGACCGAGCCCTGTGCTAGCGTCGCCGGCCGTGAGAATCGCCGCCGTCGGGAAAGCCTTCCCGCGCCACTACTACAGCCAGGACGAACTGGTCGGTGCGCTCAAGAAACTGTGGGCGACTCGCCACCACAACCTAGGGCGCCTCGAACAGCTGCATCGGAATGTTCTCGTGGGAGGGCGGCACCTGGCGCTGCCGATCGAGGAGTACGAGCGCCTCGACACCTGGGGCAAGGCCAACGACGCCTGGATCCGCGTCGCCCAGGAAGTGGGGGGCGAGGCCGTGCTGGCGGCCCTCGAGCGCGCCGGCCTGACGCCCGCGGACGTTGACGCCTTCTACTTCGTCACGGTTACCGGCGTGGCCACACCCTCGATCGATGCCCGACTCGTCAACCGACTCGGCCTGCCGCCCAGGGTCAAACGGGTGCCGATCTTCGGGCTCGGCTGCGTGGCGGGCACTGCGGGCCTCGCGCGAGCAGCGGACTACGTGCGGGCGTTCCCCGGCGAGGTGGCCGTGGTGCTGTCGGTCGAGTTGTGCTCTCTCACCTTGCAGCGCGCGGACCTGTCGATTCCCAATCTCATCGCCTCCGGTCTTTTCGGCGACGGCGCGGCGGCGGCGGTCGTGGTCGGCGCCGACCGAGATCTGCCGGCCGCCCGGCGAGGTCCGCGGGTGGTCGCCTCGCGCTCGATCTTCTATCCCGACTCCGAGCGGGTGATGGGTTGGGACATCTCCGAGCAGGGCTTTCAGATCGTGCTTTCGGCCGAAGTGCCGGACGTGGTCCGCAAGTATCTGCGGCGCGATGCCGACGCCTTCCTCGCCGAGCACGGCCTGACCCGGGCGGACATCGGTTCCTTCGTTTGCCACCCGGGCGGCCCGAAGGTCCTCGAGGCCATGGCCGAAGCGCTCGAAACCCCTCCGGGGGCGCTCGATCTCACCTGGCGTGGGCTGAGGGAGGTCGGCAATCTGTCCTCGACCTCGGTGCTCCTGGTGCTCGAGGAGACTCTCGGCGCGCACCGCCCCCCACCGGGAACCTGGGGACTCATGTCCGCCATGGGCCCCGGGTTCTGTTCGGAGCTGGTGCTGCTGGAGTGGTGAAGAGTCCACCTGCTTCCAGTTCCACTCGCGCGCGGTCGACGATGGGCTCGTTCGACCTCGACTAGACTCCCTCGGTGCCCTTGCTGGATTCCCGCCTCCCGTTCACCTTCCTGGTCGCCTTCGTGGCCCTTCAGCGGCTTCTGGAGCTTCGGCTTTCGAAGCGGAATCAGGCGCGGGCATTGGCGGCGGGAGGCTATGAGGCAGGAGCGGGCCACTACCCGTGGATGGTGGCACTGCACACAGGATTTCTCCTTTCCGCCGTGGCGGAGGTGTGGCTGCTCGGTCGGCCATTCCTTCGGCCGCTCGCGTGGACCGCCTTTGGTTTGCTGGTGGCTGCCCAGATGCTGCGGGTGTGGGCGATTCGCACGCTCGGCGAGCGCTGGACGACCCGCATCGTCATTCGGCCCGGGCTGCCGCTGGTCGATTCCGGGCCCTTCCGATTCCTGCGCCACCCGAATTACCTCGCGGTGGTGACCGAGATCGTCGCGCTGCCGCTCGTTCACACGGCCTGGTTGACCGCGGTCGTCTTCAGCTTGCTGAACGCCGCCCTGCTCGCGGTGCGCATCCGGGCCGAGGAAGCGGCGCTCGCGGGGAGCACCCCGGGATGACGCCCGAGGAGATTCGCCGGGGCATCGCCGCGGTGGCCCTCGAGCACCTCGCCTACGAGGGTCCGCTGTCGGTGGGACTGCGGTTGATCGAGGACCTGCAACTCGACTCGATCCGCCTCCTGACTCTGGCGGTCGAGGTCGAGAACCACTTCCAGGTCAGTCTCGATCCCGAGGACGATGCGGCCATCGAGACGGTCGGCGACCTGGTGGCGGCGGTCGGACGGAAGCTCCATGCCGCCGGCTAGCACCCTGCTGCAGCTGCTCGCCACCAGCGCAGCCGTGGAACGCGGCGCCACGGCCGGCCTGCGGTTCGTGGACCGGCGCGAGAACGCCGAGCTGCTGAGCTGGCGGGACCTCCACCGTCGGGCGGCAATTGCGGGAGCGGCGCTCCAGAAGCTCGGCGTCCGCCGGGGCGAGCGGGTGGCGCTGATCTTCCCGACCGGAGCGGACTTCTTCGTAGGTTTCTTCGGCGCCCTGGCGGCGTCGGCGGTGCCGGTGCCGCTGTACCCGCCGGTTCGGCTCGGGCGGCTCGAGGAGTACCACCAGCGCACCGCCCGCATGCTCTCGGCCGCGGGGGCGCGGCTGGTGCTCGCCGATCGAACCGTGGCGCGACTCCTGGGCGAGACCATCGAACGAGCTCGCCCGCCGCTCGGCTGCCTCACCCTGGCGGAGCTGCCCGGGAGCTCGGCTCTGCCGAGTGGCGGTCCGCCGACGCCGGAGGAGCTCGCGCTGGTTCAGTTTTCCTCGGGCACGACGGTCGACCCGAAACCCGTGGCGCTGACCCATCGGGCCATCCTGGCGCAGATGCGCGCCCTCAACTCGTTCTGGCCGGACAGCCCCGAGCTCGCCCACAGCGGCGCCTCCTGGCTGCCGCTCTACCACGACATGGGGCTCATCGGCTGCGTGTTCCCGGCCCTCGACAAGGTCACCGACCTGACCCTTCTGGGGCCGGAGGTCTTCGTCTCCCGGCCCGCGGCGTGGCTGCGGCTGATTTCCCGGTACCGCGCCACGATCTCCCCGGCACCGAATTTCGCCTACGGCCTGTGTGTCGAGAAGATCCGCGACGAGGAGCTCGAAGGGGTCGACCTCTCCTGCTGGCGGGTGGCACTCAACGGCGCCGAGGCGGTCTCGGCCCACTCGGCGCGGGCCTTCGTCGAGCGCTTCGCTCGCTGGGGCTTCCGGCCGGAAGCCATGACCCCCGTCTACGGGCTTTCGGAAGCTGCCCTGGCGGTCTCGTTCTCGCCGATCGGCCGCCCGTTTCGAAGCGGCACCTTCGCTCGCTCGAGCTTGGGACCGGGCGACATCGCCGCGCGGGATGCCGCGGGTACCGAGATCGTGACCGTGGGTCAGCCGCTGCCCGGATTCGAGATCGAAGTGCGGGATCCGGAGGGCCAGCTCTGCGCGGAGCGCCAGGTGGGGCGGATTTGGATTCGCGGACCATCGCTCATGGCGGCCTACCTCGACCTGCCCGAGGCCACCGCCCGCGCCCTCGTCGAGGGCTGGCTCGATAGCGGGGACTTGGGCTTCGTCGCGGACGACGAGCTGTACCTGACCGGCCGGGCCAAGGATCTCGTGGTGCTCCGAGGTCGAAACTACGCGCCAGAAGAGATTGAGCGGGCGCTCGACGGCGTGCCGGGAGCGCGCGTGGGCTGCACGGCGGCAGCCAGCTGGCTGCGCGAGGGTGGCGAGCGCGAGGAGCTGGTGGTCTTCGTGGAAGTGGCGCGCGGTGCTTCCGAGAACCACCGCCTGGCTCTGCCGACCACCGTGGGCGCCGCGGTGCTCGCTGCCACGGGCCTCGCGGTGGACGCCGTTGTGGTGGTCGAGCCCGGTACGTTGCCCCGTACCTCCTCGGGCAAGATCCGTCGCGGCGAGACTCTCCGCCAGTGGCTCGACGGTACCCTCGCAGCCCCGGCCGCGGTGAATCCTCTGCGGCTCGCCGCGGCCTTCGCGCGCTCGAGCCTGGCGTTCCGGAGAGCCCGGAAGCAGGCGCGCCGCGCCGACCGGCCGGAGGCGCCGTGATCGACCTCGCCATCGTTGGTGGCGGTCCGGCGGGCCTTGCGGTGGCCATCGCGGCGCGCCAGAGGCTGCGCTGCGAGGTCGTCGTGTTCGACCGGGCCGCGGCGCCGCCTCTCGACAAACCCTGCGGCGAAGGCCTCATGCCCGATGGCCGCGAGCGGCTCGCGGAGCTGGGCGTCGAACTGCCCCCGGGAGCGCCGTTTCGCGGTATCCGCTACTGGGACGGCGAGCGCGCTGCCACCGGCTTCTTCCCGGGCGGCGCGGGCCTCGGCCTGCGCCGCACCGCGCTCCATGGCGCGATGGTTCGGCGCGCCGAGAGGCTCGGGGTCGAATTGCGGTGGGGCCAGCGGGTGCGGGGGCTGGGCGACGGGAGCTTCGACACCGAGTCGGGCCTGGTCCACGCGCGCTTTCTCGTGGGCGCCGATGGTCTGCTCTCGCGGGTGCGCGGCTGGGCGGGGCTCGAGGGCAAGCCCGATCGCCGGCCTCTCCGGTTCGGAGTTCGGCGGCACTTCGCGGTGGTGCCCTGGGCCGAGCTCGTGGAGGTCTACTGGGCTGACGGTGCCGAGGCCTACGTGACGCCGACCGGCCCGGAAGAAGTGGGCGTGGCCATCCTGTGGAGCGGTGGCAAGGCGGATTTCGATTCGCTGCTGCCTCGCTTCCCTGGTCTCGCAGCCCGTCTCGCGGGCGCCGCTGCGACCTCGCGGGACCAAGGCCGCGGCCCTCTGCGCCAACGGGTCACGGCGGTGACTCGCGAGCGACTCGCGCTCGTCGGGGACGCGGCGGGGTATCTCGACGCCATCACCGGCGAGGGCCTCTCGCTCGCCTTCCACCAGGCGGTGGCCTTGGTCGAGGCGATCGGCGAAGTGGTTGCTGGGCGCGCACGAGACCTGTCCAGCTATGAGCGCGCCCACGCGCGGATCGGTCGGCTTCCGAATCTACTGACCAGCACGCTGCTCGCCGTCGAGCGACGCCCCTGGCTCCGCCGCCGCATGGTCCGCGCCCTGGCGGCGGACCCGGCCCTGTTCTCCCGGCTGCTCGGAGCGCACGCCCGCTTGCTGCCGGCAGATCTGGGAGTCGGAGTACCGCTGCGCCTGGCGTGGCGTCTGGCGACGGCCTGAGGCCTAGAAGACCGTGGCCGGAACCCCGCCCAATCACCCCGGCCGGGACAAGCCCGGCCGCTGCCCAAAGAACTCCGTGATTGGGCAGCGGCCGCCCCCCGTGGCGGCCGGGTGAGCTACTCGAGCAGTCCCAATCGCGCGGCGTGGATGTAGTCCGTGGTGTTCGGCGTGTGCCCCGCGGCTCGGAGATCGGCGGCCACCTGGCCGCGGTGGTAGGCGGAATGGAGGCCGACGTGGGTGAGGATGTCCTCCACCCGGCTGACGAAGGCGTCGCCCTTCGAGTTGACGTACGAAACCTCGCGACCCAGCTCAGCCTCGGTCAGGCTGTCGAGATAGGCCCGCCACAGGCGCGAGGTCTTTTCCGACCACTCGCCACACTCGGCGACGCTCCATTCCGGCCACACCGGCACGGCCGGCGGGCGCCCCTGAATGCGCCCGTGCCACAGCAGCTCGGCCGCGATTACGTGGGCGAAACGGCCCACGGTGAAGAGGGGTGGATCGCCGGCGGCCACGAGTGCGCGCAGGGTCTCGCCGTTGGCCCAAGCGTCGTAGTCGAACAAGCGGCGGAAGTGGGCGGGGCGGTCGGGCATGGTGAAGTCCTCCTCGCCCGAAAGGCTAGCATCCGGCTGGGCATACAATCGCGTCATGTCTCAAGCTCCAACCACCCCTCCGGCCACCACGCCCTCCGGCCCCGGTGCCCTCAAGTCCGCCCGGCAGAAGGTCGGTCGCGGGTTCCTGCTGCTCGGAGCGGGGCTGCTGCTCGCCCTCGCCGTCTACCAGGTGGTGAGCTACTTCGGCGCGTCCTTCGCCCTCGCCAACAGCGGTCTCGCTCCGTTCTACGAGAGCTCGTTCAAGGCGCTGTGGTTGGGGATGGCCCTCCAGACCGCGCTGGTGGCGTTGCTGGTTGTGGTCGGTGCGCTCCAGCCGGCTCGGCTCTCGGGTCCGGCGCTCGTGATCACGAGCCTGATCCCCCTGGCAGGAGCCGCTCTCCTGGCGGCGTTTCTTGCGAGCTTCGTGGGCGCCGTGTTGCTCGCGGCGGCGGCCCTCCTCATTCTGACGGGCGCCCTGCTGCGCTGAGCCGAAGAGTGAAAGTGCCCGGCCGTTTCCTGACCGCCCGGTGGCGCCACCTCGCGATGCTCAACTACGAAGTCGACCCGGCTGTGCTGGCTCACCGAGTGCCGGCGGGCACCGAGCTCGACACCTTCGACGGGCGCACCTTCGTGTCCCTCGTGGGCTTTCGGTTTCTCGACACGCGGCTCCTCGGCGTGCCGATCCCCTTTCATCGGGACTTCGACGAGGTCAATCTGCGCTTCTACGTGCGGCGCGAAGGGCCCGGTGGTGAGGTCCGGCGCGGAGTGGTCTTCGTCAAGGAGCTGGTACCGCGCTGGGCGCTCGCGGCGGTGGCACGCTGGGTCTACAACGAGAACTATCAGGCCCTGCCCATGGACCACGCGATCGAGCTCGGTCCGAAGGGCGGCCGGGTCGGCTACCGGTGGCGCCACGGCGGCCGGTGGCAAGGGCTCGCCGTCGATGTCGAAGGCGCGCCGGAACTGACCTCGGCTGGGTCCGTCGAGACGTTCATCACCGAGCACTACTGGGGTTACGCTCGCCAGCGCGACGGCGGCACGATCGAGTACCAGGTGGAGCATCCGCGCTGGCAGGTATGGCGAGCGACGCACGCCGAGCTCGAGCTCGATGTCGCTGGCCTCTACGGCGCCGAGCTCGCCCCCGCCCTCGCGGGCCTACCCCACTCCGCGCTCCTCGCCGACGGGTCGGAGATCGTCGTCCGGCGCGGCCGGCGGATCGATTGACGTTCGAACGAAGCTCGCTCCATCGAGCGAGGCGGGCGCCGGTCTCCGCGGCCGGCGCCCGGCGACGTCACGGGCAGTGGGACTGGGTGAAGATCCCGACCCCCGCGTTGTCGAACTGGAGCTGGAAGGTCTCCGGCCCCTTGGCGGCACCGGCGATCCAATTCGTGACCAGATCGTGGAACGAGCGCGGCAAGACGCCCGGCCCCTTCACCCGGTGGAGGAAGAAGCCATTGGTGGTCTGGATGGCCACGTGTTGGTCGCACTTGATGCCCTGGAGCCCGGAGTCTCCATCCGGGAGCTCGAGCCCGCCGAAGGTGGCGCTGTAGTGACCGAAGGTCGCAAGCTGGTCGAACTGGGCCTTCCAGTAATCGTCGGGGGTCGGGTAGAGCGCCCACAGGGAGTAGCCGTCCCTGGCCAGGGGATCGTTGATGTCCTGGCGGAGGAAGGTCGGCGTCGTGATGTGGTTCAGCAGCGTGTAGGTGGTGTCGAGGCAGATCTCGGGATGACTGCCTCCGTGCACGAGGAAGTGGATCGGGCTCCAGAAAAGGTCGAGACACGACTGATCGAGGGCCGAGTCGTCGGCTCCCCAGAAGCCGAACCCGCCGGGTCCGACCCAGTTCTGAAGGTAGTCGCGATAGTGCCCGGGCGTACCCACCACGGCCCCCCAGGTGATGCCGGGGTCACCGAGCCACGGCGGGAATCCTGCGTCGATCAGGCCGCGGACGACGATGTCGGGGTCGGTGGCCGCCGGCAGAATCTTGTCGTAGTGAATCCGGTCCATGTGGTGGCGCATGCCGCCGCCGCCCGCGGACTCCCCGCTCAGGATCACCAGGCTGGCATCGGCGAGGTTTGGCAACGCCGTCGGGTAGTACCCGAGGGCGACGTCCGCATCCGGTGCGGTCGGGCCGGCGAGCAGCGTGTCGATGACGGCGTTGACGATCGCTTCACCCTGGAACCGGATGTCGTAGGTCGTCCCGGCGGTGGTGGCGAGCGCCACGTAGTCCTGCGAGCCGATCCAATTGTCCGAGCTGCAGTAGTGGACGAGCACCATGTTGTAATCGACGAAGCTGTTCGCGTTGGCGGGGTTGTCGCTGAAGATGCCCATGCCCTCGATGGCGGCCCACACCTTCGTCGAGCTCATCTTGCCGGCGCGGTCGAAGATCGCGGTGCTCCCCGAGCACCAGCGCTCTTCGAAGCAGGCATCGGCGCTTCGGCAGCCCCCGCCACCATCGGTGAAGATCACCCACTTGCTGCTCGGGTTGACGATCGGGTTGTTGTTGAAGGCGGCGTTCGCCGGGCGGATGTACATCACCGCCGGCGAGTCGTCGTTGCACTTCGCGTTGGGGAAGAGCGCCGTGTCGATCGTCCGCCGGAGCAGCGGAATGCCGTTGCCGCCGTAGGGGGTGAAGGTCGGCCTGAGGTTGATGGGGGGGCTGCCCGCCGGACACGGAACCGTGGCGAGCGGCTGGGCCGACAGGCCCGGTGAGAGAAACGGCAGCAGAGCGAGGGCGGTCCGCAGGGGCCACCGCAGAAGAGCGCAAGGCAATATGACTTTCATCTCGTCTCCTTTCGAGGGTCACCGGCCCGGTGTCCAAGGTTTCGGAAACCTCGGACAGATAGATTTGTGTCGATTCCCGCGAATGCGGGACGAACCTGCCGGTGACGATGCTGTGCAGAAGGAGGGACTCCCACCCCCCGTGAGGGGTGTGGGAGTCGGGAGACGATGGACTTACGCTCGGGCGAGCCGTCTCACATCTTGAAGTTCAGCCGGGTGAAGTAGTACCCGCCGTTGATGCCGAAGGGGAGCGTCTCCCAGCCGTAGGTGAAGCCGAGTTGGGGGAAGGGGAAAGCGTTGACCGGGTCCCACTTGTCCGGGAACTCGTCGGTGACGTTCAGGCCGCCGATCGTGACCGAGAAAGCGTCGTTGAAGTCATAGGTGAAGGCGATGTCGGTGAGCACCTTGGCGCCCCAGGTCTGGATGAAGCCGGGCGTGAAGCCCTGGCCGGCCACTTCGCCGAAGTAGTTGAAACGCACGTTGGCGTTCCACCGCCCGCGGTAGTAGGTGGTCGAGAGCACGGCCCGCTCGCCCGGCTGGCCTTCCTCGATGAGCGTGATCTGGGTCTCGTCGAACAGCACCGGCGCGGGCAGGATGGTCGACGGTGAACGCCGCTCGGTGACCTCGGTCGAGTTCACATGGAAGGCGCCCTCGATCGAGAGCAGCGACTCGTTGGCGTAAGGGTGATCGTAGGAGATCACCAGGTCCGCACCGTCCGTCTCGGTGTCGATGGCGTTGGTGAAGAACAGCACCTGACCGACGGCGAGAGGATCGAGGATCGCCCGGATCGGACAAAGGGCGGGGTTCACCGGGTTGCCGCAGTTGCCCGACTCGGGCTGGATGTTCGAGGAGAAGATGATCCGGTCGTCGATGGCGATCCGGTAGAGATCGAGCGTGAGACGCACGCGATCGTTGGGCTTGGCGACGAAGCCCAGACCGTAGTTGATCGACGTTTCTTCCTTGAGATCCGGGATGCCGAAGGCGCGGGCCACGGCGCTGCCCTGGCGGGCGGTCAACGTGTCGGTCAGGATGCCCGCGGCGTTCAGGTTGGTCGAGCGCTGGCTGTAGAACTGCTGCTGAACCGAGGGTGCCCGGAATCCGGTCGAGAGCGTCGAGCGGAGGGAGAACTTGTCGTTGACATCCAGGCGGCCCGAGAGCTTGCCGGTCACCGTGCTGCCGAAGTCCGAGTAGTCCTCGAACCGGACGGCGGCGCCGAGCAGGAACTTGTCGGTCAGCTGAGACTCGGCGTCGACGTAGACGGAAACGTTGTCCCGGCTCTCGTCGACCTCTTCGGACGGCGACCACCCCGGAAAGCCCTGGGTGCCCGGCTGGGAAATGCCGCCGTTCTGATCGAAGATCTGGATGTTGCGGTTGTCGGTGCGGCCGTAGGTGTAGGAAACCGGATCTCCCGCCTCGATCTGGAAACCGTCGGTGCGGAATTCGGCGCCGGTGGCGAGGTAGAGCGGTCCTTGGCCGACGCCCCACTCGACGAGACCGGTGATGTCGAAGTTGAAGCTCAACATGTCGAAGGTGAGCGTGCCGGTGTCGGCCTCGGTGGGCGTCGCGTTGAAGCGCTGGCCGTTGGGGTTGTTCGGGTTGACCGGCTCGAAAAACCAGCTCACGTTGGCCGTGTTCTCCTCGCGGAACTGGAACTCGCTCTGCCCCCAATTCGCGCTCACGTCGTACTTCCACGCGTCGTTGAACTTGCCGTCGTAACCGACGACCAGGGACAGGTCGGTGGGTTCGGTGATGATCGTCGGCAGGAAGCCGTTCGGGTAGATCTGCGGAATCGTGCGGCCATCCCCCGCGCTACGGAAGAAGCCGGAGGAGTTGCCTTCCCGGTTCGACCATCCGCCGAAGCCGTAGAAGCGGCCGTTCTCCGTGGGCTTGGCGAAGTTGAGCCAGAGCGAAGCGTCGGTGGCGTCGGCGTCGCCGATACGCTGAGTCACCCGCGGCGGGTTGACTCGCAGGCTGTCGGCGCCGGCGCGGTTGGTCTCCGACCGATCCCGATAGGACGCGGTCACCGACAGGGTGCCGTCGCCGAACAACGAGAAGCCCTTGTTGGCGCCCACCTGGTAGGTCTCGCCGTCGCCCTCGTAGAACTGGCCCGCATCGAAGGAAACGTCCAAGCTGTCCGCGTCGTCCTTGAGGATGATGTTGATCACGCCGGCAATGGCGTCCGAGCCGTACTGGGCGGCGGCACCATCGCGCAGGACTTCGATATGGTCGATGGCGGCCGCCGGAATGGCGTTCAGGTCGTAGCCCGCGGAGCCGCGGCCAATGGTCTGCTGGACGTTCAGGAGCGCCTGCTGGTGGCGCCTCTTGCCGTTGACCAGCACGAGCAGCTGGTCGGGACCGAGGGCGCGCAGGGTGGCCGGCCGGATGATGTCCGTGCCATCGCTGATGGTCGTCTGGGTGAAGTTGAAGGACGGGGCGAGCTGCTGGAGGATCTTGCCGGTTTCGACCGCGCCCGTGCTCCGGATCGTCACGCTGTCGATGTAGTCGACCGGCGCGGGGGTCGAGGTGGCGCTGCGACCCTCGACGCGGGTTCCCGTGACCGTGATCTCTTCGGTGATCCGTTCTTCCGTGACCGGCTCTTCCTGCGCCGGCTCGTCGGCCGGGGGCGGGGTGTCCTGGGCCGCGGCGCCCAGTCCGAGGCCCAGCGCGGGGCCGAGCGCGATCCCCAAGGCTAGCAGCCAGTTCCAGCGTTGCGGGCCGCCCTGGGCCCTGATCGATCCGTCGGACTCCTTCATGGCTCGTTCCTCCCAAAGTATGACCAGCCGGCGATGGCCGGCGGTGAACGCCGAAGACCTGACACTTCCCAGCAAATCGTCACAAAAGGGTAACACGGTCAACCGCGCCCGCGCGTGCGATCTCAAGGCGAGACGGGCGGGCGCAAACCCCGATAGGTCGGGACGAAAGCCAGTGGGTGGGCCTCTAGATACTCGGGCCGGAAGGCCTCGGTGAGGACCCGGCCGTCGAAGTCCCGTGCCACGGGCAGGTCGAGCCCGTAGAGCAGCGTCGGCACCAGGTCAACGACCCGCGCACCGGTCAGAAGCGTGCCCGGCCGAATGTCGTCGCCGCGCAGGAAGAGCGCTCCGTCCGGGGTTCTGCCCACCGCTCCCCCGAGGGGAGGGCCCCCGAAGGCGCGACGCCAGAGCGCCTCGACGAACCCTGGCGCGGTCGGGCCGTAGGCCGATACGACCACGAACAGTCGCGGCGGTGGAGTCTGGCGCCACAGCGACTCGAGCACCTCGGCCAGGTAGCGGTGGTGGGCCGCCAACTCGAGGGCCGCGGCCTCCGAGGCCGAGGTCGGCGGGCTTTCGAGGCGGCCGGCGGCGAAGGCGGGGAAGAAATCCTTCGACACTCGCGCGAGGCCCCCGAGGTGGAGGAACAATGCCCGCGGTGGCGACTCGCCCCGCAGCGCGCCCGCGAGCCCGACCCGCCACTGGTCCTCGGCGAGCGCTTCGACCAGGGCCGGCGGTGGCTCGCCGGTCGGTCGCTCGAGAATCCGCGGCTCCAGCTCGTCCGCCGTCACCGAGAACAGCCGGGCGCGGGGGGCGAGGTCCCGCGGCGCCACCTCGTTTGCGTCACCCTCGAAGAAGAACCGGTCCGAGACCTCCCAGACGAGCGGGGCGTCCCGCGGCGTCGACCCCGGCCAGCCAATGCTGCCGGTGGTGACGCCGAGCCGCGCCAGGAGCTCGGCCAGCGGTAGCGAGCGCAGGTGACGCGCCGGGCTCTCGGGCTCGTCGCGGGCGCCCACCAGGCCCCAGCGCTGGAAGGCGAGGCCCGCCGGCAGCAGCCGCAGCTCGGTGTCGAAGCCGAACAGCGGACTCCAGTGGGAGGGAGCGCCGACAATTCCGTGGCGGTAGGGGAACTGACCCGTGGCCACCGTTGTCCACAGCGCCCGGTGGCGCGAAGGCCGGAACGAGCGCAGCGGCCCGTAGGCGCCTTCGCCGAGGGCCGAGCTCAGGAAGGGCAGGCCCCCTTCTTCGGCCAGCGGCAGTACGGCGTCGAGGGACAGTGTGTCGATGCCCACGACCACCAGATTCGGGCGTGCCGCCCCGGAATCTCGCGGGATCGGCCGCGCTTCGACGACCAGCGGGGTGTAGGCGGAGCGCCGGTCCCAGGCCACCGGCAAGGAGGCACAGCAGAGCAGCCAGAAAGCCGCCCGCGAGCGCCAACCGTAGGCCCGGCGACCGAGCTTGTGGAGCAGAGCGGTGTAGAAGCAGATGAGGGTGGCCAGGGTGTGCCATGCGGCCGCGCGCAGCAGTTGGTCGTTCATCCGCGGCGGCAGGTAGAAGGCGTAATGCGAGGCGTGGCTCGAGTCGAGCACCACGGCGAGGGCCAGCGCGAAGGTGAGTCCCCAGGGCAGCAGTCGCGCCAGCCGTTCGCGGCGACGCACCAGGGCGAGGACCAGCCCGCCCACGAAGGCGCCGCACACCGCCGCACCAGCAGCGCAGGCGCTGACCAACCGCCCCGCCGTCAGCGGGACCTCGGGGTTCAGGAAGAACAGAAGCAGGCCGAGGTGGGCACCGAAGAGGGCGCCGGGCAGGGCCGCGAGCAGGAAGGCCGTCCCGAGGCTCGGTCGGAGCCCGTCCTGCTCGCTCATGCTGCCCTGCCGGGCCTCAGACGTAGAAGATCGGGCGGTCGACGTCGTGGAAGAAGTTCCAGTCGTAGGTGATGCCCAGGCCGAAGTCGATCTTCACCGTGTACTTGGCCTTCATCCGGATGCGGTCGCCGAGGCGCTCCGCCGTCACGTCCTTTTCGGCGAGAGGAAGGTCCAACTCCCGAGCCTTCTTGAGGATGCGCTTCTTGATCTCAGGTGGAGGAATGCGGTCGGCGTCCTTGGCCTCGTCGACCATGAAGTCGTAGAGCTGGGCGCTGGCCATCTTCGTCGGCACGGTCATGTAGAGGGCGTAGGCCACGAGGAGAAAGGCGACTGCCCAGAGGATGCAGCCTAGGTTGCCCTCGCCCCGTTCGCGAGTGTGCCGGATCATCAGTACCTCCTTGAGACTGTCCGGGATTCTAGCGCACCAAGCGGAAGGAGCGCCGCCAGCGCACTTCCCGCCCCCCGGCGTTTTGGGCCGCGGACCAGTAGATGAGCCACGCCCGGCCCCGGAAGTGATCCGCCGGTACCGTTCCCCAGAATCGGGAATCGCTCGAACGGTCGCGGTTGTCGCCGAGAAAGAAGTAGTTGCCGGAAGGCACCCGAAAGGGGCCGAACTGATCGCGATCCCGTTCGAGAGCGAAGGGCGAGTCCGGGATCACCAGGGGATCGACATGCTGCGCGTAGCCTGATTCGTCGAGCCGCGCGCCGTTCCGTTGAAGCTCCTTGTCGACGATGTGCAGCTCGTCGCCCGGTAGGCCCACGCATCGCTTGATGAAGTCGCGCCCCGGCTCGTCCGGCGCACGGAACACGGCCACGTCGCCGAAGCGGAGAGTCCGCTGGGGCAGCACCGCGCGCTCCCAGTCCCAGCGCACCGGGCCGTAGATGAACTTGTTGACCAGAATGTGGTCGCCGACGAGGAGGTTCTCTGCCATCGACTCGGAGGGGATGCGGAAGGCCTGGAACAGCCACGTACGCACGAACAGCCCGAAGATCAGGGCGACCAGGAGAGCTTCCACGCCCTCGACCAGAAGAGAAGGGCGGCGGCGGCTCAGCGGACCATCTTCGCGGTCCGCTTCCATCTCGTCTTGGTCGGGAAACCGAGGATCGTCTTGCCGATGAGCGCCACGCGATCGAAGGGCTTGTCCCACCGGCCATCCGAGACCTGGCCGCCATAGGACCAGTAGATCAGCGAGGCCCGCCCCTTGATCAGACTGCGGGGCACCGAGCCGAAGTAGCGGCTGTCGGCCGAATTGTCACGGTTGTCGCCCATCATGAAGAAATGGTCGGACTCGACGACCAGCTCGTCGGGTAAACCGTCGCCGTTGTCGTCTCGATTGCCGAATTCGTCGCGCCGAGGGTCGAAAACCGGTTGAACATGGCGCGTGTAGAGAGCGTCGTCGACCCGTTGGCCGTTGACGTAGAGCACCTTGTTCTCCATCCGCAACCGGTCGCCCGGCAGACCGACGCAGCGCTTGACGAGGTCCGTCGCCCGGTTGCTCGGGCTCCGGAAGATCAGGATGTCTCCGCGATGGATGTCCCGGCTCGGTAGCACGGAGGCGAGACTCTCCGTCGGCGGGCCGTAGATGAACCGGTTCACGAACAGGTGATCGCCGACCAGGAGCGTCTCTTCCATCGATGCGCTGGGGATGTAGAAGGTCTGCACCACGAAGGTGTTCGCGAAGCGCAAAAACAGCACGGCGATCAGGATCGCCTCGAAGTACTCGCGGTAGATGGTCTTCGTGGTGCTCATGGGCGGGGGAATGGTACTGCTAATTCACCCGCTTCTCGACCCGCGGGCCGTGGTCGCGGTCCTTCTTTCCGGGGATGAAGATCGACAGGATGGCGCTGACGATGCTGACGATCAGGGCACCCCAGAAGGCAGGCCAGAAGCCGGCGACGGCGAAGCCGAGGTCGAACTTGCCGGAAAGCCAGGCGGTGATCTGGAGCAAGAAGGCGTTGATCACCAAGGTGAACAGGCCGAGGGTGAGGATGATCGCCGGGCAGGTCATGAACTTCAAGACCGGGCCGATGGTGGCGTTGACGAGGCCGAAGATCAGCGCCACGGCGCCGAGCTTGACCCAATCGCCGGAAGCCGTGATTCCCGGCACGAACTTGATGGCGACCCACAGGGCCACCGCGTTGATCAACAGGCGAAGGATGAAGCGCATGGCGAGCCCTCCAGGTTGCTACAGCTCCGAGCGAATCTCCCACAGATCGGGGAACAACGGCTGAAACAGTGTGCGACGCAGGTACTCGGCGCCCGCGGAGCCGCCCGTGCCCTTCTTCGAGCCGATGGTCCGCTCGACCATCTTGACATGCCGGTAGCGCCACTCCTGGAGCCCCTCGTCGAGGTCCACCAGCCGCTCGCAGACTTGGCTGACCAGGTGATCGTCGTGGTAGATCGCGACCAGCGTGCGCTGGAGCGCTTCCGAAGGCTCCACCGACCGGCGGACGTCGCGCGTGAGCAACTCGGCCGGAACCGAGTATCCGCGGGCGGCGAGGAAGCGCAGGAACGCATCCCACAAAGTCGGCGCCTCGAGGCGGTCTTCGAGCCGGCGCCGGCCCGCCGTCTCCTCCGGGTGGTGGCGGACCATGCCCGTTGCCAGGTGCTTCGCGCCCAGGGCGAACTCGAGCTCCCGGAACTGCACGCTTTGGAAACCGCTCGCCGACTCGAGCCGGGCCCGGAAGGAGTTGAAAGACACCGGCGTCATGGTCTCGAGGACGTCGATCTGACCGACCAGGGTCTTCAGGATGGTCAGGATCCGCTTGAGGGTCGCCAGCGCAGCCGGCGCGCGGTCTTCGACCAGGGCTCGCTCGAGGAAGCCGATCTCGTGGAGCACCTGCTTGAACCACAGCTCGTAGACCTGGTGGATGACGATGAACAGCATCTCGTCGTGCTCAGGGCCGTCGGAAAGCGGCTGCTGGAGATCGAGCAACTCGTCGATCTTCAGGTAGTTCGTGTAGGTGATCGGCTTTGGAAGCGGCGAGGGGTCGGACATGGCCGCGATGGTAGAGGAAGGAGCCGGAGGGGAACAAGCGACCCCACTCTGTCGCCAGTGCTAAAATCTCGAGAGTCTCTCCCTCCCTCGAGAACAGGAGGCCCCAGCGTGCCGACTCCGTCACGAATCCAGGTCACCAGGACGTTGCTCGAGGGGGACAGGCCGGTCCTTGGAATTCTCACCTGCAAACGCTTGCGCAACGAGGCGAGCGTCCGCCCGGTCCTCGAGGAGGTCTGCTCGCTGTTGGGCGAGCAACGCTTCGCGGATTTCATCCAGGACTTTCAGCTGCGCATCGCGATGACCGGCGGGACCTACGAGGCCCTGCGGTCGCGGCCGAGCCTCGCCTCCTTCCCTTGGCACCAGACCCTCGCTCTTCCGGGCTCGGCTCTGGGGGTGATCCAGTTGGCGAATCTGGTGGTCCACGGCGTGTGCCCCGCGATCCTGTTCTTCAACGATCTTGAAGACCTCTATGCCGATTCGGTACAGAACCTCACCCTGCGCAGGATCGCCAACACCTACAACGTACCGCTCCTTGAGGACTTCGAGTCCATTCACCACGTGCTGACGGCGCGCTGGTACGAACAGGGACCGCCGAAGTCGGCGGCCTCTTCGGCGGACGCCATCGCCGACTACCTCAAGGGTGAGGTCTTTTCGACGACCGAGCTGAGAGCGAACCGCGCACCCCGTAGAGAGACCCTTGCCGTGATCGCTCACGATGGAAAGAAGCTCGAGCTGATGATCTTCTGCATGCGGAACATGACCAAGATCCTCGGCTACCACCAGGTGATCGCGACGGGCACCACGGGGTTGCGGCTTCGGGAGCTCTTCGAGGCTGCGCTCGGGCACGCGGTATTCGCGCGGGACCCCGCATTCCGGCGGGCCATCGGATGGCCGAAGGGAGCCTCCGCGCGGAGCTACCTGGCCGAGAAGATCCTCCCTTTCAAATCCGGACCGGACGGCGGCGACGTCCAGATCAGCTCGAAGATCATCGATGGAACATGCCACCGAGTGGTGTTCTTCGAAGACCCGAAGACCGCTCACCCCCACGTCTTCGACATCCGTCTGATGGAGAAAACCGCCCAGGACCCGGACACGGGCGTGCTGCTCGCGACTTCCGAGCAGACGGCCGAGTGGATCCTGGACTAGTGAAACCCAAGAAAAAGGCCGGCGGTCGAGAACCGCCGGCCGGGGGGAGCTAGTAGGGGGGCGGTTCGCGAACCGCCCTTGCCGCTCAGTTCGCGTCGGTATCCGTCAGGAACGGACGCAGCTTCTGGGACCGGCTGGGGTGGCGTAGCTTGCGCAGCGCCTTCGACTCGATCTGCCGGATGCGCTCGCGGGTGACGTTGAAGGACCGGCCCACCTCCTCGAGGGTGTGCTCGGAGCCGTCGCCGACGCCGAAGCGCATCTTCAAGACCAGCTCTTCCCGCGGAGTGAGCGTCTTCAGGACACCACGGGTCTGCTCGCGGAGGTTCGTGGCGATCACCGCCTCGATCGGCGAAGTGGCGTTCTTGTCCTCGATGAAGTCGCCGAGATGCGAGTCTTCCTCTTCGCCGATGGGCGTTTCGAGGGAGATCGGCTCCTGGGCGATCTTCATGATCTTGCGCACCTTGGAGGCGGGCAGATCCATCCGCTCACCGATCTCCTCGGCGGTGGGCTCGCGGCCGAGCTCCTGGACCAGTGAGCGGCTGGTCCGGGTCAGCTTGTTGATGGTCTCGATCATGTGGACCGGGATGCGGATGGTCCGCGCCTGGTCCGCGATGGCTCGGGTGATCGCCTGGCGAATCCACCACGTGGCATAGGTCGAGAACTTGTATCCGCGGCGGTACTCGAACTTCTCCACCGCCTTCATGAGACCGATGTTGCCCTCCTGGATCAGATCCAGGAACTGCAGGCCGCGGTTGGTGTACTTCTTGGCGATCGAGACCACCAGACGAAGGTTGGCCACGATCAGCTCTTCCTTGGCCTGCTCGCACATGCGCTCGCCCTTGCGGATCTTGCCGATGGTGGCGGCGATCTCCGCGTGGGTGGTGCCGTAGCGCTCCTCGATCTCCTTCAGCTTGGCGCGGTACTTCTCGATCCGGCGGCGGTGGAGCGCCTGGAGTTCCTTGTTGGTCTCCTTCTTGAGCGCCGTCTCGGCCCGCCGTATGTCCTGCTCGTAGCGGCTGAACTGCACGTCGATCGACTTCAGGTAATCGACCATGCGGTTGCGCGCCTGGACGGAGAAGTCGATCGAGCGGATGTCCTTCGAGATCTTGGCCATCAGGCGGTCGACCTCGCGCTCGAGCTGCTGGAACTCCTCGCTCGCGGCCTCGACTTCCTTCTGGCGCTTTTTCACCTGGGCGATCTGGGCGTCGTTGTCGGCGATCGCCTGGAACACCGACAACGAGGAGAGGATGCGCTCCTCGGCCTTGTTGTCGATGGCCTCGTCGGAGGGTGCCATCAGGTCCTGGAGGATCCGCTTGTCCTTGAGCGCCAGCTCGTGCAGGCGGAGCAGCTCGCGCAGCACGACCGGGTTTTCCGCCAGCGCCTCGTAGATCAGCCACTCGCCCTGTTCGATGCGCTGGGCGATCTCGACCTCGCCCTCGCGGTCGAGCAAAGGCACCGTGCCCATCTCGCGCAGGTACATGCGCACCGGGTCGTTGGTCTTTTCGTGGGCCGAGAGACCGAACTCGAGAGTTTCTTCGTCTTTCTTGTCGAATTCCGAGACGACCGGATCCTGCTCGTCCCGGTTCTGGTAGCGCTCGGGGCGGTCGATGACCTCGACCTCGAGCTCCTCGAAGCGCAGATAGACCTCGTCGAGCTCCTCGGGGAGGCTGGCGATTTCGTCCGGCAGCATGTCGTAGATCTCGTCATAGAGGAGGTAGCCCTTCTCTCTGCCGAGCTCGATCAGCTGCCGAACGGCGGTGTAGCGCTCTTCGATCGTTTTCACTGTCGTCGTTGTGGCCAACGTGGTCTCCTGTCCGGACAGAATCGGCTTTCGGCTGGCGGTCGATGGGGATCACCGCGGCCGGGCGCCCCGCGGGCGCAGCCGTTTCTAACGCGACGAAGGTCCGTGACCCGGGAGGGGAGGGGCGCCGAATCGGCGTTGGCTCAACTGAACTCGTTCGTCCAGGAGCGCTGGTAGTCGTCCCTCGGGGTCACCCCGACGTTCTGTCGCTCTGATTTCGTTCGTCAGCTCCCGCAATCGCTCTTTCGTCCACCGATGCATGACCGCGTCGAGGCATTCTCGGAGTCCGAGCCGGCGAGAGCCAGCCGGATATTCTACCTCGTTCTGGTATTGCGCCACCCGTGCCACCGCTTCGGTGTCGTGCTCCAGGGCCCCTACCACTGCTCGTGCCGGCGGGAGCTTCCCGGTCACCTCATAGAGATCGCGGAGAGAGCGGTAAATATTCCGGCAAACGGGGTCGAGAAAAGCTTCCACCGGAGGGAGCTGCGCGAGGGCCGGCGGATCGGCGGGGTCGTCGAACATTCGTGAGAGGAGCTCGTCCTCCTGAGTGTGGGTAAGGGCTCCCGCCAGTCGGGGCGCGCTGGGAGATGGCCGGAGTGGCGCCGGCGTCGATTCGCGGCGGGCGATCCGCCTTCCGAGCATGTCCGCGGGCAGGGAGAGCAAGTCTGCCGCGCGCCGGGCATAGGTGTAGCGCAACGTGGCCTCGGGGATCGGCGAGAGCAGCGCGGTGATCGCCTCGACGGCCTTCGACTGCGCCCTCGGGTCCTTGGAGATGCCATCGGGAGCGAGCCGGTCGATCTCCTCTTCGACCGCGTCGCGAGCCGCCGTCACGGCCATCGCCACGGCTTCCGGGCCGTGGGCCAGCCGCAGGGAATCCGGGTCCTCCCCCTCGCCGAAGCGCGCGCGGCGCACGGTGAAGCCCTTGGCGAGCAGCAACGGCAGAGCTCGTTGGTGCGCTGCCTCCCCGGCGGCGTCGCCGTCGTACCCGACGACCACTTCGCCCGCGAAGCGCTCGAGGAGCTGCACCTGCTCGGGAGTCAACGCCGTCCCCATGCTCGCCACGGCCCAGTCGATCCCCGCGGCGAAAGCGCCAAGTACGTCGAAGTACCCCTCGACCAGGAGAGCCCGGCCGGTCTCCCGCAGCGCCTTCTTCGCGAGATCGAGGCCGTAAAGCAGCGTGCCCTTGTGGAAATCCGCCGTCTCGGCGGTATTGACGTACTTGGCCGGATCGTCCCCCAGGGTCCGCCCGCCGAAGCCCACGATCCGCCCCGTGGGGCTGCGGATGGGGAACATCAAGCGGTGCCGAAACCGGTCGTAGAGCCGACCCTCGGCGCGCTCCGAGCGGGCCACGAGACCTGCCTTCTCGAGATGCTCGAGCGGGATCTTGTTGCGCAGCGCCTCGATCAGATGCTTCCAACCGTCGGGCGCATAGCCGAGTCCGAAGCGCTGGACGAGCTCGGGGTCGATGCGCCGCCGCTCGAGGTACTCCTGGGGAGCGCGGTGCCGGCCGAGCTCGGCCACGAAGAACGCTTGGGCCGCCTCGAGCACGGCGCGGGTGTCGATCTCGTTCTTCCGCCCCGGGCCCGCCTTGGGAAGGGGCACGCCGAACCGCAGGGCAAGCGACTCGATCGCCGCGGGAAAATCGTCCCCCGAGGCCAGCATGTGGAGCTTGATGGCGTCCCCGCCCTGACCGCAGCCGAAGCAATAGAACAGCCCCTGGTCCGGGTCCACCGAAAACGACGGCGTCTTCTCCTTGTGGAGCGGGCAGATTCCTTTGTACCGCCGCCCCGCCTTGGTCAGCCGCGTGTGCTCCGAGGCCACCGACACGATGTCGACGGTTTCCCGGACCGCCCGGACGAGCTCGGGGGTCAAGTGGACATTGCCGAGGGACATGGGGGGAGACTACCCCTTGAGCGCCACCACCGTTGCCCCGTCGCCGCCTTCGTTGGGCTCACCCGGGCGGAAGCTCGCGACGGCCCGGTGGCGACGAAGGTGGTCGCGGACGGCCTTCTTGAGCTGGCCGGAACCGTGACCGTGGACGACGCGGACTTCCTCCCGACCGCCCAGGATCGCGCGGTCGAGGTAGCCGTCGAGGATCTCCAGCGCGGGCTCGACCCGCTGGCCGATCAGGAGTAGCTCCCGCGCACCCGCATCCGGCCCAACCAGGTCGTTGCCGCCGCGTTCGGGCTTACGCTCCGGCCGCAGCGCGGAGGGCTTGGCCGGGCCGGAGGGCTTCTTGGCGCTGACCACGCCGACCAGCTCTTCGACCTTGCAGCGCAGGCGTTTGCCGCGGACGGTGACCTCCGCGCGCTCGCGTTCGAGAGAATCGAGCACGCCCTCCCAGCCGAGGGTGCGGTGGCGGACCGGGCCGCCCACGCGGATCGGTCCCTCCTCTTCCTCGGCCGCTTCTTCGAAGAAGGCCGGTGGGTCCGCGAAGACGCGCGCCACGACCACGCTCTCGATGCCTTTCTTGCGGCCCGACTCGAGTTCCGCGCGCAGCCGATCGGTTTCCTCACGCAGGCGCTTCTGGGCGGTCTGGCGGAAGGTGTCGAGCTCGGCCCTGAGCTTCTTGGCGAGGGCGCGGCGTTCATCCTCGAGCTCGGCGTGTTCGCTCTCGAGGCGCCGGCGCGACGCCTCGGCCAGCGCGGCCTCCCGCTCGGCGCGGGCCAGCGCGTAGGAGAGATCGTGGCGGACGCGCTCGACCTCCGCGATCACCCGCCGCAGGTCCCGGTGCTCGGTGCCCAGTCGCTCCTCGGCGCGATCCAGCCACTCCCGGGGAAGACCCAGGCGACGAGCCAGAGCGAGCGCCTCGCTGCCTCCCGGTGGGCCGGGAAGCAGCCGGTAGGTGGGCCGGCCCGAGTCGCTGGCGAACTCCATGGCGGCGCAAAACGCTCCGGGCAACTCGAGGGCGGCCGCCGCGAGGGGAGTCAAGTGAGTGGTGAGAAGCGCCAGCGCACCCTTCTCGACCAATCCCTCGAGGAGCGAGACCGCCAGCGCCGCGCCCTCCGCCGGGTCCGTGCCGGAGCCCAGCTCGTCGATCAAGATCAGGCTGTCGGGACTCGCGAGCTCCCAGGCTTCCTTGAGGCGGATCAATCGGCCGCTGAAGGTCGAGCGGTCGGCCAGCAAGTCCTGCTCGTCGCCGATGGTCGCCACCAGAGAGCGGAGGAACGGCAACCTTGTGCCGATCTCGGCCGGCACCGGCAGGCCGCACAGGTGGGCGACGGTCAGCAGGCCCACGGTCTTGAGCGCGACCGTCTTGCCGCCGGCGTTGGGGCCGGTGACGACGAGGCAACGCTCGGTCTCATCGAGCTCGAGGGTCAGCGGCACCGCGGTTCCCCGGTGACCGGCGAAGCCCAGGGCCGTCGCGCGCAGGTCCGCCAGCCCGGGAACGAGCAGCGGGTGGCGAGCGGCAGAGAGATTGAGCCGCCCGGGCGGAACCAGCTCGGCGAGCCGCCCCTCGGACAGCTCGGCGAAGCGCACCGCGGCTTGCTGGAGGTCGAGCTCGCCGACGAAAGCGGCGTGCTCTTCGAGCGCCGGCAACGCGCGCCGGGCTTCGCCCACCAGCTCGCGGAGGATGCGCGCCTTCTCGGCCTCCTCGTCCTCGACCGATTGCTGCAGGGTGTTGTTGGTTTCGACCGTGGCGAGAGGTTCGAAGTAGAAGCTCTTGCCGCTGCCCGAGCGGCCGTGGGTGAGGCCCGAGACGCGGCCCTTGGAACCCGAGGAGAGGACCAGCACCAGCCGGCCGCCGCGCATCGGGATCGTCTCCTCGGTGAACTCGTCGCGGTTTGATTGCAGATAGTCCGAAAGCTCGCGGTAGAGCCGGTCGCGGGTCGTGCGAATGCGCCGCCGCAGCTCAGAAAGGAGCGGGCTCGCGTCCTCCCGCACGTCGCCCCGTCGGTCCAAGGTCTTGGCGATGCGCTCGAGCAGCGGGAGGACCGAAGGCAGGCTCGTCGCGATCTGACCGAACGCCGGGCAGGCCGGGTCCGCGGCGGCGATGCGGTCCACCGCGGCGTGGCTCGCCCGAACGAGATCCGCCAGGCGAACGAGGTCGAGCCCCACGAGGTCGCTCGATCGACTCGGGTCGCCCAGCCGATCGAGCAGGTCGCCCACAGGAGCGTCGAACCCTGGAACCAGCCGGCCGCTCGTGCCGACGAGCCTTGACGCCTCTTCGAAGCGAGAGCGGTGACTTCGGAGGGCCGGCTCGTCGCGGTAGGGCTCGAGCGCCACGGCGCGAGCGCGGCCCAGGTCGGTGGCCGCCAGCTCCCCGATCAGCGCGAGCAGGGAAGCAACCTCGAGCGCCTGGGCCGAGGCGGGAGAAAGCAGGGAGGCGGTGTCCGGTTGCATCGTCGGGCTCGTCTTCCTAGAAACGGCGGATCGTGGAGTCCACAAACGACGAGCGGGAGTGGATTGCTCCACTCCCGCCCGGGTTCCGAAAATCTCGGTCGCGATCAGGCCAGACCCGAACGCCGCTCCTCCTGGAGCTTGCGCAGAACCTTCTTCTTGGCCTGGAGCGTCTTGCGCTTCCGCTTGACCGACGGCTTTTCGAAGTGCTGACGCTTCTTGAGCTCGGTCAAAACGCCCGCCTTCTCCACCTTGCGCTTGAAGCGGCGCAGAGCGTTCTCGAAGCTCTCGTCTTCTCGCACTTGCACTACCGGCACGCTGAAATCACCTCGCTCTCGACCGCCGCGTCTCTGGCGCGCTGGCGGCTGGGTGATGCGCTCCGAAAGGCGCGGATCACCGGGCTCGGTAGCTTGACCGAAGGAAGCTGTCCGAGTCAAGGCCGGATCTCTCGTTGGGCGAGATGGCAACCCTCGACCTCGCCGCTGTGAATCGCGTAGAGCATGGGAGAACGAGGGCAGAAGTAGAACGGCACGTAGTCGTGCAAGACGCCACCCGGGTCGAGCGGGACCGGCCATCGCGCGCGTCGATCCTGAATCTGTTGGTGAGCGATGCTGATGGCCGAAAGCGCGCGCGCCTCGAGCTCGTTCTTGCACAGAATCATCCCGCACTCGACGATCCGCTCGAGGTTCCCAAGGGCGGTGATGTGGTAGAGCGGGTAGTCGGTCATCGATGCTTGCGACCCCTGGCATACACTACTTCCTTCGCCGGGCCGTCGCCCGGAGCCCGTCTCTATTCGAGGACCCCAGCATGACCGAGCCGACCGCGCGGATGACGAACGTCGATCTCGATCCCCAGGAGACCCGGGAGTGGCTGGAAGCCCTCGATGGCGTGCTCGCTCATGACGGGGCGGAGCGGGCGCGGTTCCTGGTGGAGCGGTTGGTGGAGCGCGCCGGGCGACGGGGCGCGGATGTGCTCCCAGCGCCGCGGACGGACTACGTCAACACGATTCCGCCGGAGCGCGAGCCGGCCTATCCGGGGAATCGGGAGCTCGAACGGAAGCTCGAGGCCTACCTGCGCTGGAACGCGGTGGCCATGGTGCTGCGGGCCAACCTTCACAAGAAGGGCCTCGGCGGGCACCTGGGCAGCTACGCCTCGGTGTCGACCCTGTTCGAGGTCGGGCTGAACCACTTCTTTCGGGGCTCGGCGGGCGACCAGCGCGGGGACCTGGTGTTTTTCCAGGGCCACAGCTCGCCGGGGCTCTATGCTCGAGCCTTTCTCGAAGGCCGGCTGTCCGAGGCGGACCTCGATCAGTTCCGCCAAGAAGTCGACAAGCCCGGCATCTCTTCCTACCCGCACCCCTGGTTGATGCCGGACTTCTGGGCACTGCCCACCGTCTCGATGGGACTCGGACCCCTGTCGGCCATCTACCAGGCCCGTTTCCTCAAGTACCTCGAGGCGCGCGGCCTGGTGTCGAAGAACACCCGGCGGGTGTGGGCCTTCCTCGGGGACGGTGAAATGGACGAGCCCGAAGCGACCGGCGCCCTGACCGTGGCCGTCCGCGAGGGGCTCGACAACCTGACGTTCATCGTCAACTGCAACCTTCAGCGGCTCGACGGCCCCGTGCGCGGCAACGGCAAAGTCGTCCAGGAGCTCGAGGGCCTTTTCCGCGGCGCGGGTTGGAACGTGATCAAGCTGCTGTGGGGCTCGGGGTGGGACGCTCTCCTCGCTCGCGACGACTCGGGCGCTCTCCGGCAGCGGCTGAACACCACTCTCGACGGCCAGTTCCAGCGTTACTACACCTCTTCCGGTCGAGCGGTGATGCGCTCCGAGCTGTTCTCGGGATCACCGGAGCTCGAGGCGATGGGGGCCAGCCTTTCCGACGCCGACCTCGGCGGCCTCCTCCGCGGGGGCCACGATGCCAAGAAGGTCCACGCCGCCTTCGCCGCCGCCACCAGCCACCCGGGCCAGCCGACGGTGATCCTGGCCAAGACGGTCAAGGGCTTCGGACTGGGCGAGGCCGGCGAGGCCCTGAACATTGCCCACAACGTCAAGGAGATGAACCTCTCCGCCCTGGCGGCGTTCCGCGACCGCTTCCAGATTCCGGTTACCGATGCGGAGCTGCCGAGCCTGCCGTTCCTCAAGCCGGCCGAGGACGCTCCGGAGCTGCACTATCTGCGCGAGCGCCGCTCGGCCCTGGGCGGTCCGTTCCCCGCCCGCCGCCACGCCGCCCCGAAGCTCGTTGCGCCCGGACTCGAGGCCTTCAAGCTCGTCACCGACGGAACCCGCGAAGGCCAGTCGATGTCGACCACCATGGCCTTCGTTCGCTTGCTGACGGCGCTCCTGCGCGACAAGGAAATCGGCTCCCGAGTGGTGCCGATCGTGGCCGACGAGGCCCGCACTTTCGGCATGGAAGGCCTGTTCAAGCCGTACAAGATCTACGCGGCGGAGGGGCAGAAGTACCGGCCCGTGGATGCCGACGAGATCATGCCCTACGTCGAGGCGCAGAACGGCCAGATCCTTCAGGAGGGCATTTCGGAAGGTGGCGCCTTCGCCTCCTGGACGGCGGCCGCGACCGCTTACGCCAACCACGGCGTGCCCATGCTGCCGTTCTTCATCTTCTACTCGATGTTCGGCATGCAGCGCATCGGGGACCTGGCCTGGGCCGCCGCCGACCAGCGCGCCCGCGGTTTCCTGATCGGCGCCACCTCCGGCCGCACCACCCTGAATGGCGAGGGGCTGCAGCACGAGGACGGCCAGAGCCACACCCAAGCCGCGCTCATTCCCAATTGCCGCGCCTACGATCCGACCTTCGGCTATGAGCTGGCGGTGATCTTTCAGGACGGCGTTCGGCGCATGGTCGCCGAGCAGCAGGACGTCTTCTACTACCTGACCGTGATGAACGAGAACTACGAGCACGGCCCGCTGCCGGCCGGGGCGGAAGAGGGCATTCTGCGCGGGCTGTACCTTCTGAGGAAAGGAGCGGCAAAGAAGAAGCACCGCGTGCGGCTCCTCGGCTCGGGCTCGATCCTGCGCGAGGCGATCGCGGCGGCGGAGACGCTCGAAGCGGACTTCGGCGTGGCCGCGGACGTCTACTCGGCCACCAGCTTCACCGAACTTCACCGCGAGGGCATCGCCGCCGAACGGTGGAACCGCCTCCATCCGACGGAGAAACCCCGTACGCATTGGATCGCCGAGCAGCTCGGCGAATCGACCGCGCCGGTTATTGCTGCCACGGACTACGTACGGGCCTTCCCCGAGCAGATTCGGCCGTGGGTAAGGTCGCGCTATACCACCCTTGGCACCGACGGCTTCGGCCGCAGCGACACCCGCGAGGCCCTGCGCCGCTTCTTCGAGGTGGACCGGGCACACATCGCCTACGCCGCTCTGAAGGCCCTGGCCGATAACGGCTCGATTCCCGCGTCCGAGGTCGCCGCGGCGCTCGGTAAGCTCGGAATCGACGCTGAACGCCCGGCCCCCTGGACGGTTTGAGGAGGAGATCGACCATGGCCGAGCTCACTCCCATTACTGTTCCGGACATCGGCAACTTCGACCAGGTCGACGTGCTCGAGGTTCTGGTCACCCCGGGCGCGACCGTCGCCGCGGACGAATCGATCCTGACCCTTGAAAGCGACAAGGCCACCATGGACGTGCCCACACCCGTGGCGGGAGTCGTGCGCGAGGTGAAGGTGAAATCCGGCGACAAGGTGAGGGCGGGAGATTTGATCGCCTTGGTGGAGACGGACCTCACCCCCTCGGCCCCCCAACCGGGAGAGGGGAAGGCCCCCTCCCAGGAAGGGCGGACACGTTGGTCCGCCCCTACGGCGACCTTGCCGAGCACCACCGAGACGCCACCCCTCGCCGAACGTAGGGGCGGACCAATGCGTCCGCCCTCTTCCTCCCCCTCTCCCGGTCGGGGGTTCGAGGGCGGTGGGGAGAGGGGGACCGAGGGGGTGAGGTCCGATGTCACGGGCGCCTCTGCCTACGCCACCCCCGTCATCCGCCGCTATGCCCGCGAGCTCGGCGTCGATCTCTCCCGCGTTTCCGGCACCGGCCGCAAGGGTCGCATCCAGCGCGAGGACGTCCAGGCGTTCGTCAAGGCGCAGCTGACGCGGCCCTCCGGCGGCGGCTTCTCTCTGCCGGACGGCCCACCACCGATCGACTTCTCGCGGTTCGGAGAGGTCGAATCCCGCCCCCTGACCAAAATCCAGCGTCTGACCGGGCAGAACCTCCACCGCAGCTGGGTGACCATTCCCCACATCACCCAGTTCGACGATGCGGACATCACGGATCTCGAGGTCTTCCGCAAGGCCGAGGGCGAGGCGCGGAGCGTCAAGCTCACGCTGATTCCGTTCCTTCTGAAGGCCGTGGTGGCGGCGCTTCGCGAGTACCCCACCTTCAACGCGTCGCTGGCGCCCGACGCCGAGAACCTCATTCTCAAAAAGTACTTCCACGTCGGCCTCGCGGTCGACACGCCCTTGGGCCTGGTCGTGCCGGTGATCAAGAACGTCGATCGCAAGGGCATCCTGGAGCTCGCGGCGGAGGTGGCGGACCTGGCGGCGCGCGCGCGGGATCGCAAGTTGAAGCCGGACGAGCTACAGGGCGGCTGTTTCAGCATTTCGAGCCTGGGCGGAGTGGGCGGCACCGCCTTCACCCCCATCGTCAACCCGCCGGAGGTCGCCATCCTGGGCGTCTCGCGGGCGGACTGGAAACCGGTGTGGCAAGGCGGCCAGTTCGTGCCGCGGCAGATCTTGCCGTTGTCGCTGTCCTACGACCACCGGGTGATCGACGGCGCGGCCGGCGCACGGTTCACTGGCTTTCTGGCGAAGACGTTGACGGATGTCCGGAGGCTGCTGCTGTGAGCCTCGTCACCGTCCGCGTGCCCGAGCTCGGGGGCTTCGCCGAGGTCGACGTGCTGGAGGTGCTGGTCGTGCCGGGCGCGACCGTGGCCCCCGACGAGCCGCTCCTCACCCTCGAGAGCGACAAGGCTTCGATGGACGTGCCTTCGCCCGCGGCGGGGATCGTGCGCGTGGTGCATGTGAAAGCGGGCGACAAGGTTTCCGAGGGCACGGCTATCGTGGAGTTGGAGGTGGCCGAAGGGGGATCGGCCGGCACGGAGGCCGGCCGCGACTCGGTCGGTGCGTCGCAGGCTGAGACTTCGTCGCGCGAACACGCCGCCGATTCTCCAACGTCCCGTGTCGCGGCCGACCTCCGTGTCGGCCGATCTTCGGAGGCGGACGAAGGTCCCTTCGACCTGACCGCGGAGGTGCTCGTCCTCGGCTCCGGGCCCGGCGGCTACACGGCCGCGTTTCGGGCGGCGGATCTCGGCAAGCAGGTGGTGCTCGTCGAGCGTCACGCGGCGCTCGGCGGGGTTTGCCTGAACGTCGGCTGCATTCCCTCGAAGGCTCTTCTCCACGCCGCCAAGGTGATCGACGACGCAGCGGAGATGGCCGCCCACGGGATCACGTTCGGTCCGCCGTCGATCGACCTCGACGCACTTCGGGGCTTTAAGACCGGCGTCGTGAAACGCATGTCGACCGGACTGTCGGGCCTCGCGGACCGGCGAAAGGTCACGGTGATCCAGGGTGTCGGCACTCTCGTTTCGCCCCATCGCCTGGCCGTCGAGACCGCCGAGGGACGCAAAGTCGTCGCGTTCGAACAGGCCATCCTCGCCGCCGGCTCGCGGGTGGCGCGGATCCCCGGGATCCCGTGGGACGACCCGCGGGTGATCGACTCGACCGGCGCCCTCGAGCTGCGCTACATCCCGAAGCGCCTCCTCGTCATCGGCGGCGGCATCATCGGGCTCGAGATGGCCACGGTCTACGCTGCCCTGGGCTCCAGGGTCACGGTCGTCGAGCTTCTCGACCGGCTGATGCCCGGGGCCGACGCGGACCTCGTCAAACCCCTTCAGAAGCGCCTCGAGAAGCGCCTCGAGGGCATCCACGTGGGCACCAGGGTGGCCAAGGTCGAGGCCGAGAAGAAGGGCCTGCGCGCCGTTTTCGAAGGACCGAATGCGCCCGAGCCCCAACTCTACGACCGCGTGCTGGTGGCCGTGGGCCGGCGGCCGAACGGGGACCAGATTGGCGCCGAGGCGGCGGGGGTAGCCGTGGACGGCCGCGGGTTCCTCGCGGTCGATCGCGAGATGCGCACCAACGTGCCCCACGTCTTTGCCATCGGCGACCTCGTCGGCCAGCCGATGCTCGCCCACAAAGCGAGCCACCAGGGCAAAGTGGCGGCGGAGGTCGCCGCGGGCGAGAAGAGCTCCTTCGATGCGCGGGTGATCCCGTCCGTGGCCTACACCGACCCGGAGGTCGCCTGGGTTGGTGTCACCGAGGACGAAGCCAGGGCCCAGGGCCTCGCCTACACCAAGGGCGCCTTCCCGTGGTCGGCCTCGGGGCGCGCCCAGGGCCTCGGCCGCGACGACGGCACCACGAAGCTGCTCTTCGACGAGAAGACGCACCGGCTGATTGGCGCCGGCATCGTGGGCAGCTCGGCCGGCGACCTGATCGCCGAGGCGGCGCTTGCGATCGAGATGGGCTGCGAGATGGGCGATCTGGCGCTCACCATCCACCCGCATCCGACTCTTTCCGAAACGATCGCCTTCGCCGCCGAGATGGCCGAGGGGACGATCACGGATCTCTACATTCCGCGACGGAAGCGCTGAAACCATGGCGGCGCGCCGACCGTAGTCGCGCCAGGAGGTACCCCGAGATGCTCACCGCCGCGCTCGTGACGTTCGCTTTCGTGGCCGGCTTCTTCCTCTGCGTGGCACTGTTCTTCACCCTCGTCTTCAAGCTCGTTCTGCTGCCGTTCAAGCTCATCAAGTGGGTGGTTTTGCCGATCCTGTGCGTGGTGGGCGTGGTGGTCCTGGGCGTCATCGCCCCCGTCCCCCTCGTCGTCGCGGGCATCCTGACGCTGATCTTCCTACCCCTCCTGCTCCTCGGCGGGATGGTCTGGGCGGGGGCGAAGCTCGTGTTCTGAAACCAACCTCCGGCCAAGTGTCGCGAGCGCCGCCGCGAGCGCGGCCGGCCGGCGAACCTCGAACCGGAACGGCAGGCGGGCGAGCTCGCGGGCGAGCCAATCGAGATCGTCGGCCTGAGCGAAGAGCAGGAGCCCGTCGCCCACGGGTTCGAGTACTCCCAGCGCCTGGGGCAGGATTTTCTTCACGGCCTTCTCGCTCGCTTCAATCCACACTTCGACCGCGTGGGCTCGAGGCAAGGAGGCGACGGCTCGGGCCAGGTGCTCGAGCACGTCGAAGTCGGCGGGGCGGTCGAAGCGTTCGGCTCGCGGCGTGACGGTGGTGATCCGGTCGATGCGGAACGAGCGCAGGCCGCCGCGGAGGTGACAGAACCCCACGGTGTACCAGCAGCCCGCGCGGTAGGCCAGGGCGTAGGCGTCGAAGTCCCGCTCGCTGAGGGACCCGGTGGCGGAGCGGTAGGCCAGAAACACGCGGCGGCGGGCCTCGGCCGCCTCGGAGAGGCTCGCCAGGGCTGCCGCCGCGGCCGGTGCCACGGGGCCGGCCAGCTCCACGGCCACCGTTTCGTCGAGAGCTCGCGCCCGGCGGCGCAGCGGCTCCGGCATCACCCGTTCCAGTTTGGCCTGAGCGCTCGATACCGCGGGCAGGGCGGCGGCTAGGCCGAGACCGCGAGCGGCCACCAGGCCGAGCGCCACTGCGACGGCCTCGTCTTCCGTGAACATCAAGGGCGGCAGCTTGAACCCGGCCACCAAGGCGTACCCCCCGTTCCGTCCCCGTTCCGCGGTGATCGGCAGGCCGAGCTCCTCGAGTTGGGCGATGTACCGGCGCACCGTGCGGCGGTCGACGCCTAGCCGCTGCGAGAGCTCTGCTCCCGACACCGTTCCCCGAGCCTGCAGAAGCTCGAGGATCGCGAGCACGCGAGTTGTCGGCCGGTCCATCTTTCGATGGTAGCGGGAATTGAGGGCGGAAAGCGTCCTATTTCATCGCTACCGTGCCCCTGCCCGTCCTTGAACCAGCCTTGGGAGGCACCGCATGACCGAACCCGCTCACCTCGAACTGTTCTTCGCCATCGTTCTCGGCATCGTGCTCGTGCCGGGGATGGACATGGCCTTCGTCCTGTCGAGCTCGCTTTCGGGCGGCACCCGAGCCGGCCTCTCGGCCGTCGGCGGGCTCATCGCCGGCGGCGCCTTTCATGTCCTCATCGGGGTGACGGGCATCGCCGCCCTTCTCGCCGTCGTCCCCGCGGCGTTCAACGCGCTGCTGATCGTGGGCTCGGCCTACGTCGCTTGGATCGGGGTTTCGCTCGTGCGTGATCCCGGGGGATTCCAGCCGACCCCAGAGTCCAAGGCCCGTTCGCTGCGCGCCACCTTCGGTCGGGCGATGGCCACCAACCTCCTGAATCCAAAGGCCTACATCTTCATGCTGGCGATCTTTCCGCAGTTCCTGCGGCCCGCGGACGGAGCGCTGGTTCTCCAGGCCCTCACCCTGGGCGGAATCATCGCGGCCACCCAAGGCACCGTCTACGGCGCACTTGCCGTTGCCGGAGGGGGTGCCCGAACCTGGCTCGAGACCCAGCCGACCCGTCTGGCCCTGGTGACGAGGACGATCGGCGCCCTGCTGATCGGCGCGGCGTTGCTCGCGGCCCTGGAAGGGTGGCGGGGCCGTTGAGGGGCAGGCCCAGCCGTGCGGGTTGCGCGAGTGGTGAGCCGCTTGACAAACGTAGCTACCGGAGGCTACTTTCCCCGCATGCGCTCCGTGGGCATCAAGGTTCTCAAGAACAATCTCAGCGAGTACGTGCGTGTAGCGGCGGCGGGCGAGGTCGTCCTCGTGACCGACCGCGACCGGGTGGTTGCCGAACTGGTGGCGCCACGAGCAGAGCGCAGTCCTTTCGCGGCCGATGCTCTGCTGGCCGACGCGGTGCGTCGGGGCTGGCTGACGCCTCCTCTGCGCAAAGGCGGTGAAGTACCTCCGCGGACCCCGGTGGCCCCGTGGGCGGACCTCGCGGTCGAGTTGGACTCGGATCGGGAAGACCGGTGATCTACCTCGACACCTCGGTGGTGCTCGCGGAGCTTCTGGCCGAAGACCTGAGGCCGCCGGAAGCGCTGTGGTCGGAGGTGCTCGTCTCGAGTCGACTCCTTGAGTACGAAGTCTGGAATCGACTCCACGCTCGGGCGCTCGGCCCGGAATCGCAGGACGGAGCTCGATCTCTTTTGGAGAGAGTGGCATTCGTCGAGTTGTCTCCTCCGATCCTCGCCCGAGCCCTCGAGCCGTTTCCGGTTCCCGTGCGAACCCTCGATGGCCTCCACCTGGCCTCGGTCATTTTCTTGAAGTCCCTTCGGCAGCGGATCCGGTTGGCGACCTTCGACGTGCGGATGGCCGAGGCGGCGAAAGCGCTCGACCTCGAAGTGTTAGCATTTCACTCATGAGCGCTGCTCTCGAAACCGGCTTCGAGCTCGACCGGCGCTGGCACTGGTTGAGGGCCGAAATGGAAACGACCAAGAAGCCGGACTTGCTGCGGCTCGGGCAGGTTCTTGCTGCCGCGGCGTGTCCCTACGCCATCATCGGGGGTATTGCTCTGCAAATTCATCAGGAAGAGCCGCGCACGACCCTCGATATCGATCTCGCGCTGCTCGATCGGAACGACTTGCCCCGCGAAGACCTCCTCCGGGCCGGCTTCAGCGAGACGGGCCGATTCCAGCACTCCGACAACTGGCTGGGGCCGGACGGCACACCTGTTCAGTTCACTGACGACCCGGCTCTCGCGGCAGCGATCGGGCGAGCCCAACAGATTGGTCTCGAAGGCGTCAGCCTCGCCGTCCTTCGCCGTGGGGACTTGCTCCACGAGAAGCTCCGCGCCGCCGCGGACCCGGCTCGGCGGCGCTCGAAGCGCCTGCAGGATCTGGCGGACGCGGAGTCTCTCCTCGAAACGACGCCCGAGCTGGCCGAAGAGCTGACCCCGGCGGAACGCGGTTTGTTGGGCGAAATCACGATCTGACCGGACCCGTTTTCGGGAGGTCTTCTCCTTGCCACCCGCCCCCCGCGCGGGAGAAACTGGCTCCCATGTCCTCTCGCGTAGCCCCCCCTGTCCCGCTCGACCTCGAGCGGGAGTTGAACGCCGATCAAATCGCGGCCGTAACCCACGGTGAAGGCCCCCAGCTCGTACTCGCCGGAGCGGGTTCGGGCAAGACCCGCGTCATCACCTACCGCATATCCTGGCTGGTGCAAGAACGGGGGATCGACCCCTCGCGCATCGCCGCGGTCACCTTCACCAACAAAGCCGCGGCGGAGATGCGCGAGCGTGTCGAGCAACTGCTCGGCCTGTATCCTCTGCCCACTTTCGTAGGCACGTTTCACCGCTTCTCCCTCGTGTTGCTGCGCCGCTACGGCGAGCGCATCGGTCTCAGTCGGGATTTCACCATCCTCGACACCAACGACCAGCTGACTCTCGTCAAGCAGGCGCTCGCCTCCGAGGGGCTCGACGAGAGGTCGTTCACGCCCCGCTCCGTGCTCGGTGCGATCAGCGGCGCCAAGAACAAGCTCCAGGGCCCCGAGGAGTTTGCCCGCGCGGCGGAGAACTTCTTCGCCCGCCGCGTGGCGCCGGTCTACCGGCGCTACCAGGGGCTGCTCAAGGGCGTTTCCGGGGTCGACTTCGACGACATGATCGCCTTCTCGGTGAAGCTCCTGACCGAGGATCGCGAGGTCGGCGATCGGATGCGCGAACGCATCCAGTACCTCCTGGTCGACGAGTACCAGGACACCAACCAGGCCCAGATGGCACTGATCCGCTCCTTGGTGGGGGTCCACGGCAACCTGACCGCGGTGGGCGACGAGGATCAAGGGATCTACCGTTGGCGCGGCGCCGAGATCGAAAACATCCTCTCCTTCGAAAAGGGCTTCCCCGGTGCCGCCGTTCGCAAGCTCGAGCGGAACTATCGCTCGACCCAGAACATCCTCGACGCCTCCGGAGCCGTCGTGGCCCACAACGAGGGCCGGCGCGGCAAGACCCTGTGGACCGAGTCCGGCGCGGGCGAAGCGATCGAGCTCTACCGCGCCACCGACGAGCTCGACGAAGCGCGCCACATCGTCTCCACCATCGTCGCTCACAAGGGCCGCTACAACCTGTCGGACATGGGAGTCCTGGTGCGCACCAACGCCCAGACCCGCGCGCTCGAAGACGAGCTTCTTCGGCAGGGCGTGCCCTACATCCTGGTGGGCGGCACGCGGTTCTACGACCGGCTCGAGATCAAAGACTTGATCGCCTACCTCCGAGTCGTCCGCAATCCCCGCGATTCCCTGTCCCTCGGCCGTATCCTGAACACTCCGCCGCGGGGCATCGGCAAGAACACCGAGGAGATGGTTCGCGACGAAGCCCTGAGACTCGGCTCGCCTCTGTGGGACCTGCTGGTCCAGGATGAGCTCGGTGGTCTGCCGGGCCGCGGTGCCACGGCCCTGCGCAGCTTCGTGGCCCTGATCCAGGATCTCCAGCTCTCGGCCCAGGAGCTGCCCTTGCCGGCGCTGCTCGACCGCCTGCTCGCCCAGACCGGCTACCTCGAGATGTACACCAAGAAGGGGGACCCGGAGTCCGAGGCGCGGATCGAGAACGTCCGCGAGTTCCTCTCCGCCGCCCAGGAGTTCACCGAGTCCTCCGCCGGCCAGGCCGCGGAGGACCAGCTGACCGCCTTTCTCGACCACGTATCTCTGGTCTCGGATGTCGACACCCTCTCGGGGGATCGCGGCGTCGCCGTGATGACCCTGCACAGCGCCAAGGGGCTCGAGTTCCCGGTGGTCTTCCTGGCCGGGCTCGAGGACGGCCTGCTGCCGCACTTCAACTCCCAAGGCGCCCGGGAGGACCTCGAGGAGGAGCGCCGCCTGCTCTACGTCGGCATGACTCGGGCGAAGCGCAAGCTCTACCTATCCACCTGCCGCCGGCGGCGCGTCGCCGGCTACTACCAGGACCAGATCGAGTCGCCCTTCTTGCGCGAGATCCCGCCGCACCTGCTTCAGACGACCGACAGCCCCACCCTTTTCTACGCCCCGCGCGCCAGCGACTCCGCCAGTCGCACGGACAGCGTCTACAGCTTCTTCGGTCGAGACAAGCCGGCGCCGCCGTCTTCCGCCCCACAGCTTCCGGTCTACACACCGCGGGTGCCCGCGCCGCCGAGCCGGATCGGCGCTCCCACCCCCGCACCGGCCGGTGGGCCGTCGTTCGGGCCGTCTTCGCCCGCGGCCTTCAAACGCGGCGCCCGGGTCCGCCACGGCACCCTCGGTCCCGGCGTGGTCATCGAGCTCGAGGGCTCCGGGGATCAACAGAAGGTCACCGTGGTGTTCGAGCGTGCCGGCAAAAAGAAGCTGGTGGCCAAGTATGCGGGGCTCGAGGTGTTGTGACCCCGCGTTACACCCTGACCCCCGCGATCGTGCGGTCGCTGGTTCTGATCGAGGTCGCCCGCGAGGCGGTGGGGCGGGCGAATCTCACGCCCGGTGAGCGCGAGGCTCTGCGGCGCCAGGCGCGACTGCGATCGACCCACTTCTCGACGCGCATCGAAGGCAACCGTCTGACGCTCGACGAGGCGACTCGGGTGATCACTGAAAGCGGGGTCCGTCTCCCCGGCCGGGAACGGGACATCGGCGAGGTTCGCCACTACTGGCACGCGCTCCGGCGGGTCGAAGAGTGGGCTGCAGAGGGCTTGCCGGTGACCGAGGAGCGGCTGCGGCGTTTGCACGGGCTCGTCGAGCGCGGCCCGCGAGCCGGCGCAACGCGCTACCGCAACGGCCAGAACGCCATTCGCGATGCAGCCACCGGGGCCCTCGTGTACTTGCCACCGGAGGCGAAGGACGTGCCGGGCTTGATGGCGGAGTTCGTCCGCTGGCTCGAAGCAGCGGAGCGCGCCGAGGTGCCGGTCCCCGTCGTTGCCGGACTGGCCCACTACCAGTTCGTCACCATCCACCCGTTCTTCGACGGCAACGGTCGCACGGCCCGCTTGCTCACGACGTGGATACTCGAGCGGAGTGCTCCTGGTCTCGGTGGCGCCTTGGCGCTCGAAGAGCACCATGCGCGAGACCTGGCGTCTTACTACCGAGCTCTGGTCACCCACCCGCACCACAACTACTACGAAGGCCGTGAGACCGCGGACCTGACGTCCTGGCTGAGCTACTTCGTCGGTGTCCTTGCCGAGGCGATCGGGGAGACTCGGCTCGCCGCGGAGCAAGCGGCCGGCCGCGAACCGCTGGGCGAGTCGGCCCTGTTGCGTCGTCTGGAGCCCCGTGCTCGGGCCGTGCTCGGTTTGTTCGCCGAGCAGGAGACCGTCACCACCCGCCAAGTCGCGCGCCTGCTGGCGCTGTCCGAGCGCATGGCCCGGGTGCTCGTCGCGGGCTGGGTCCACAAGGGCTGGCTGGAAGTCGCGGAGCCCTCCCGCCGCACGCGGGCCTACTCGTTATCGGCAATGTATCGGCAATTCATCGGCAATCGCCGAGCCGGTGCCCCGAGTCCTTTTCCCGAGTAACATTCCCGCCTTGTCCGACTCGACCCGGCAATGCCGAGTTCAACCGGCGGACGCGTGATCCCGCACGCGGCGGAGATGCCATCCGAGCGCTCCGAGCAAGAGAGCGAAGAGGCCCAGTCCCAGGCCATCCAGGACAGGAACCTCGAGCACCCGCACCACCACGATATCGGTCGGCTCGTCGTCGTCGAGCGCGCTGCCGTCGCCATCCGGGTCCGCCTCCGATCCACGCTGCGAGAAGTCCGAAACCACCTGTCCCGCTGGGCCGTGGGCCACGGCTCGCGCCTGGCCAACGAAGTGGAAGACGCCGGCAGGCGGCGAGATCCGCAGAGAAAGCTCGACCGTGCCTTGTGAGCCCGGAGCGAGGGAGCCATCCCAGACGAGATGAAGGTTCTCCACCCCGTCGTATTCGGTGTTGAACGGCAGCGAGGAGCTTCCGATCCCCAGCACCGTGATCCCGGAGGACGCGCCGAACCACTCGAGACCGTCGAGCTCGAGCTCAAGCCGCTCGAGCCTCACGTTGCCCAAATTCTCTACCGTCAGCACGAGGTCGACGTCGAACGCGTGGCCCCGAACTCGAACGGCTCCGGAAGCGAGGGCCACTCCGAGGTCGGGTCTTTGGGCCTCTACAACCGCGGTCAGGTCTTCGACTTCCCCGGTGACGACGAAACCGGTGGGACGGAGCGTTCCGGCACCCGCGAAGATCCGGGCCCGCACCGCTACCGGTCCGAGGCGGGCGTCGACCGGTACCGGAAATCGCGCGAACTCGAGCCGGTCACCCCCGGTGGCGTAGGCGCTCACGACGGACTCGGCCGGTTCCTGCCAGATGCCGTCGCCGCTGTAGTCGATCCAGATAGACACGCTGCCACCGGTGGCAGCCGTCCGAGGATCGAAGACCACCAATCCCTCGGTTCCCCGCGCCAACGGGAGAGGAAAGAAGACGCCCCCTTCGTCGTCGCTCCCAAGGAGATCGTCGCCGTCGAAATTCTCCGACGGTGCTCCCTCCTCCTCGATATCGACCGCTTCACCGAAGCGGGGGAGCCCGTCGTCCGCAACGAGATGGCGAGCCCCGTTCTGAACGAGCGTGGTTGGATACGGCGCGGGGGCGTCGCCGAAGTCCAAACCGGTTCCCGACCAAGCCGAAACTGGCGCAAGGGCGAACAGCATCATCGAGATCAGTGGAACCGACGACTTCTCCGAAGCGAGACGGAACATGGGCTCTCCTTCCAATGAGAGGACCCCCTCAGAAAAATGAGAACACAGCATAACACGACCCGGGCGATGCCCGAGGGTCAGGTTCCAAGGAACCGAGCTGAGCTGGGCTAAGCTAAGATCCCGCCGTCGTGACCCAGCCCCCTGACGATCGCTTCCGTGAGGTCTACTCCCTGCTCGAATCCCAAATCGAGCGTCGCTACGGCGTCGCCGTGACGATCTCCGACGTCACCGACCCTTTCACCGGCGACCTCGACGGCGCTGAGATCAAGATCGACTACGACAACGACGCCGAGGGTGCCGTCTTCCTGCTGATCCACCTCTTCGGCCACACCGTGCAGTGGAACCTCCGCCCCGCGGACCGCGAGCTCGGTAGCCGCGCCCAGGTGAACCCTTCCGAGGAGACCCTCGCCGAGCTCGAGGCCTACGAGCGCGAGGCCTGCGAATACAGCCTCGCCCTCCTCCACGAATGCGGCATCCACGATCTCGACACCTGGCTCTCCGACTATTCCGCCTGCGACTTCGCCTACCTCCGCCACTTCTACAAGAGCGGCGAGAAGCGCCCCTTCCGCGACTTCTGGCCCGACGGAGCCCCGCCACTGGCGCCGCGGGAGGTGCCGGAGTTCACGCCCGAGCGGTGGAAGGCGCGGTGGGATGGGGTGGTGGTGTAGGAGTGGCCTTTGATCCCTCTTTGACCGCCACTCGAGGACCTCAAAGCCCTGCTCCCACTATCGTTCGAGACCGGGGGGCGTTGGGCCCTCCGGATTCGAACTCGAGGGCTCGTCAATGGATCGTGCAGCTTCCTGCCTTCCCGTGCCACACACGGTCTTCATCACCGGCGGCACGGGCTATCTCGGCCAGAGCTTGATTCCTGCGCTGTTGCGCCGGGGGCACTCGGTGCGGGCGCTGGTGCGGCCGGAGTCGGCGGGGCGGCTCCCGGCCGGTGCCTTGGCGGTACCGGGGAATGCGCTTCTCGGAGACAGTTTCGCGGACCGCATCGCTCCGGCGGACACGTTCGTGCAGCTGGTGGGGACTCCGCGGCCGAGCCCCGCGAAGGCGCGGCAGTTTCGGGAGGTGGATCTCGTCTCGGTGCGCGAGTCGGTGGCGGCCGCGGGGAGGGCCGGGTCGCTCGCACACTTCGTCTACGTGAGCGTTGCCCGGCCGGCGCCGGTCATGCGCGCGTACCAGGCGGTGCGCGCCGAGGGCGAGGCGCTGGTCCGGGGTACCGGGTTGGCCACGACCGTGCTCCAGCCCTGGTACGTGCTGGGCCCGGGGCACCGCTGGCCCTACCTGCTCCTACCGGCCTACTGGCTTTGGGAACGCTTCGCGTCCACCCGCAAGACCGTCCTTCGCCTTGGGCTCCTGACCCTGGAGGAGATGGTCGCGGCGTTGGTGGCCGCGATCGAGAACCCAACTGCCGGCCACCGGACGCTCGATGTGCCGGCCATCCGGTCGCTCTGGGCGAGCGGCCGCTAGCGAGCTCCGGTGGCCTTCCGGCCGACCGCCGCCTGCACCTGGGCGTGCTCGAGTCGCTTCTTCGCGACCTTCCACTCGGCGTCGGCGTAACCGAGGTCCTGCTCGGCTTCGCGGGCGGCCTTCTCGGCGGCCGCGACGTCGATCTCCTCGGGTAGCCAGGCGGATTCGGTGAGCACCGTGACGACGTCGTCGGCAACCTGGACGAGGCCGCTCGAGATCATCACCGAACGCTCCTTGCCGCCCGTGCGCAGGGTGACTTCGCCGGTGCCGAGGGTGGCGATCATCGGAGCGTGGGAGGGCAACAGACCCAGGGCGCCTAGGCGCCCGGGCAGCTGGACCTCGTCGCAGGGCTCGTCGAGCAGCTTCCGGTCATGGGTGACCAGGACGAAGCGCAATTTGCCTCCGCCGGAGGTGGCAGTGGTGGGTTTGACGTCGGCCACGGTGATTCGCCTCGCTTCCAACTGGCTCAGGATCGGGCGTTGGCGTCGAGCATCTTCTTGCCGGCCTCGATGACTTCGTCGATGCCACCCTTGTAGTAGAACGCCTGCTCCGGGTACTCGTCCATCTCACCCGAGACGATCCGGCGGAAGCCGTCGATCGTGTCGGCGATCTTGACGTAGCGGCCCTCGTAGCCGGTGAACTGGGTGGCGACGAAGAACGGCTGGGACATGAAGCGCTGAACCTTGCGGGCGCGTTGCACGGTGGCCTTGTCGTCCTCGGAGAGCTCGTCCATGCCGAGAATCGCGATGATGTCCTGGAGATCCTTGTAGCGCTGGAGGATCGTTTGGACGCTGCGAGCCACCTTGTAGTGCTCGTCACCCACGATGCGGGGGTCGAGAATCTTCGAGGTCGACGAGAGGGGGTCGATCGCGGGGTAGATGCCGAGCTCGGCGATCTGCCGCGAGAGCACCGTCGTCGCGTCCAGGTGGGCGAAGGTCGTGGCCGGCGCCGGATCGGTCAAGTCGTCGGCGGGCACGTAGACGGCCTGAACGGACGTGATCGAGCCCTTGCGGGTGGTCGTGATGCGCTCCTGGAGGGCGCCCATCTCCGTCGCCAGGTTCGGCTGATAGCCCACGGCGGAGGGCATGCGGCCGAGCAGCGCCGAGACCTCCGAGCCTGCCTGGGTGAACCGGAAGATGTTGTCCACGAACAGCAGCACGTCCTGGCCCTGGGTGTCGCGGAAGTACTCGGCGACGGTGACGCCGGTCAGGCCGACGCGCTGGCGGGCGCCAGGCGGCTCGGTCATCTGGCCGTAGATGAGGGCCACCTTCGACTTCTTGAGGGCTTCCATGTCGACCTTGGACATGTCGAAGTCGCCCGTCTTCTCGAGGTGGTGGTAGAACGCGTCGCCGAAGTTGATGACCTTCGACTCGACCATCTCGCGCAGCAGGTCGTTGCCCTCGCGGGTGCGCTCGCCGACGCCGGCGAACACCGAGTAGCCGCCGTGCTGGAGGGCCACGTTGTTGATCAGCTCCATGATCAACACCGTCTTGCCCACGCCGGCGCCGCCGAAGAGGCCGGTCTTGCCGCCGCGGGTGTAGGGCTCGAGCAGGTCGATGACCTTGATGCCCGTCTCGAACATCTGGGTTTCGGTCGATTGCTCGTCGAACTTCGGGGCCTCGCGGTGGATCGGCCAATGATCCTCCGCGGTCACCGGGCCGAGACCGTCCACCGGCGCGCCGATGACGTTCAGGATGCGCCCGAGGGTCGCCTTGCCCACCGGCACGGCGATCGGCTTGCCGGTGTCGACGGCGGCGGTGCCGCGCACCAGGCCGTCGGTCGGCGACATGGCGACGCACCGCACGCGGCCCTCGCCGAGGTGCTGGGCCACCTCGGCCACGAGCCGGATCGGCACGCCGGTCGCGGCACCCGGATCGTTGATCTCGATGGCGTTCATGATCTTCGGCATGTCGTCCGAGGCGAACTCGACGTCGAGCACCGGGCCGATGACCTGGACGACCTTGCCGACATGGTTGGTTTGTGTGCTCACGGCCTTACCCTTTCGAAAGCGAAGCGTGTTCTCTGGTTCGCCGGCGTCAGCCCTCGAGGGCGTTGGCACCGGAGACGACCTCGATGAGCTGGGTGGTGATCGCGGCCTGACGGGCTCGGTTGTACGTCAAGGTGAGGCTGGCGATCATCTCTCCTGCGTTCTTGGTCGCGGAGCTCATGGCGTTCATGCGCGCGGCGTGCTCGGAGGCTTGCGACTCGAGCAGCGCGCGATAGACCTGAAAAGCGAGGAAGCGGGGCAGCAAATCGGCGAGGATCATCCCGGCCGCGGGCTCGAACAGGTACTCGGCGTCGGCCGCACCGGTCGGCGCACCGGCCACCGCTTCCTCGGCGGCGATCGGCAGTAGGCGCACCTCGGAGAGCTTCTGCTGGAGGATCGACTTGAACTCGTTGTAGATCAGGTAGACCGCGTCGTACTCGCCGCCCGTGTAGGCGGCGGCGATGTCCTGGGCGATCACCCGGGCGTCCTCGTAGGTCACGTTCGAGAACAGCGACCGATAGGCGTTCCTTACCTTGACCGGGCGACGCGCGAAGAAGTCGGCGCCCTTCTTGCCCAGCAGCAGCAGCTCGGCCTCGGGCCAGCGCTTCAGGATCTCGCTGGTGCGGCGGATGACCGTGGCGTTGAACGAACCGGCGAGGCCGCGGTCGCCGGTGACGACGACCAAGAGGACCTTCTTCTCCTCGCGCCGCTCGAACAGCGGATGGCTCTCCTCGCTGTTGCGTTCGGCGAGCCGGGCCACCACCTTGCCGAGCTCCTGGGCGTAGGGCCGGGTCGACAGGATCCGTTCCTGGCTGCGGCGGAGCTTCGCCGCGGCGACCATCTTCATCGCCTTGGTGATCTGCTGGGTGTTCTTGACCGAGCGGATCCGCCGGCGGATGTCGATCAGGTTGGCCATGGGCTCAAGCCGCCTTCGCGTTCGGAGTCTTGGCCAGGTAGTCCTCGCGGACCTGGGCCATGAGGTCCATGATTTTCGGCTCGAGTGCCTTGTCGATCTCCTTCTTGTCGCGGATCTCGGCCAGGATGTCGCCGTGATCGTTCAGGAAGGCGCGGTGCATCTCGCGCTCGAAGCGGCCCACGTGGTCGATCGCCAGGGGATCGAGCACTCCCTTGGTGCCGGCGGTGATGGAGAGGATCTGGAGCTCCACCGGCAGCGGCTCGTACTGGCCCTGCTTGAGGACCTCGACCAGACGGCGACCGCGGGCCAGCTTCTCCTGGGTCTGCTTGTCGAGGTCGGAGCCGAACTGGGCGAAGGCCTCGAGCTCGCGGAACTGGGCGAGGTCGAGCCGGAGCGTGCCGGCGATCTTCTTCATGGCCTTGATCTGGGCGTTGCCGCCTACGCGGCTGACCGAGATGCCGACGTTGATGGCGGGCCGGACGCCGGCGAAGAACAGGTCGCTCTCGAGGAAGATCTGGCCGTCGGTGATCGAGATCACGTTGGTCGGAATGTAGGCCGACACGTCGGAGGCCTGGGTCTCGATGATCGGCAGCGCGGTCAGGGAGCCGCCGCCGAGCGCGTCGGACAGTTTCGACGCGCGCTCGAGCAAACGAGAGTGGAGGTAGAACACGTCGCCGGGATAGGCCTCGCGGCCCGGCGGGCGGCGCAGCAGGAGTGACATCTCGCGGTAGGCCGCGGCCTGCTTCGAGAGGTCGTCGTAGATCACCAGGGAGTGACCGCCGTTGAACATGAAGTACTCGCCCATGGCGCAGCCGGCGTAGGGGGCGAGGAACTGGAGGGGCGCCGGGTCCGACGCCGAGGCCACCACCACGATGGTGTGGCCCATGGCGCCGTTGTCCTCGAGAGTCTTCACGACCTGGGCTACGGTCGAGCGCTTCTGGCCGATGGCCACATAGACGCAGATGACGCCGTTACCCTTCTGATTGATGATCGCGTCGATGGCGACGGCGGTCTTGCCGGTCTGGCGGTCGCCGATGATCAGCTCGCGCTGGCCGCGGCCGATCGGGATCATGGCGTCGATGGCCTTCAAGCCCGTCTGCATGGGCTCGCGCACCGGCTGGCGGTCGACCACGCCGGGAGCGATGCGCTCGACCGGGTAGTGGTCGGCGGCCGCGATGGGACCCTTGCCGTCGATCGGCCGGCCGAGGGCGTCGACCACGCGGCCGACCATGGCGGGGCCCACGGGCACCGAGATGATCTTGCCGGTGCGGCGCACTTCGTCGCCCTCCTGCACCAGCCGCGAGTCGCCCATGAGCACGGCGCCGATCTGGTCCTCTTCGAGGTTCAGGGCGAGGCCGAAGACGTCGTTGGGGAAAGCCAGGAGCTCGTTGGCCATGGCCTTCTCGAGCCCGTAGATGCGGGCGATACCGTCGCCCACGGAGAGGACGGTGCCCACCTCCGCGACGTCGACGTTCGCCTGGAAACCCTGGAGCTCACGCTCGAGGATGGCGGTGATTTCTTGAGCCTTGATCTGCATGGAACGAGCGCTCCTCGAAAGCCGGGGCGCCGCCGCCCGGGCCGTGGTCGTAGTTCGTGTTCGCGAGTCGGTCGCGCCTCGTCAAGTGGAAGCGACGAGCGACTGGGCGAGGCGGTCGAGTTGCCCTTTGACGCTCGCGTCGTACAACGTGCTGCCGATGCGTGCCTTGAAGCCGCCGAGCAACTTCGGCTCGACCGCCGTCTTCAACTCGACCGAGCGGCCCAGCAGCGAGCCGAGGGCCGCCTTCAGACGTTCCTGTTCTCCGGCGTCCAGGGCCTGCGGAGTTTCCACCTCCGCCACCGCGACGCCGAGGGTCCGGTTGACGCGCTCGCTGAAGGTCTCGTGGACCAGCGGCAGCAGGTTCAACCGGTAGTTCCGGATCAGTATGCCGACCAGCCGGGTGGCCAGCTCGGAGAGCCCGAGCTGGCGGCCGACCTCGGCGAGAATGCGTTCCTTGGTCGCCATCGGCACGGCCGGATTGACCGACATCGCGCCGAGGGCCGGCACCTCGGTCAGGGCCTCGACGAGCCGCGCCAGCTCGGCGCGAACGGCGACGGCGCCGTCGATCGAGCCGGCAGCGGTCCACAGGGCCTGGGCGTAGGGACGGGCATGGCGACGGGTCACGGGCGCACCCCCTTCTCGAGGCGTGCGACGTTGATCGCGAAGAGGCCGCGCCGCTCGTCCGGACCGATGCGCCGCTCGAGCTCCTCGTGGGCGAGCTTGGCGGCGAGCCGCGCGGTGTGCTCGGCCAGATCCTTTTTGGCCTGGCCGACGCGGTGGTCGATTTCAATCTTGGCCTGGGCGAGCAAGCGATCCCGCTCGCGGGTGGCCTGGGCGAGGATTTCGTCGGCCTCGCGCTTGCCTTCCGTATCGGCCCGGGTGGAGACGCGGGCGATCTCGGCATCGAGCTCGGCCAGCTTGGCGTCCACGGTGGCCTTCATTTCGGCCACCTCGGTGCGCTGCCGCGCAGCCTCGGCGAGGTCGGTCTCGATCTTCTTGCCGCGATCGACGAGCAGGTTCTTGATCGGCGGCCCCAGGAAGTAGCCGAGGGCACCGCCGAAGAGAACCAGGTTGACGGAGAGCCACGCCCAGGTGGGAAGGCCCATGAATTTGGCGGAGAGATCGGTGCCCGAAGCGAAGGCGGGTGCGGCCACGAGGGTGGCGGCGAGCAGGGCGACGTGGCGAAGGCGCTTCATCACGCCGTCTCCCTGAGGAGGAGCTTCTCGACCATGCCGTCGGCCAGCATTTTGGCCCGGCCTTCGAGTTCGCCCCGCTCGCGGTCGACCGCGGCGGCGAGCTCCGCCTGGGCTCGGCCCACCTCGGCCTCGGTCAGCCCCTTGGTTTCGGCCAGCAAGCGAGCCCGCTCGCCCTCGGCCTCCTTACGCAAACGGTCGCGCAGCGCCGCCGCGGCCACGCGGGCCTCGGTCAAGCGAGCCCGCTCGGCATCGATCCGGGCATTGGCATCCGCCAGCGCCGCCTCGTGAACGGAGCGCGCGGAATCGATCGTCGTCCGGCGTTCCTCGAGGATCGCCTGGACGGGTTTGAAGAGGCAGATCCGCAGGATCCAGTAGGTGATCCAGAAGATCCCCATGATCACCAGCAGACTGGCGTCGAACTTCATGAAGTGTCTCGCGTTGGAAGCTGGAACCGGGTGATGGGCACCCCGCGACCAAAGCCGGCAGGGCGCCCGGAGCCGCGCGGAGAGTACCAAACGGGTCCGGACGGGGTCAACCGGGCGGAGGAAGGGGTGGCGGCACGTCGAAGAATCGGCCGGCACGGAGGCCGGCCGCGACACGAAAGGGCTTCCTGGTCGGGGGGTATTGCGTCGGGAACACTGCCGCCAGTTTGTGCATACAATCTGGCCCATGGCTAAGCCGAAGATGAAACCCGGGATTGACGCTGACGGCGAGGTTCGCGAGCTGACCGCCGAGGACCTGAAGCACTTCCGCCCAGCGGTGGAGGTTCTCCCCGCCGCGTTACGAGCCAAGCTCGGAATCCGAGGTCCACAAAAGAGCCCGACGAAGGAGCGGATCACGATTCGCCTCTCGCCGGAGGTCGTGCAGTCGTTTCGGGCCACGGGCGACGGCTGGCAAACGCGAGTCGATGCCGCGCTCAAGGACTGGCTGAAGGCTCACGAGCCTGCCAAGGCTTGAGCCTGATTCAGAAGCGTTCCGCCAAGGTCGCTGGCAACGAAGCGGAGCGCATGGGGCTTCGAGTTATCATCTGCGCGCATGTCACAGCATAAGGGGCCGGCCATTCCAGGAGACCAATCCGAGGGGCGAAGCCTGACGCTACGGGTGCGCTCGGTTTCGGGTGCTCTTCGATGGGACCGGTTGTCCATCGCCTTGGGCTATCTCATTGCCTTCGGAGTGCTCTGGTCCCTACAAAGTCCTCTGGCCGGTTTCCTCCTGACCGCTTTCGCCCTGGGGCTGGTCCGGCCGCAGTTCCTGCTTACGGAGATCGAGGTCGAGAAGACGCGGCTTACCTTTCGGACTCACCGGGGTTACTCGCGAGTGGTGAGCCTGGAAGGCCTCCTTCAGCTTGGCTCTTACAACGGGGTGGTCGGGCTGACCCCCTTGCAAGGGGAACCGGTTCAGATTCGCCTGGGGAAGCGAAGCGCGAGGACGCTCGTGAGCTTCCTCGTTACCGAGCTCGACCTAGTTCCAGCGGGGCGCCATGCCTTCGAAGAGCGCGGCTTCGCTCAGGCCAAGGCCGCCCACCTCCGACCCGGGGGTCGGCTCGTTTGTCCACGCTGTGAGCGCGAGCGACCCTCGGAGTACTGGTTCCAAACGCCGGAGGGAGTAGTCACCGAAGTCTGCAACGAGTGCTCGACCCAGGCGACGGCCCAGTTGGCCACAGGTTAGGCTTTTCTCCGGCGCTATCATCCTGTTCTTCAACCGAACCCGGAGGGCCTCGCCATGTCCGACCCTGACCACGAAGACTTGAAGCGTCCCGTCGAGGGGGGCGAGGGGATCTGGGTGATTCGCGGCGGTGGGGAGACCCGCGGCTGGAACAACATCCGGTACAAGACGGGCCTTTCGGCCAAGAACGTGGGGGCGCGGAAGTTGTCCATGAACGTGGCGACGATTCCGCCGGGTGGGGTGGCCTTCGCCCACATCCACGTGGATTTCGAGCTCATGCTCTACATCCTTGCCGGGCGGGTGCGGCATGAATACGGCGAAGGGTTGACGCAGTCGATCGAGAACCAGGCCGGGGACTTCATCTTCATTGCGCCGGGGGTGCCCCACGAGGTGTTCAATCTGTCGGATACCGAGCCGGTGATGGCCGTCGTGGCCCGCTCGGATGCCGACGAGTGGGAGCACATCGTGCCCTACCAGCGGCCGGGGAAGTAGCCCTTGCTGCGCATCGACCCTTCCGTCCTCGATCTCTACCCTCGCCTGGCCCTCGGCGTCGTGACGGCCCGGGGCCTCGACAACCGCGGGGAACTCCCCGCGGTGACCGCCGCGTTGCGGCTCGCGGCGCGGCGCGTGGCCGAGACGATCGACCCGGCGACTCTCGCCGAGCATCCCCGGATCGCCCCGTGGCGGGAGGCGTACCGCCAGTTCGGAGCGAAACCGAAGGACTACCCGTCGTCGGTCGAGAACCTGGTGCGACGCGTCGCCAAGGGCCATCAGCTGCCACCCATCAACACCCTGGTCGACCTCTACAACACGGTCTCTCTCCGCCACCTCCTGCCGGTCGGCGGGGAAGATCTGGACCGGGTCGAGGGAGACATCGTGCTCACCCGCGCCGGGGCCGACGAGCCCGCCGTTCAGCTGCTCGGCGAGCCGGAGCCCCGCGCGCCGAAGCCCGGAGAGGTGATCTACCGCGACGACCGCGGGGCGATCTGCCGCCGGTTCAACTGGAAGGAAGCCGATCGCACCAAGCTGACCGCGGCCACCACCCACGCCGTGCTGGTGGTCGAAGCCCTGCCGCAGGTCTCGCTCGAAGAGCTCGACCGAGCCCTGGCCGAGTTGGCAGCGGGGATCGAGGGGCACTGCGGCGGCGTGGTCGCGAGGGCGATTCTCGACGCGGAGAATCCACGGGCGAGCCTGTTAACGTAGCGGCTCATGAAACCCCTGATCGCCGCCCTCGGGTTCATGATGCTGGCGCTCGGGGGCTGCCTCTCGTTCCGAGGGGCTCCCTCACCGGATCTCGAGTATTTCTCGGACTACTTCTCCTTCGTGGGCCAGGACGAACACGGCCCCGTGGCCTTTGCCCTCGACAACAACCGCGGTCGGGCCGGGCACTCGTTCCAGGCCGAGCACTTCGTGGTGCTGCACGACGCGGCTGCCGGTTGGGTCTCGGTGCGCGGGGACGGCCGCTACCCGAACCCGGCGGGAGTGCTGGCGACGATCCCGGACTCGGCAGACTTCCACTTCGAGGGCTCGCCGACTTCCGGTCTGGCGATTGCGAGCCCTTCGAACGGGCTCAGGCTGGCCATGGCTCCGCTCACCGAGCGGACCCGGCGGAGCTTCTCGGGCTCGGGCGAGGTCGTGATGGCGACCGCGCCCGCGACACTCTTCTGGCGCGGTCGCACCCTTCCCGGACGGGTGATTCACGAGGGCCTGGCGATTCCGGGCGCGAACCGCATGGTGCGCAAGGTGGTGGGGGCCTGGAAGGACTTCCAGGGTCTCTATCTCATGGTCGGCGCGGGCGAAGGAGATCTCTATCTCCACCATCAGGCGACCACGGGGCCCGGTGCCACCGAGGGCTTCCTCGTCGAGGGAGAGGAAACGCTGCCTTTCTCCGATCTCGTCGTCCAGGTGCCGCGCCGCGCGGCGGCCTTCGGGTTCTACCGCTGGCCCGCCGAGTGGCGAGTCTCCGGACGGACGGCGCGCGGGCCTTTCGTTTTGACCCTCTCCGCGCAGGATCGAAACGGCATTTCGAACTGGCTGGTGGGTGGCTTCTCGATGGCGGTGGCTCGAGGCGAGCTCGAGGCGAACGGCCGCCGACGCGCCGTCCAGGGCCTCGCGGAGCTCCTGAGGTGATTCGCCGCACGCTGCCCGCGGTGACCTTCCTGGTCACGGCGGCGGCCTACGGAGCGATCGTGTTCGGCCTCTTTCCGCGCGAGCCGTTTCTGAAGTACCCGGTGCTCGCGCGTCAGGCCCTGGCGGGCACTCTGTCGGCTGAACGCTGGCTCGACCTTTCTCCGATCTACCTGCTGTTCCACCAGCTGCTGGCCGCCGTGGGCGCGCCCGCGGCGACCGCCGAGCTGTGTCAGGTTCTCGCGGTAGCGCTGGCGACGGCGATCCTGGCGGCGACGCTCCGGCCCCGAATGGGCTTGGCCGCGACGCTCGGCTCTTGCGCTCTCTTCGCCGCCAGCGGCGGCCTCGTGACCTACACCGCCACGCTCGAGCCCGAGGCCTTCCTGGTGCTGGCGGTGACGGTGTTCCTGGCGGCGCTCCTGGCCACGCCGCGACGGCCCCTCGTGGCCGGGCTGGCGTTGGTGGTGGCCGGCCTGCTGCGGCCGAATCTGCTGCCGCTCGCCGTGCTTGTTCCGTTCGGGTTCTGGCTCGAGGCCCGAGCTGCGGGGCGGGAAGATCGGCGCGCCGCCCTTCGGGCCGGCCTTCGGGTGGCCCTGCCGGTGGTGCTCGGCGTGGCGATTCTGCTGATCCGAAATGCCTCTCTTGTCGGGCCGTTCACCCCGTTTGTGATGAACCCGGGCACGGTCTTCTTCGAGGGCAACCATCCATGGGCCGAGGGCACCGCGGCGACCTACCCGCCGCTTTTCCCCGAGCTCGTGCCGGCCCTCGCTGGCTCGCCGGATCCCCAGCACGAGCTCTACCGGCTCCTCGCCCGCCGCGGCACCGGCCGGGAGCTCTCGGTCACCGAGGTGAACGCCTTCTGGCGCGATCGAGCCCGGGCCTTCCTGGCCGATCACCCTGGGCGGGCGTTGGTACGCGGAGGGCCGAAACTCGTAGCGCTTCTCGGCGGCTACTCCTGGCACGACCTCGCCACGGCCCACTGGAACGAGCGCAGTCTGGGCTGGCCGGCGCGCTTCGCGGCGGGCCTGCTGCTGGCCTTGGCGCTGGTCGGTGCCGTCGTGGCCTGGGGACGCCGCCTCGAGTACCTGCCGGTGCTTGGCGTGGTCGCTCTGCAGCTGCTGGTTGCGGTCGGAATCTACGCGTCCGCCCGCCAGCGCCTCGCAGCGTGGCCGGCGCTGGCAGTGCTGGCGGCGCTGGCGCTGGCGCCCCAGGGAGGTGCCCGCCGAGTCGGAGCTCGGTCGGTGGACCGCCGCGGCCGGCGGATTCTCGTCGCCCTTCTGCTCGCGCTCTTCGTCTTCGGGCGCAATCCCGCGGCGGATTGGGATCGACAGCTGTTCACCTCGCTCGCGGAGTCGTCCGAGCTCGCGGCCGAGGCACGGGCGCTCCGTGGGGCGGGCCGCCTCGAGGAAGCGGCGGACCGGGCCTCTCGGGCCCTCGCGGCGGCCCCCTGGCGGGCCGAGCGGCTGCGCCCGGCCTATGTGAGCTTCGCGCCGGACGGATACGAATCGATGGCGCTTCGGCTCGCGGAGCCTCGCGAGGCCTTCGACCGCGGTCTGCTGCTCCTCGGAGCCGCCCAACCGACGAAAGCCGAAGCGGCGTTCGTGCTGAGCGCCGTCCTCGATCGCCCCGCCCGCCGAGAGGGCGTCGACAGCCCCGAGCTCCAATATTATCGGGCTCTCGCGATCCACCGGCGCGGCGGCGACCCCGGCGAGGTCCGGAGCGCCCTAACCCAGGGGCTCGAGGGCACCCCGGGCGACCCCGAGATCCTCGCGGCCCAGGCGGTTTTCGATGGCGATCCGGCGGCGCGGAGCGCGTTGTTCCGCTACTGGGACCCGATCACCGCGAACTTCTTCCTGGGCCGCGAAGCCCTCCGCTTTGGCCGTCCCGAGGCCGCCCTCGAGCCGCTGTTCTTCGTGCGGGAACGCCTGCCGGAGCTGCGCCGCGGAGCGATCTACCTGGCCGCTGCGCTCGCCGCCGCCGGCCGGCCGGAGGAGGGGGCGCGAGTTTGGGTAGAGGCCAACCGGGGCCAGCAGGAGCCGGTGCTCCTCGAGCCGGAGATCCTCAGCCTGTTCCGGTCCCTCGTCCTTCGTCACCCGGAGGACCCCACCACCCTGCGGCTGGCGGGGGCCGCCCACCGGCAGTTCGGCCACTACCCCGAAGCCGAGTCCCGCCCGGAATAAACCTGAGCCCCCGACTGTCAAGTAAGGTGTGACGCGGACTTGAGTCCGGTCGTTCCAAGTTGTAGCATCCCGTTCGCACCGTTCGGAAGAGGAGCAACACGTGAGTCAGAAGATCATCGGGATCGACCTCGGCACGACCAACAGCGTCGTCGCCGTGATGGAAGGCGGCGAGGCGCGAGTGATCGCCAACGCCGAGGGCAATCGCACGACGCCCTCGGTCGTCGCCTTCACCAAGAGTGGCGAGCGCCTGGTCGGCCAGGTCGCCAAGCGCCAATCCGTGACCAACCCCAAGAACACCATTTTTTCCATCAAGCGCTTCATGGGCCGCCGGTTCGACGAGGTCAGCGAGGAGATGAAGATGGTGCCCTACAGCCCCGAGCGCGCCGACAACGGCGACGTTCGCGTGGCGGTCGAGGGCAAGAAGTACTCTCCGCCCGAGATCTCGGCGATGGTCCTGGCCAAGCTCAAGCAGGCCGCGGAGGACTACCTGGGCGAGAAGGTCGAGCGGGCGGTGATCACCGTGCCGGCCTACTTCAACGACGCCCAGCGTCAGGCCACCAAGGACGCCGGCCGGATCGCCGGTCTCGAGGTCGAGCGGCTGGTCAACGAGCCCACCGCCGCCGCCCTCGCCTACGGCCTCGACAAGAAGAAGGACCAGACCATCGCGGTCTACGATTTCGGCGGCGGCACCTTCGACATCTCGATCCTCGAGGTGGGGGAGGGTGTCGTCGAAGTGAAGTCGACCAATGGCGACACCCACCTGGGTGGCGACAACGTCGACCAGGCGATCATCGACTGGCTGCTGGCCGAGTTCAAGAAGGACCAGGGCCTCGACCTGGGGGGCGATCCGATGGCCCTCCAGCGCCTGAAGGAAGCCGCCGAGAAGGCCAAGATCGAGCTGTCCTCGGCGATGGAAACGGAGATCAATCTGCCCTTCATCACCGCCGACGCCGCGGGTCCCAAGCATCTGAACGTGCGGCTGTCGCGGGCCAAGCTCGAGCAGATCATTGAGCCCATCGTGTCGCGCTCGGTGGGTCCTCTGCGCCAGGCGCTCAAGGATGCCGGGCTCACCGCTCCGGACATCGACGAGGTGGTCCTGGTCGGCGGCATGACCCGCATGCCTTTCATCCAGAAGCTGGTCAAGGACTTCTTCGGCAAGGAGCCCCACAAGGGCGTCAATCCGGACGAGGTCGTGGCGGTGGGCGCGGCGCTCCAGGGCGGCGTGCTGGCGGGCGACGTCAAGGACCTGCTGTTGCTCGACGTGACCCCGCTTTCCTTGGGTATCGAGACCCTCGGGAGCGTCTTCACCAAGCTGATCGAGCGCAACACCACGATCCCCACACGGAAGAGCGAGATCTTCTCGACCGCCAGCGACAACCAGACTTCCGTCGAAGTCCACGTGCTCCAGGGCGAGCGCGAAATGGCCCACGACAACCGCACCCTGGGTCGCTTCCACCTGGTGGGCATTCCGGCCGCGCCGCGGGGCCGGCCGCAGGTCGAGGTGACCTTCGACATCGACGCCAACGGCATCGTCCACGTGTCCGCCAAGGACTTGGGCACCGGCCAGGAACAGAAGATCACCATCACCGCGTCTTCGGGCCTCTCCGACGCGGACATCCAGCGGATGGTCAAGGACGCCGAGCTGCACAGCTCGGAGGACAAGGAACGCCGCCACAAGGTCGAGGCCAAGAACAAGCTCGACACCATGGTCTACGAGACCGACAAGGCGTTCAACGAACACAAGGAGAAGCTCCCGCCCGAGGCCATCGGAGAGCTCGAGGGCGCACTCGCGGATGCGCGATCGGCCCTCCAGTCGGACGAGATCGGCCCCATCGAGCGGGCTCAGGAACGGCTCGAGAAGGCCTCCCACAAGTTGGCCGAGGCGATCTACGCCCAACCCGGTGCGGCACCCGGCGGTGCCGGTGGACCGACCGCCGGGTCGGCGTCCGGCACGGACGGGGACGTGATCGACGCCGAGTACGTGGACGCGGACCAGAAGAACTGAAGACCGAGGGATCGAGGTAAGCCCGATGGCCGGATTCCGCAAGTCGACCCTCGACGAGCTGGGTCGCCTCGAAGAGCGGACCCACCTGCTCTTGGACGAGGTGCTGGCGGAGTCCGGCTTCGCCGTCGCTGACGGCACCTCACCCGGAACCTGGGCGCCCGCGCTCGACCTGGTCGAGACCCCGGACGCCTACCTGCTCGCCATCGACCTGCCCGGCGTCGCCCCCGGCGACATCGAGCTCGAGGTGGTGGAGCGGCGGCTGGTTCTGACCGGGCGCCGCCAGCCTCCTGGCGAGGGCAGTTCTTTTCTGCAGATGGAACGGAGCCACGGCGCGTTCCGGCGCGCCGTCGAGCTCGCCGCCGATGTCCTCGGCGACGGGCTCGAGTCCTCATTCGTCCGCGGCGTGCTGCAGGTGCGGGTGCCGAAGCGGACGACCGCGGCGGGGAGTACGCCATGAGGCGCAAGACCCGAGAGGCCGAACCGAAGTACGTGATGATCAGCGTCGTCTCGGAGCGCTACGGCATCCACCCGCAGACCCTGCGGCTCTACGAGCGCGAAGGTTTGCTCCAGCCCGCCCGGAGCGCCGGCAACACCCGGCTCTACGACGACCGCGCGATCGAGCGGCTCGAAATGATCCTCACCTTGACGCGCGATCTCGGCGTCAATCTCGCCGGAGTCGAGGTGATTTTGAATCTCCAGGAACGGATCGACCAGATGAGGCTCGAAGTCGACCGCCTGCTCGATCTGGTCAAACAGCAGGTCGAAGCGCGACGCTCGGGAGACCGCCAGTTCGCTCTGGTGCCCCTTGGCCGTGGCCCCCTGGTTCCCCGCTCCTAGTCCCGGCTGCTACCATCGGGCGCGATGCCCGTCGAGCGCTTGGTCGAACCCGATTGCCCCATCTGCGAAGGTTCGGGCTGGCGCCAGCGCGTCGGAGAGGACGGGCGCAAGTACGCCAAGAAGTGCGAGTGCGTGATCCGCGGCAAAGCGGACTACCTGCTGGCGCGAAGCGGTGTTCCCGAACGCTATTCCGGGTGCAATCTCGGCGATTTCGAGACCCACGACCACGATCCAGGTGCTCGCGACCAGAAGCTGCGCGCCCGGCGGATCGCCGAGCAGTATCTCGAGCGCTTCGAGATCAGCCTCGCCGATGGCCGCATGCCGGCCTCGGGCCTGCTCTTCGTGGGCCCGCCGGGGGTGGGCAAGACTCACCTGGCCGCGGCGGTGCTGTCGGAGCTCGTGCGGCGCTACCAGGTGCGCGGCCGCTTCGTCGACTTCACCCACCTCGTCCACGACATCCAGGCCAGCTTCGACCCTCGCGCGCCGGAATCCCGGGGGGACATTCTCGACCCGGTAACCGACTCCGACGTCGTCGTGATCGACGAGCTCGGCGCCCAGAAGCCCACGCCCTTCGTCCAATCGATGCTCTACGAAGTGATCAACAGCCGCTACACCTCCCGGCGCCCGACGATCTTCACGACCAACTACGTTCCCGACGTGCTGCGGGACGCGGCACCCAGCGAGGAGACCTCGGTGCGCGAGTCCGGACGGGCCAGCGGCCGCGGCGTAAGCTGGGAGAAACCGGATCTCTGGTCGCTTCAGAGCGCCGCGCAGATGGCCGAGAAGACGAACCGGCGCCGCGGGGAACCCCGGCGGGAACCGGCCGATACCCTCGAGACGAACGGCTCCTCGACGGAGCTGTTGTCTGCTCGGGTCGGCCCGTTGATCCTGTCGCGGCTCTACGAAATGGCCCAGGTCGTGGTCTTGACCGCGGTCGCGGACCATCGCCAGAAGAGTCAAGGCTCCGCCACCCGATGGAAGCGCTGACCTCCTTCGTGCTCCGGCGGCCCCTGGCCGTTTTGCTCCTGGCCCTCGCGGCGGCGGGTTGCGGCTCGGCGCCGAAGGTCGAGCCCAAGGCACCGGCCGCGGCACCACCGGCCGTGGCGGCTCCCGAGGAAACCACGCCGGATGCGGAAGCGGAGACCGAAGAACCGGTGGACCGGGTCGAGCCGCCCATGCCGCGGATGGACCCCGAGCCTCCCCGGCCGGTCGAGCCGCCCTTGCCGGAAGAGAAGCCCGCCGAGCCCGGGGACGTGTTGATCCGGGTCGGCCTGTCGACCGATCTCGGCCGGCTCAGCGTGCCCTGCTGCGATGGCACCTTGACCGTCGAAATCGATGGTTCGCCGCGAATGCTCGCGGCGCCGTTCGTGATCGAGCCGGCGGCGGGCGCGAGCGGCCGGTCCGAATACCGGGTACAGGTGGCGGCGCTGCGGGACGACGGTCAGGCTCAGAACCTCGCCGCCACCCTCGCACAGCGCACGGGCTGGCCCTCGGAGGCCCAGTTCGACGCGGGCACCGGGCTCTACCGGGTGCGCGTGGGCCGCTTCCCGAACCGCCCCGCGGCGGAGGACGCCCGGCGCCGGTTGATCGGCTTCGGGCTCGACGCGACCTGGATCGTTCAGGAAGGCAGCGAAGTTCAGGACCCGGCCTTGCGCGTGCTCCAAGGTACCGGCTCGTTCCTCGTCCGCGGGCGCTGGTTGGCGGTACGCCCACGCGAGGGCGTCGACAGCCTGGCCGCCACGGTCGACGGTGCCGGCGGGCGCTGGCGTGGCAGCCTTCTGGTCTACCTGAACGACCGCGGCGCGCTCAACCTGGTCAACGAGCTGCCGGTCGAGTCCTACCTGCGCGGGGTGGTCCCGCGCGAGCTGGGGCCGGCGCAGTATCCGCGGCTCGAGGCCTTGAAGGCCCAGGCCGTGGCGGCGCGGACCTATGCGCTACGCCACCTGGGCGAGTTCGCGGCGGAGGGCTACGACCTGTGCGCGAGCCCCCGCTGCCAGGTCTACGGCGGTCTTTCGGCCGAGCACCCGCTTTCCGACCGGGCGGTGGAGGAGACGGCGGGCCAGGTGCTGCTCGACGGTGACCGGCTGGCCGACGCGCTCTACAGCGCCACCTGCGGCGGCCACACCGAGAACGCCGAGGTGGTGTTCCCGTTCATCAAGGCGCCCTATCTTCGCGGCGTCCCCTGCGTCGAGGGCGGGACCACCCGGCTCGCGGGCTCGCTGCCGGCGGGCCTGCCCTTCCCGGACGCCTTGGCCGACGCCCAGGCCAACGCCCAGGCCAACGCCCAGGCCAACGCCCAGTTAGAAAGCTCGGCCTCCTTCGGCGGCGGATCCGGCCTCACTCTTCCCGCCGTGGCGACCACCGAGCTGAGGCCCGAACGCGGCAGGTTCCTTCGCTACGAGGACGGTCATCTGACCTACGACGTGGCGCGCGAGGCGGCGACCCGCACGACCGCATTGCCGAAGAGCCTGGCCACCTTCGGCCGCCAGAACGGCCATTTCGTCTCCGGCGAGCTGCGGCTCGCACCGGGCGACCCGATTCTGGTCTATCGGCGACAAGGTGAGGTGGTGGCGCTGGCGCAGGAGGTCGACGCCGCCGATCAGCCCACCGATCCCGCCGCGAAGCTGAAGGCCTGGGTGCGCTTCAGGAGTGATCACGAGCTGCGCCACCGGGTGGCCGAGCGCTACCCGGGCTTCGCCCTGCGCAGCTTCGAAGTGCTCGATCGTGGCGTCTCCGGCCGGGTCGGCAAGTTGCTGCTCCTCGGCACCGACGGGCGGCGCGAGCGGCTCGAAGGGCTCGCCGTGCGCTGGACGCTCGATTTGCCGGACACCTTGTTCGAGGCCCGGCGAGTGACCCGTGGTCGCCAAGGCGCCGGCTGGGAGTTCCGCGGCGGCGGCTGGGGCCACGGCGTCGGGATGTGCCAGGTCGGCGCCTACCAGATGGCCGGCCGCGGTCTCGGGTACCGCGACATCCTTTTCCACTACTACTCCGGCCTGCGCCTCGGCCGGGCGGTGCTGAAGTAAGGGTCCCCGTAATTCCTAGGCCCTCTTCTTCAGGCCCTCGATCTGCTTTTCGAGCTGCTTCCGGCGCCGGTTCTCCGGGTCCATCTGCACCAGCACCTTCAAGGCCAGCTCGGCCTTGGCGGCGTCGCCCGCCACGATGAACTTCTCGATCTGGCTGATCCCCTGGGTCACGGAGCGGCTCTTGGCGTCTTCCTGCTCGAGCCGGGAGACCTTGCCGAGCAGCTCGTCGACCAAGGGGTGGCCGGGCAGTTGGTGCTGGAGCTCACCCACCACCTCGCGCGCGCCCTGGAAGTCCCCCTTCACCACGCGCTCCTCGAACGCCTTGCGCCGGGCGCCGACGGCGGCTTCCGCGCGGCCCTGCTCGACCAGTTCGACCAGCCGCGAGCGGTACAACTCGACGGTCACCCGGGACACTCCGAGCCCGCCGAGGCGGTCGATCTCGCCCCGGGCCTCGTCGACCCGGTGGTTCTCGAGGAGCTGCTCGAGCCGTTCCCGCACGCCCACGACTTCGCTCGCCCGGCGGCCGGAGCTCTCGGCTTCCGCGATCTCGGCGACCAGCTGGTCGGCCAGGTCCGGGGCGATCCGCTCGAGCCGCTCGGCCTGCTTGCGGGCGGCGCGGACATCGCCCTTGGCCAGTGCCTCGCGGCCGCTCGCCACCACCTCGGCGGCCCGTTGGTCGAGCTGGAGCTCCTCGCCGAGACCTTGGACGCAGGCCTCATAGTCGGCCCGGCCGCGGTGGTCGGGCTGCAACTCGACCAGGGTCGCCAAGGCGAGACGGGCCAGCTCGAGCTGCTTCTTCTGAAGGTAACGCTTGACCATCGCCTCCGCTTCGTCGACCCGCGCGCGCCGTTCGGCGGCACTCGTCAGGGCCTTGATGCGGTCGCGGTAGGCCCCCAGCTCGAGAGCCCCCGGAGCGAGCGCTTCGAGCTCGGCGAGCGCAGTCTGGGCCTCGGCTTGGCGCCCGCCGCGCAAGGCCTCGCGCAGCCGCTCGTGGAGGGCTCGCAGGGCGATCGTCGGGTCGGGGTTGGCCGGCACCGGCGGAACGGGGGTCGGCGGCGGTGGCGCGGGTGCTTGAGACTGGGCCTGGGCCTGGCGCTGGGCCTCGAGCAGGCGCTGCTTCAGCTCGGGCAGGCTCGGCGAGCGAGGGTTCTCCTGCTCGAGCCGGGCGACCGTCTCGAAGGCCTCGGGCAGGCGGCCGGCCGCGATCAAGGCATCGACATCGGAGGCCGTGCGAGAGCCGTCCCGTAGGCGCGAGGCGGCTCGTTCGATCTGGGCCAGCAGGTCGACCCGCTCGGCACGCGAAAGCTCGGACTTGGTGATGCCGGAGGTCGAGCCCGGCAGCGGCGCTCCCGCCGTCACGGCGGGTCGCGGCGGCCGAATCCCGGGCGGAAGCTCGATCTCCTGGGTCGAGGCGGCGGCGAGACTGCGTGCGAAGCCCTCGAGAGCTCCGATGTAGGTGGCGGCGTCGGCCCAGCGCTTGTCGCGCTCCCGGGCCAGACCGCGCAGCACCACGGTGTCGAGGGCGGGCGGGATGGTCACCTGCGGATTGCGCCCCACGAGCGGCAGCGGGTCCTCGGACAGGCGACGGAAGATCGAGCCCTGAGGCGTCTCCGCGTCGAAAGGCGACAACCCCGTGAGCATCTCGTACAGCACGAGGGAGAAGGAGTAGAGGTCGCTGCGGTTGTCCAAGGTCTCGCCCTTGACCAGCCCGGCCTGTTCGGGGGCGCAGTAGAGCAGCTTGCCCATGAACATCCCGTCCTGGGTGACCTCGAGCTCCGGGTCCCCGTCGAGGTTCTTGGCCAGACCGAGGTCGATGATCTTGAGGTGCGGCCGGCCCTGGTCCCCCGCCTCGGCGATCATCAGATTGTCCGGGGAAACGTCGCGGTGAATCATGCCGGCGGCGTGGATGGCCGCGAGCCCGCGTAGCGCCTGGATGCCCAGCTCCACCGCCAGCCCCACCGGGAAAGGCCCTCGACGGCGCAGCCGGGAGCCCACGTCCTCGCCCGCGATGTACTCCCAGACCATGTAGTAGCTGCCGTCGGCGAGCTGAGAGTAGTCGTAGAGGATGGCGACGTGGGGGTTCTTGATCTGGGTCGCGAAGCGGGCCTCGCGCAGGAAGCGCTTCTGGGCTTCCGGGTCACGCACGCGGTCCCGGCGCAACGTCTTGACGACCCGTTTCTCTTCGAGGTGGATGTGGCGGACGAGGAACACCTCCCCCATTCCGCCGCCACCGAGGCGCTCGAGAATGTCGTACTTGCCGTCGAAAACGCTGCTGGGCGGTGTGTTCACGGTCCGGGAGAACTCCAATAGTCGGCCCATTCTAGCCTCGTGTCCCGTCGAGCGGTGGCGTGACAGCGAAAATGTCCCCGTTTCGAGATTCATGGGCGTAAGGACCTCGAGGCTAGTACGACGCCGAAGGCCCGAAGTCCTCATTCGGTTCGGCGAATGAGGCGGAGCCTCGACGCGGGTGCCGGCGAAGGACGGCCCCCCGGGGAGGTGAGGGCGCCGCACCTTTGTGTTATCGTCTCGCCTCCTGGAAAGGACTCTTCATGGGGACCGGCGCTGATTTCGTGCTTTACGAGGAGGAGTATCGCAGCCTGGAGGAGGCGCTACGGCGCTTGCGCCAGGAGGCGAATGCTCGCGCCGTTTTCCTCATCGACAAGAACGGCCAGCAGATCGCCTCGGCGGGGGACATCGAGCAGTTCGACACCACCTCCCTGGCGTCCTTGACCGCCGGCAACGTGGCCGCCACCGATGGTCTCGCCAAGCTGATCGGCGAGCGGGAGTTTTCGGTCCTCTTCCACGAAGGTCAGCAGGACCACATCCACATCTCGATCGTCGCCAAACGGGCGATTCTGGTCGTCATCTTCGACGAGCGTTCTTCCCTCGGCCTGGTTCGCCTGCGGGTCAAGCGGGCCAGTGGCGAGCTCGAGAAGATCTTCGAAGCCATGTTGCAGAAGGGCGAGAGCCCGGGCACGCAGGCCGGCTCGAGCCCCTTCTCCGAGATCACCGACGACGACATCGACGCCCTGTTCAGCGAGTAGGGAGCAAGGGAGGGGGCGCTTTTTTCGCGGCGCGGACTCGCATGGCGACGAAAGGCACACGATGACGTTCATCAACTACGCGAGCAAGGAGATCAACTGCAAGATCGTGTACTACGGTCCCGGCCTGGGCGGGAAGACCACGAATTTGCAGTATATCTACAATAAGACGGCGCCTGAGGCGAAGGGCAAGATGATCTCCCTCGCCACGGAAGCCGATCGCACGCTGTTCTTCGACTTCCTGCCGCTCGATCTCGGGACCATTCGCGGCTTCACCACCCGATTCCATCTCTACACGGTACCCGGTCAGGTGTTCTACGACGCCAGTCGCAAGCTCATCTTGAAGGGCGTCGACGGCGTCGTCTTCGTCGCCGACAGCCAGCGGGAACGCATGGAAGCGAACATCGAGTCGATCCGCAATCTCGAGGCCAACTTGAACGAGCACGGCTTCGACCTGCGGACCATTCCCTACGCCCTCCAGTTCAACAAGCGGGACCTCGCCAACGCCATGGCGGTGGACGAGATGTACCGTACCCTCAACTACAAGCGGGAGCCCACCTTCGAGGCGGTCGCCCCGGTCGGCGTCGGCGTCTTCGATACGCTGAAGTCGGTCGCTAAACAGATCCTCATCGAATTGCGCAAGAAATAGTCGCCATGCTGAACGATCGCACCGAAGCGGCGGCGCCGGCGGCCGCTCGCGGGCGGCTCGGTCCTGAGCCGCTGCTCGAGATCTACGAATCCGCGCTCCAAGCGCTGCACCGGGGCCGGCTGGCCGAGGCCGAGGGTCTTTTCGCCCGCGTGGCCAACGATTGTGACCAACCGGAGCTGGCCCACCGCGCGCGCCAGTTCCAGTCGGTGTGCCGGCGCGACACGGGCGCCACCGAGCCGCTCGGGGGAGACGACCCCTACCTCCTGGCGGTCTACGAAAAGAACCGTGGCAATCTTGCGCGCGCCCTCGAGCTGGCCCGAACCGGGTCCCGCGACGACCAGGACGAGCGGTTCGCCTATCTCGTGGCGTCGATTCACGCCCTCGCGGCGCGGGCGACCGAGGCGAAACAGGCCTTGGGCAAGGCGATCGACATGAACCGTAAGAACCGCGTGTATGCCTACCACGACCCCGACTTCGCCGCGCTCCGGGAGAGCGAGGACTTCGCGCCGCTCTTCGCGTCCTGAGGGTCCCGCTCGGCGCGGTTCCCTGGCCGCCATCGGCGGCGGCACCGGCCTCGCGGCGGTGCTCTCGGGGTTGAAACACCTCGTCGGCACGGGGGAGATCACAGAGCTCTCGGGCATCGTCACGGTCACCGACGACGGCGGCTCCTCGGGCCGCCTGCGCCGGGAGTTCGGGGTGCTGCCGCCGGGCGACATCCGCAACTGCCTGGTCGCCCTGGCCGACGACGAGGCGCTGCTGGCTCGGCTGTTCCAGTACCGCTTCCCGCTCGGCGTGGGCCTCTCCGGCCACAGCTTCGGCAACCTGTTCCTGACCGCCCTGACGGAGATCACCGGAGACTTCTACCAGGCCATCCTGACCGCCGAGGCGATCCTCTCGGTGCGCGGCAAGATCCTTCCCGCCACCCTCGAGGACGTAACGCTCCACGGCCGGGGCCTCTCCGGTCGGCTCTACGATGGCGAGGTGGCGGTGGGCAGCTCGGGTGAAGAACTCGACGAGCTGCGGCTCCAACCCGCCGATCCGGAGCCTTTCCCCGCGGCGGTGGCGGCTCTCGAGGATGCGGACCTGATCCTGCTCGGCCCCGGTTCGCTGTACACCTCGATCCTGCCCAATCTGTTGATTCCCGGCATCCGCCGGGCCATCGAAGAAAGCCGGGCCGCGGTGGTCCTGCTGCTCAACCTGATGACCCAGCCGCGCGAAACCGACGGCATGGACGCTCTGGCCCACCTCGTCGCCTTCGATCGGGCGATTGGAGCGCCGCTCGTCGACGCCGTGCTCGTCAACGACCGGCGGCCGAGCAGGAACAGCCTCGAGGCCTACGCCGAGCACGGCTCCCTGCTGGTGACCGTCGACCGGCCAGCGATCGAGCGACTGGGCGTGCGGGTGGTGGGAGCGGATCTGCTTGCCGACGGCGATCTCATCCGCCACGATCCCGAGAAGCTCGCCCGAGCGGTGGCGGAGTTGCTCGGGCGTTCAGGAGTCGGCCCAAAACGGTCCCGAGAACGCTCGTTATGATTTCGGGCATGGATGACAAAGAGATCGTCGGCTTCACCCTCAGGCTCCTGCGCGAGAACGCGGGGCTGAACCAGGAACAGCTGGGTCGCAAGGTACGCCGCACGGTCCAGGCAGTGTACCGCCACGAAACCGGTAAGAAGGCCCCATCGCTTGACGAAATCACGGCTTATCTTCGGGTCACCGGGTGCCGGTTTTCCGAGTTCGAGATTCTGGTGAACGCACTCGGGCGCTTTCGCCAGCGGCTCGCGAGCGGCCCCGGCTGGCACCTGGCGGGCACGACCGAGGGCACGATCGATGCGACCGAACAGCGCGAGCACGAGCGGCTGGCGGAGGAGCTCGGCAACGCCGCGGGCCGTTTGGCCCGGGAAGTATTCCAAGCGATCGACCGAGCCCGCCGGTTGTAGTGGCGCAGCGTGACGAAAAAACCTCGAAAAGCGCCGAAATTCACCACGTCGCGCCAAGACCCGGGTCGGCCCATTCCACCCGACCAGAATTCTTCTTGACCACCGAAGTCCCTGCAATTCAATAGCTTAGCTGCTCATCGGTGCCGCCTTCCGCGGTCCGGGCGGCCCAACGCGCCGTGGCAGAGTGTGCGGAAAAACCTCAGAAACGAGGGCTTTTCCTCTACACTGCGGCAAAACCCTCGTTCGGCCCGGTACCGCCCTCGCGAGTGGCCTCCGCCCCGCCGTCCCGGGTTCCCGGGGGTGGGAGGTGCCCGTGAAAACCGGTCGTGTTTCGGCTTCGCAAACCCTTGTCCTCCTTACGTTTGTCACCGCGCTCGGGCTCGCCCCGGGGGCCGCCGCGGCCGCCCACCCCGCCGCCCCGCCTCCGCCCCGGGAAGGCTGGCTCGCGCTCCGCGGGGCCATCGCCTCCTGGCTGCTGCCGTGGCTGCCGGGAGCGGCTGTTTCGGCCGCCGGCGGTGGCGGACCAAACGGCTATGCTGCCCTCCCGGCAGGGGGAAGCGGCGACCCGGACGGCGGTGAGCGCCCGCCGGTACCACCGCCGAACGTGCTCGCGGCTTCGGAGCTTCCGCCCAGCGAGCACTGAGCCGCTTTGCCGGGCACCGGCCCCTCCGTGGCGTCCGCGTTACAATCGCAGCCGTTTGATTACGACAGTTGCGAGCGCGAACGCCGGCCCGGAGGAGCGATGCACGAAGACGACGAGTTACGGTTCGCCCACTCCGTGGCCGAGCGGGTGGACGCCGGGCGGCTTTCCCGCGCGGCGGCCGAGGCCGCGCTCCACCGTCGGCTCTCCGCCAGTTGCCCGAGCTGCCGGCGGACCTATCAAGAAGCCTTGTGCCTCCTCTTCGGTCCCGTCCCCGGCCGGCCGCGGATGAAGCCGCGGTGGTTGCCGGCACCCCCACCGGCGCCGGAGCCGGTGCCCTCGGGCCGCGCCAGCCGCGCCGACCGGCCGGACGGACCCGAGCGCGTGCGCCGCGCCTACCAGGCCCTCGCCAGGCTCAAGGAGCGGCCCGGCTGGCACAAACGGCGGGACCTCGTGGCCCGCCAGTGGTTCCACTACCGGAGCACCGAGATCGGCCGCCTGCTGCTCGAAGAGGCCCGAGACTGCCTGCCCGGGGACCCGGAGGAGTCCGACCGCTGGGCGGAGCTCGCCGTGCGCGCCCTCCACAGCAGCCGCGAGGTCGCCTACCCGGACCCAGAAGAGCGAACCCTCCACTCCCTCCGCGCCCGGCTCTTCCGCGCCAACTCCGCCCGCTGCCGCGGTGAGCTCGGGGACGCCGAGCAGGACTTGGAGACGACCTTCCAGGCCGCCACGGATCTCGAGCTGCGGGACCTCGCCTTCTGGGCCGAGGCCAAGAGCTTCCACGCCTCGCTGCTGCGCGACCGGCGGGACTTTCCCACCGCCACCCGCGAGGCCCGCGCGAGCGCCACGCTCTACCACGCCGCCGCTCTGCCGCGGGCCGAGGTGCTGGCGCTGTGGAAGCTGGCCGCGATCCGCGAAGTGGCCGGGGACTTCGAGGCCGCCCTGGCCGTCATCCGCGAGGCCCTCGGCGCCACGCCCCTCTTGCCCACTTCCCGCCTGTGGCTCGATCTCCGGCACGCGGAGAGCTTCTACCTGGCCCGCTTGTGCCGGTTCGCCGAAGCGAACGCCATCCGCGTCTCGCTCCGTTCGCTCTACGACCAGCACCCCGACAAGGACATGCTGCGTTACTGGTTACGTGCCCTCGTCAAAGCCGGTCTGGGCGACCGCGATGCCGCGGAGGCCTCCTTCCAATTCACCCGCGATGGCTTCGTGCTGCGCAAGAGTCCCTACGACGCCGCCCTCGTGACCCTCGACTGGACGCTCTTCCTGCTCGACCAGAACCGCCCGGCGGACGTGGTACCGCTCGCCGTGTCCATGGGTCAAACCTTCGAGGCCTTGGGTGTCGCGCGCGAGACCGTGGCCTCCTGGTCCTTGTTCCGCGAGGCCGCCCAACGGCTGCAGCTCGAACGATCCGAGGCCGCCGCGTGGGTGGAGGTGTTGGACTTCGAGCGGGTGGGGGGGCGGGGCGGGAGGTGAGAGGTGAAGAACCTGGTGCCAGCAGGCAACCTGCTGGCTTATCGAAAGGAGAAACGCGTGAAGAAACTAGCCTTGATCGCCGTAGTTCTGGTTGCGTTCCTTGCCGCCGCAGGACCGGCGGAAGCCTGCCTGGTCTGCAATGACTGCGTGGAGAATCCCAGAACCGGCTTCTCTTATTGCCGGGGCAGCGACGAGGGTGCCGAGCACTGCGGCTCAGACATCTGGGGCAGCTGCTGGACGTATGGGAACTTCTGCGGATGCATCGTCGTCTACTAACCGCCGTCCTCCTTCTGGAGCTCGGCCTTGGTACGGGAAGTGCCGCGGCACCGGAATCCCCTCGTCGGGTTCCGGTGCGCGTCCTCCCGAACCTCGCCGAGGGCGATCCGGCTCCCAGCAGCCCGGTTGCGCTCCGGTTGCGAGCGGTGCCCTATGGGTCGGTCTCGGGGGAGCTTCCCGCGAACGCACCCGCCGTCGAGACCTCTGGGACGCTCGCCGCTGGCGCCATCTTGGAGCTGCGTACGGACTGGTTCTGGAGAGTCGAGGCCACGACCTCGGATTACTGGGTTGCCCCAGTCCTCCTCTCCGCTCCACTGGCGGCCCGTGAGTTGCCGCTGAAGCTCCTGCCTGCCGCGACGCTCACCGGTCGTTTGGTGGTTCCCGAGGGCCAAACACTGCCCGCGGAGATCTCCGTGGGCGTCGAGGCCACTCCGGAGCTCGCCGCGGCAAGCCCGGGCGCCGCGGTTAAGAACCTCACCCGTGCGCTACCCAGTTCCCAGATCTCTTGCCCTGTTGAAGAGACTCACTTCCGTTGCCTCGTGCCGGCGGGCACTCTCGATCTCGCTCTCCGCGTCGAAGGCTTCATCAGCCACTATCGCTGGGGCCTTCCGGTGAAGCGTGGCGCCCTCGTGGATGTCGGTACCGTCGCTCTCGAGCGTGGCGCCGCCGTTTCGGGGTGGGTGGTGGTTCGCGGCGCAGCGGCCCCCAGTGGACCGCGGGTCAAAGTGGAGCTGCAACCTCAAGGGCGCAGCGAAGCGGCGTCCCCTGTCGAGTATGCGCGTCTCGCGGGCCGGCGCCTCGACGCGACGGTCGATGCCCGTGGCTTCTTCCATTTCAGGGGGGTGCCACCCGGCGGTTATACCCTGACGGCGACGAAGGAGGGCTTTGCGCCCGCGGTCTCGCCGGGCCTCCAAGTCTTTCCCGATCGCGAGACGCGGCTGGTCCAACCGATCGAGCTTGCGCCTCCCCTGACGGCAACCCTTTGGCTCACACCGGAGTTCGCGCCGAATGGCGAGCCCTGGCGCGTCGAGCTGGGGGTGCTGCGCCCGGGATCGAACTACCTGGATATCCTGACCAGCTCCCCGGAGCCCGCTCCCGGCGGCCATTGGCGGCGCGAGGGCCTCACCCCGGGCCGGTACAAGCTGCGAGTGTCCGACTCGACCGGCGCTTCTTACTTCTCCGACGACATCGAGTGGACCGAGACATCGACCTCGGCCTGGGTAACGCTTGATGTTCAGGAATTCGAAGGCCAAGTGCTGTTCGGCGATGAGCCGCTGCCGGGTGCCCTCGTGACGTTCGGGGGCCGGACCGGTGCGGTGCGGATCGAAGTTCAAGCCGACGATGAGGGGGCCATCCGAGGAGTGCTGCCCAAGGAGTTCGGTCCGTGGCCGATCGACATCGAGGCCAACAATCCACCCCTCGTGTTTCGGCTGGCGGGAGTGGATGTGACCTCCCCGGGTGCCGGCCCCGCGCAGGTGACCCTGCGGGTACCCAAGACCGAGCTGCGGGGCCAAGTGGTGACCGAAGCCGGCAGCCCCGGTGCGGGTTCAGCCGTCGACATCCAGCCGGACGGCGGGCCGCCCGTCCAACTCCGAGCCGGCGAAGACGGCAGCTTCGAGGTGCGCGGCCTGGCTCCTGGGCGGGTCGAGATCGAAGCTTGGCGCGGAAGAAGGGAGCGGTCGGAGGTTCTGCCGTTGGAGCTTGCCGAAGGCCGGACCTTGCCGCCGGTTCGGCTGGTGCTGCGTGCCACCCGGCCCTTCGTCGGAACCGTTCGCGCCGGAGGGCGCCCGGTTGCCGGTGCCCGAATTTCTGTAGCGCCCTTGTCGCCGGCCGATAGGTTCGCGGGAGTCGGCACCGTTGCGGTGGCGACGAGCGGAGTCGATGGCAGCTTCCGCCTCGAGCTTCCCGCTTGGATTACGAGTCTCCAGGTGCGTTATGGGGCACCCGGTTTCACCTACGGCGAGACTCGGTTCCGGTCGCTTCCCGATCAGCCCGTAACGCTGCCGCTCGCCCAAGACGGCGGCACGCTTCGGCTCACCGCAAATGCCCCGCTGCGCGCCCGCGCCTGGCTCGAAACCGCGCCGTGGCTCTTTTTCCCAGAACGGGGGCTCCGCCTCCCGCTCCCCGAGCTGCGAAGTTGGTCCCAGGCCCACGGCCTACCCGCCGAACCGTCGAGCTTGACCGTCCCGAACCTCCCGCCAGGGAAGCTCACAGCCTGCTGGTTCGCGACGGAACAGGAAGAAGCTACGGCGGTCGCGTCCGGGTCGTTGCCGGCAAAGCGGTGTTCCGAGGGCTGGCTGGCGCCGGGCGGGGAGGTCGAGTTGGCGCTGGTGTCGCCTCGGGGGCAGAAAGCAAAGGGCAAGCCTTGAGTCGTCCAATGGGCTTGCTCGTTAGTTCGCCTTGGGCCGCTGAATCCGGCCATCCGTAGCTGCTGCATGCCCCGGGGCTGTGCGGATGGAAGCGCCGCGCATCCCCTTCGGCTGCGGATAGAGTTCGCGGCCATGAGCTCGCAATCGCTGACCCCGCCCCGCCCCCGCGTCGCCGTCATCCTCGCCGCGGGCAAGGGCACCCGGCTCCAGTCGGAGCTTCCCAAGGTGTTGCATCCGGCCGGAGGTCGGCCGCTCCTGGCGTGGGTGCTCGACGCCGCCCGCGCCGCCGGCTGCGCGCGCCTGGTCGTGGTCGTGGGCCACAAGGCCGACGAGGTGCGGGCCGCTGTCGACGCCCCAGATGTGACCTGGGTGCTGCAGGCGGAGCAGCGGGGCACCGGCCATGCCCTTGCCCAGGCGATGCCCGCGGTTCCGGAAGCCGCCACCCTGCTGGTCCTGTCGGGGGACGTGCCGCTGGTCACTCCCGAGACCTTGGAGGCCCTGGCGGCCGAGGCGGCGCGAGGCTGGGGAGCCCTCGCCGTGGCCGAGCTCACGAATCCGGGTTCCCTCGGCCGGGTGATTCCGAGGCGGGACCAACCCGAGCGCCTCGACCGACTGGTCGAAGCGCGGGACGCCACGGCCGACGAGCTCGCCGTGCGCACCGTGAACGCGGGGCTCTACGCCTTGCCAGCGCCGGAGATCTTCCCCTACCTCGAAGCTCTCACGCCCAACAACGCGCAGGGCGAGCTGTACCTGACCGATGCCCTCGCCGCGGCCGCCCAGGTGCACCCGCTCATACTCCACCGGCTGGCCGATCCGGCCGAGGCCCTGGGAGTCAACGACCGGGCCGAGCTGGCGGCGGTGGACCAGTTGCTCCGAGCTCGTCGAGCGAAATCCTTCGACAGCGATACGATGGCCCACTGACCGGCGCCACCCGGCGGCTGGCGGGCATAGGAGTTACGGCGAAACGATGTGCGGAATCCTCGGATACGTCGGTGATAAGGACGCGGTACCGATCATTCTCTCGGGGCTGCGCGCTCTCGAGTACCGGGGCTACGACTCCTCGGGGGTGGTGGTGGCCAACGGCGGGCGGCTCGAAACGGTGCGCGCCCCGGGCAAGTTCGACCGCCTGGTCGAGAAGCTCGCGGACCAGCCGCTTTCCGGCCACTTGGGCTTGGGCCACACCCGCTGGGCCACCCACGGCCCACCGACCGAGAAGAACGCCCACCCGCACCTCGACGAAAAGGCCCGGTTGGCGGTCATCCACAACGGCATCATCGAGAACTTCCTTCCGCTCAAGCGCCGGCTTCAGGCCGCGGGCTGGACGTTTCACTCGGACACCGACACCGAGGTCGTGGCGAACCTCATCTCGGCCCACTATGAGACGGGCGGGGACCTCGGCAACGCCGTGGCCCGAACGCTGGCCGAGCTCCAGGGCATGTACGCCCTCGGCGTCATTGGCCTCGAGCCCGACGGCACGCCCACCGGCGAGATCTTCGCCGCCCGCCAGGGGCCGCCGCTGGTGCTCGGCGTGGGCCACGGAGAGAACTTCTTGGGCTCGGATCCAGCGGGCCTGCTGGCTCACACCCGCGACGTGATTTTCCTCGAGAACGGTGACCTCGCGCGGGTCACCAAGGGCGGCATCACGATCGCAAACCGCGCCGGGGAGCCTGTCCAGCGGCCCGTCCAGCGCCTCAACTGGGACCCCATCCAAGTCGAGAAGGGTGGCTACAAACACTTCATGCTGAAGGAGATCCACGAGCAGGCCCAGGCCGTTCAGGACACCTTCGGCGCGCGGGTGGACTTCGAGGAGCGGCGGCTGATCCTGGACGGCTTCGACCAAGTGGCGGACGACCTGCGGCGGATCGACCGCATCCAGATCCTCGCCTGCGGCACCTCGTGGCACTCGGCGCTGATCGGCAAGTTCCTGATCGAGACCCTGGCGCGGGTACCGGTCGAGGTCGACTACGGCTCCGAGTACCGCTATCGCGACCCGATCGTCGATTCCGGAGTCCTCGCCCTCGGCATCTCGCAATCCGGCGAAACCGCGGACACGATCTCGGCCCTCGAGGCGGCGGGGGAGCGCGGCGCTTTGATGCTCGCCATCTCGAACGTCCTGGGCAGCCAGATCACGCGGATCAGCCGGGCCACGCTCTACACCCACGCCGGACCCGAGATCGGCGTGGCGTCGACCAAGGCCTTCACTACCCAGCTCGTGGCCCTCTACCTCTTCGCCCTCTACCTTCGCCAGGAGCGCGGCGGCGAGATCCTCGAGGAGCATCTCGCCGGGCTCGCCCATCTGCCCGGGGCGATCGCCGAGGCTCTGGCGGCGGAGGGTCAGATCGAGGAGATGGCGCGGCGCCACTACCGTTCCGAGGATTTTCTCTACCTCGGCCGCGGCATCCACTATCCGATCGCCCTCGAAGGCGCCCTCAAGCTCAAAGAGATCTCCTACATCCACGCCGAGGGATATCCCGCGGGGGAGATGAAGCACGGTCCCATCGCGCTGATCGACGAGGAGCTGCCGGTGGTGGCCATCGCGACAGGCGACGACCTGGTCTACGACAAGGTGCGGAGCAACATTCAGGAGGTCAAAGCCCGCGGCGGCATTCTGATCGCCGTCACCGACCGCGACCCGGAGGACCTGGGCTCCCTCGCCCAGGAGATCATCCGCGTCCCCCGGGTAGCGCCGCTGCTTCAACCCATCGTCAACGTGATCCCGCTCCAGCTCCTGGCTTACTTCATCGGCGTGCGGCGCGGAGCCGACGTCGACCAGCCCCGGAACCTCGCCAAGAGCGTCACCGTCGAATGAGGAGACCTGGATGACCTTCTCGCGTGCCGCCGCCGGCTTGCTCCTGGTCGCTTCGACGGTGGCGTGGGCCGAAATCGGGGCCACGGCCCAGTCGATCCCCGTCATCGAGGCCTCGCCGCCACCCGCGACGGAGGTTCACCACTATCGGTGGGAGCTGACCAAACTTGCGGGGGTGTTCGGGGGCCTGTTCATGCCCTCCTCCGGCGAAGGCACCCTGTCCGTCGCCCTAGAGGCAGACGGCAAGCACGTGCGCAGCGAGCTTCTGGTCACGGCAAAGGGCAGCAACGACGGTGAGTACTGGCGCTACGGCGCGGTACTCGACCCCGGGCTCGGCCGGACGGTCCGCGCCTGGAGCTCCTATCGCTTCCGCGGCGAGAGCCGCGTCAAGAAAGAGGAGATCGCCGAGGACGGCGTCTTCGACATCGCCTCCGCCATCTACGTCCTACGCCACGACCCACCCCAAGCCCCCCTGCGCCTGCGCGTGTGGTCCGACGGCAAGACCTACCCCGTGCTGATCACCCCGGGAGCCCGCGAGAACTGGAAGCTCCCCAACGGCAAGGCCGTCAAGGCCCGCCGCTACCTCATTCGCGGGATCGAAGTCGTGGGAGAGAAAGTCTGGCGCGGTTCCTTCGATCTCTGGCTCGCCGACGACGCCGCGGCGACGCCCGTGCGGATTGAAATCGGTCGTTCCTACGCGGGCGTGCGGCTGGACCTGGTGAGGTAGGCGCCGACGTTTTGCCTCGTCAGAACGAGTAGCCGAGGCCGGCGGTCACGACCGTCTCATCGTCCCGGCCGATGTCGTCGAGGACATCGAGGGCGATTACCCGCTGGGCGAGCAGATGGCCCGAGAACGAGTCGGTGAAGGCGAACGAGAGGTCGACGCCCACGAGCCCGTCCGACAGATCGCCGTTCGACTCCGCGATCCCCAGCGATTCCGCAAGCCCCGCGTTCAGGTTGTAGCCGAAGTCGACGCCGACCTGACCGGCCAGCGTCAGGGTGACCTTCGACCCGAGCTCGAAGCCGTGGGACAGGCCGAAGGCAGCGTAGCCGCCCTCGACCTCGTCGAGGTCTTCGAAGTAGCTGATCGTGGGCGAGAGGAAGGTGTCGAATTTGAGGATGCCGTAGGCCTCGTAAGTGTCGAGGAACGCGAGGTCGCGCTCTGCCTGGCCGTTGTAGAGGTAGGTCACTGCGCCGAGCGTCAGGGTGGTCTTGTCGCCAAGCGGAATGCCGTAGTCGATGCCGAGGTCGGTCTCGCCATAGTCGGACTCGAACCCCTCGATCTTGCCGAAGTAGCCGTAGTAGTAGAGGTTCAGGTTGCCGATTCCGAGCGCCGCGTGGGGAATCAGGATCGACTCGTCGCCGGTCAGGATCACCCCACGAAACAAGTACTTGTCGGCACGATCGACGCCAACATCCAGGCTCCAGCTCTTCTCGTCCTCGGCGAACCCCGGCACGGCGAAACCGACCGCCAGGGCGAACAACGCGAGCATTCTCGTCATTTTAAGGCTCCCTTCTCCCGTGCATCGTGTGCCGGGCATTGGGAATTGTCACTGCCGCCGGCGAGCATTGCCTAGATGGAAATCTGTAAAAAGGCGAAGCGTTCCAGTATCGCCGGTGGATCGAAATCCGGATCCGATGCGGGCAGCGAGGCGACCGCCGGCGTAGAAGTCACGCAAGAGGGTCCAGTTCCCGGCACCGGGCCGCTGGCAGGTCGAGTACTTCTTTAGGTCGATCAAGCTCGTAGGCGAAGGACTGGGCGATCCATAGCCCCCGGCTCCGGGTAGCCGCCGCGTTCGCACCGGCTTCCCCTGGGTCTTGTTCGTCTCGCTCGCGTTCTCGTGCGTGCACGACGCCAGGGCTCCAGTAGGTTACGCCTCTTCCTCGCCTGGATTGGTGCCGCCGCAGACCTCGGACAGGTCGGGCCGAACACGTCGGAATCGAGCTCCGAGCCAACAAAGCAAGTAAAACAGAACACCTAACTCCAGGAACAGAACCGACCAGAAGACGATTTCGTTGGCCTGGTGGCTGTTTCTCGAAACGACCGTCGAAATTACCAGTGGCCCGAACAATAGAAAGTCGTACCAGTGCATGCCCGGCCGAGCGATCAATAGTGCCACGAGAGCCGTGGAAGCGAGGCCGAACACGGCAGCCAACGATAGTCGCTTCATCCGGTCTGGACCCCGCCTCAGGGCGTACATTGGGATTGAGTCTGAGTCTGGGAGCAGCTCGGTTGTTGGACTGTCTCAGTTGGCGCAATGAAATCCGTCTCGAGCGAAAGTGTAGTGTCGGTGAACAACCTCCAGACAGGTACGGTCGCCTCATCCAAATTGCTTTCTGGCCCGGGGTCGTAGAACTCGCCCCAAACGTGGCCGTCCGTCCGCGAATCAGCATTTCACCAAGTATCGCTCAATTCCTGAAAGCCCTGGTGCGAGGGAGAAGTACGTCGGCGAGCAGAAGCGCGCGTGCATGTAGTCTCGAGCCGCACGCTGCCGAGGTGGTCGAGGTGGTAGTGCCGTTCGCCCTCGGTGCCGACGCTGGCGACGAGGCGACCGCCGGCGTAGATGTAGTCGCGTAGCAGGCTCCACTGGCCGGGGCCGCGGTCCTCGAGGATGCGGAGTGGCTGGTTGCCGGGGCCGCGGAGGGTCCAGCGCAGGAGGCCCGTGGCGGGGTTGCGCTCGATCACCCGCTCGCCGTCGGCGGTGTAGAGGTATTGCCAGGTGGTGGAGCCGTCCTGGCGCTGGCGCATTTCGTCGAGCACGTCGAAGGTGTGCTGGGTGCTGTTGGCGTTCAGCTGGAGCAGGTTGCCGCTCGCGTCGTACGTCCCGCCGGTGAGGCGGTTGGTCGAGCCGCTGACCGCCGGGGCGGAATTGGCCGCCCCTGAAGCCGACCGGCCGGTGATGTTGCCGAAGGCGTCGAAGGCGAGTGCCTCGGTTTGGAAGGTGCTCGGAGCGGTCTGCAGCACCCGGCCTTCGATCAAGCGCGAGACCTTGTCGTACTGGAACGTCTCCGTGCCGATCGCCTTGATGTTGCCGGTACCGTCGAACTGATACGTCGAGGTGTCCCAGAGCACCGAAGCGCCCTTCTTCACCTGGATCTTCTCCGGCCGTAGCTGCCCTTTCGGATCGTTCTCCTGAATCTCCTCAACGCACTCGCTGCCCGGAGGCCGAGTCGCGCACTGAACGCCATGGAGCAGCCGCGAGATCCGGCCGTTGGCCGAGTAGTCGATCTCGGGGACCCACCCGGTCACGCTGTCGAGGAGACCTCGGTTGAACCCGTAGCTGACCGTCCGCTCCGTCGTCGCGCCGATGCAGCTGGCATCCGCCGAGCCGCATCCCGGATAGGTGATCGAGGCCAGCTCGCCGAGCGAGTTGTAGGTGTAGGACTGGCTGAAAGCGTCCGGCCCCTCGGGCTGGCCGGTGAGCGATGTCACCTTCTTCGACATCCGCCCGCCGGACCCCGTGTACTCGAAGGACTCGGCGATCCACAGCCCCAGCTCCGGGTGGTGCCGCCGCGTGCGCACGAGCTTCCCCTGGGTCTTGTTGGTTCCGCTCGCGTTCTGCCGCGAGTAGAAGTACTGCTTGAGCGGGTGCTCGAGGTCCAGGCCGCTGAACACCTCGATCAACCGCCCTGCCGGGTCATACCGGAAGACCTGGCTGCGCAGGCCCGCCCCGGAGGTCCCCACGATCGTCGCCGAGCCCGGATTGCCCAGCACGTCGTAAAAATCGTAGGCCTTCGAACCGTTCCCGGTGAGCCCGAGCTCCGGGTGGGTCTCGAGACGCAGCTGACCGAGGCCGTCGTCGTCGAAGGCGCGCACCTGGGTGACCGCGCCCGAGGTGGTCTCCACCCGGGTCAAGCGGTTCCCCACGTCGGACCGGAGTCCGTAGCAGCAAAGAGGCCTCGACTCCATGATTCGAGCTGCAAGTTGATGCCGCATCTACGGAGAAGCTTCAAGCACAACGGGGACCGGGAGTACTTCTACAGGTCTGGCCTTGCAAGCTCGCTGACATCAAGAAGCCACGCCAGTGGAATATCGACGTCTACACTATGGCCGTAGAGCCTAAGCGCGAGCACTCCGGAATTGGAGCGATAGACCTTGCCGCGAAGTTCGTCATTCTCGCTTAATTCGATAGTCCTGCTTCTTTCGCCTTCCCCGGCACCCGTCAACTCAGCGGTCCACGCAGGAGTATCTCCAGTGGTTTGAGGAGTGCCTAGAGGTTGGACCTCCAGGCCCGGGTCATTCACTAGTACCTTCCCAGCGTGTCGGACAAGTACAGCCATCAGGATGTCGGCCAGCCTATTCTTTGTTGCCCAATCGACCTCCTCTTCTGATACTAGGCGAGAAGTTTCGGACCAGAATTCACCGGCCAACTCTCTGATTGTGCGAAACTCTTGAGGTGTGGCTCTAGGGTTCATAGCCGCTCATGATCCTCCTGATTATTTCGGAATTTGCGGCATCCCCGCGGACGTGTGCCTGAAATTTCGCAAGCACATCGAAGGCGGTCGATGCCGTCTGTCGGACGACTACTCTTCCGGCATTCGCTCCGCGGAGTTCGAAGAATCCGTTGCCCAGCGCCCGGGTCCCTATTCCCGGGTTCAAGTTCCCGCCCCTTAGAGCCGTAAGTAAGCCGTCAACGTCCCGCTGAGCTGCTTGACCGAGCCGCTCCGCAAGCCTCGTTGCAAAGCTACTGTCGCCGATTCGACTAGTCAGGTCGATCGCCTTTCCTGCTGCGCCAACTGACCTGGGAAGTGTCGGCAGCGACCCAGCCCCACCGGTCGTTAGACTCTGCACGAAGTTGACAGCGCTGTGATACTTGATCGCGAGAGCCGCGCCCGCCTCGGCCAAGTAGGGCACAACCACCGGCGTGGCTTCCAAGACGCTAGCACCTCCGACCCCAGCCATGATGAACCAGGCGACCGGCTGAAGCTCAGACGGGGACACCATTTCCATGTACTCGTCCCGCGTGATCTCCCCTTCCTGAAGTTGCCTGACGAGATTGTCCATCCGAAGCTGAGCGCTTTCCATTCCGGTCGGATCGATGGCGTTTAGCGGGTTGCTGGCTACGTAGGAGTACCGGTTCCACGCCTGAGGCTGCATCGGGTTCCCCAGCACCGGGTCCACACTCAAGAACCGCCCGGTCGTCGGCGAGCAGAATCGAGCATGCATGTAGTCGAGGTCATCCGTCGAGGTACCCGGCACCAAGTCGTCCCGCTCATGACCGGTGAAGCGGAGCTCGTTCTCGCTCACCGGTGTGGTGGCCAGCTCTTCGCCGAAGGGGAGGAAGGTGCGTTGCTTGACGATGTTTCCCGCGGAGTCGGTTTCGAGCCGCACGCTGCCGAGGTGGTCGAGGTGGTAGTGCCGCTCGCCCTCGGTGCCGACGCTGGCCACCAGGCGGCCGCCGGCGTAGATGTAGTCGCGCAGCAGGCTCCACTGGCCGGGGCCGCGGTCTTCGACGATGCGGAGGGGTTGGTTGCCGGGGCCGCGGAGGGTCCAGCGCATGAGGCCGGTCGCGGGGTTGCGCTCGATCACCCGCTCGCCGTCGGCGGTGTAGAGGTATTGCCAGGTGGTGGAGCCGTCCTGGCGCTGGCGCATTTCGTCGAGCACGTCGAAGGTGTGCTGGGTGCTGTTGGCGTTCAATTGGAGCAGGTTGCCGCTCGCGTCGTACGTCCCGCCGGTGAGGCGGTTGGTCGAGCCGGTCACCGCCGGGGCGGAATTGGCCGCCCCTGAAACCGACCGGCTGGTGATGTTGCCGAAGGCGTCGAAGGTGAGGGCCTCGGTTTGGAAGCTGCTCGGAGCGGTTTGCAGCACCCGGCCTTCGAGCAGGCGCGAGACTTTGTCGTACTGGAACGTCTCCGTGCCGATCGCCTTGATGTTGCCGGTGCCGTCGAACTGATAGGTCGAGGTGTCCCAGAGCACCGAAGCGCCCTTCTTCACCTGGAGCGACTTCGGCCGCAGCTGGCCGTCCGGATCGTTCTCCTGAATCTCCTCGACGCACTCGCTGCCCGGAGGCCGAGTCGCGCACTGAGCGCCATGGAGCAGCCGCGAGATCCGGCCGTTGGCCGAGTAGTCGATCTCGGGGACCCACCCGGTGACGCTGTCGAGGAGACCGCGGTTGAAGCCGTAATCGACCGTCCGGCCCGTCGTCACGCCGACGCAGGCGGCGTCGGAGGAGCCACATTGCGGATAGGTGATCGAGGCCAGCTCGCCGAGCGAGTTGTAGGTGTAGGACTGGCTGAAAGCGTCCGGCCCCTCGGGCTGGCCGGTGAGCGACGTCACCTTCTTCGACATCCGCCCGCCGAATCCCGCGTACTCGAAGGACTCGGCGATCCACAGCCCCAGCTCCGGATGGTGTCGACGCGTCCGCACCAGCTTGCCCTGGGTCTTGTTCGTGCCGCTCGCGTTCTGACGCGAGTAGAAGTACTGCTTGAGCGGGTGCTCGAGGTCCAAGCCGCTGAACACCTCGATCAACCGCCCTGCCGCGTCGTACCGGAAGACCTGGCTGCGCAGGCCCGTCCCCGAGGTCCCCACGATCGTCGCCGAGCCCGGATTGCCCAGCACGTCGTAGAAATCGTAGGCCTTCGAGCCGTTTCCGATGAGCCCGAGCTCCGGGTGGGTCTCGAGGCGCAGCTGGCCGAGGCCGTCGTAGTCGAACGACCGCACCTGGGTCACCGCCCCCGAGGTGGTCTCCACCCGGGTCAAGCGGTTTCCCACGTCGTACCGGTACTTCGTCGACACCACGGCGCCGTTCGCTCCGGAGGGCTCTTTCACTTCGATCAAGCGACCGAAGGCATCATAGACCTCCGTGCGGGAGACCAACGTCTCCGCGCCCGCGGCGCCCGTCGCCACCTTCGCCGTCTTGACCACTTCGCGCTCGCCGTGGCCGGTGTAGGAAACCGTTGCGTCGTGCACGCTGCCTTCCGGGGGACGGACCGTGGTTACGCGGTTGAAGGCGTCGAAATTGCGGAACTCGGTGAGGCCATCGTTGAAGAGCACGAGCGTGCTGAAGTCGTGGTCGTTGTAACGCCAGGTCGACTCTTTCGTTGTCCGGCCGAGGCCGTCGTACTGCCACTGGCGGTTGGCGTACTTTGGGGTCTCGCTGCCTCGGTTCGGCCACCAGTTCGACTCCTGGAGCACCCGGCCGAGGCCATCGAGGTAGAGGAACGATTGTCGGACGAAGGGGCAGTTTCCCGGGCTCACACAGCTCCCCGTCGTGGTCTTGATCTGAAGATTCGTCAGGTCGTAAGTGTAGTCCGTGCCGGAAATGCCGGCCGGCTTCACTAGGGTAGGCCGGCCCAGGAGGTCGTACTTGTAGGTCGTCGGCACCCCCGCCGCGTCTCGCGAGGCCGTGGCCAGGCCGGTGTTCTTGTCGAGCGTCAGGTCGAGCGTCTTCAGCACCTCCGTGCCGTTGTGGCAGTCGTCGAGAATTCGGGTCGACTTGCGCACGCCATACTCATAGGTGTGTTCGGCGCGGAAGCCCGCCTTCGCGGGCACGCCGCCGGCGAGGCTCTGACGATCCCCGCCATAGTGCTTCTCGCTCGTCAGCTGGCCCTCGGTGTCGTAGCCGAAGACCAACAGCCGGTCGAAGCTCGAAGGGGCGCCGTTCTCCGACTTGTACACGCGGTTCTGGGTCGGAACCCAGCTGCCGGGTCGGTCTTCCGCGAGCGTCCCGTAAGACCACGTGGCGGCCTGGGTTTCGCCGGCTTCGCTGACGGCGCTACGCGTCAGCTTCTCGAACATCCAACTCGGCTCGTCGATCTCGTAGGCGAGCTCCGTGGTCCGCTCCGACGCCTGGCCCCCGGAGCCCGGCCAGTTGGCGCTGCCGCGCTCGACGATGGTGGTGAAGTGGCCGAAACCGTCCCAGCCGGAACGGGCGACCTCGCGGTACCGGCCGCCGTCCATGGGGAACACGGTCCGCTCCGCGGCCAGGCGGTGATTCAAGTAGAGGTCTTGGCCCTCGCCGTCCCCAAACAGACCCGGGTCCCGCTCGTAACGCACGTAGCGTTCGCTCACCACCGCATTCGATCCGTCGAAGGTTCGGCTCGAGAGAAACAGCGGTCCCTCGGGTGCTTGGACCGAGACGTCACGCCAGAAGGGAAGCCCATAGTCGCCGAAATCCCAACCCAGGGGTTCGCCATCGTCCTCGAAGTCAGGCAAGGGATACACGGAGAAGTAGTGTTCGCTTCGGTTTCCCGCGGCGTCGATCACTCGGGTCTTGAAGTGGCGCTGATAGCAGGTCGAGTCCGTGGACGGAATGTGGCCCGCGTTGTTGTTCGGATCGCAGTGCGGGGGACGATTGGGACCGATGTCTTCGCCCAAGGGATTGTAGGTCCACTTGCCGAGGCTCGCTCCGGCAGCGGTGAAGATCTCCTTCTTCCAGACGCCGACGTTGCTCCGACCGCGAATCCGACGCGAGGAGGCATCAGGATAGCGGTAGCCGCGAAAGAACCCCGGATCAGCAGGCAGTGACTCCTCATCGGGGCGGTAGGTCCACTGAGTCTTGGCGCCCGTCGGCAGGATCACTTCCCGCAAGGCTCCGATCGTCCCTGCGCCACTCACGGAACCGTCGAGGTCGTAGGCCGAGCTGACCTGTTCCTGCAGGGTGCAGGTAACCGGCATCTGCCAGCGGGTGAGGACCGGCGCTTCGACAGCTCCGCTTGTCGCCCGAATCTCCCTCAAGAACGGCGCCGTCATGTAGCGGGGAACCGCGGGGTCGTTGTGAGGCGCGGCCCGAGAGATGAGGCAGCTGGCGTGATCGAGGGTGTAAACGAGCCTTTGGCCATCGGGTGCCGCGAGATCGACGGACTGGACGACCGGTTGGTACGGTATGCCTTCGGCCCCGAGGTTGATGTGATGGACCCGCTCGCGGCTGTCGGTGACCGTCCAATGGGTGAGATCCGTCGGGTCGTTCGGATTGCTCCGGTAATTCACCGTCAGGGAGTTACCGAAGCGATCGCGGCGCTCGACCATGCGAATGTCCGGGTCCACGATCGAGCCCAGGTTGATGTACTCCTCCTCGATCCCGTTCGGGTGCTCGAGGAGCAGGCAGTTCGGTCGGTTGCACGCGTTTCCGCCGAGCCGGAGGTAGGTTCCGTCGACGCTCTTGAAGCCCAGGGGGGGCAGGAAGTGCTCTGCGCCGTCGGGCGACAGGTAGAGCCACGAAAGGAAGCTCGCGTTCACTCCCTCGGCAGTGTCCAACCAAGACTCTCGATTGGGCAGCAGGATGCCGAAATGAAGTGACCATCCGAGCCCGGCGGTCGCCCCGCGGCTGGGGTAGGTTCGTTCGGTGCAGGTGTCGCCCTCGTGAGGCGTCCATTCGTCCTGATTCGACACGTTCGGAGGTGGCTCGGAGCCTCCGATGATGGAGCAACCGGCATCGGTACACTGCCACCAGTAGTAGCTGACCAAGCCCCAACTCAAGATGATCGGATCGGGCGGGCAGATCCGCCGCTCCTGCCACGTCCCACTGTTGTAGACCAGGCCCAGCTGGTAGTCGAAGTCCGGCCCCACCGGGTACTTCGGTCCCAGCGGGATGCTCACCGTCAGACTGCCGTTGAACAAGTTGATCGCGTCGATCTCGCCGACTGCGAACTGGCCACGGGGATCGATGCCCGGGGCCTGATTGAGGTGCTTTTGGGCCGCGGCCGGAATGCTCGCGACGAGGGCCAAAGCAGCCACGAGGGCGATGGTGATCTTCCTGGTGCTCATTGTTCTTCTCCTCCGCCCTCGCCACCCTGGCCACAGGCGTCTGGTCCGATCGGGAGGGTTCCGTTGTCGCCGGGCGGGGCCGGGGGCGGTGTGCCACAGCGCATTCGTACCGTGCCGTAGGCCCTTCGGCCCGCCGCATCGGTCACGCCGTAGGGGATCTCGACTTCTTCGCAGACTCCCGAGGCGGGTTGATAGGTCAGGAGGCCGGAAGGCTCGAACCGGACCGAGCCGTGGCGCGGCCCGGAGTACCAGGTGATCGCGAGCCCGCCGGCGCTGGCGAAGTCGTTCTCGATCGGGCACACCTTGAACGGCCCGAGATCCGGCTGGTAGTAGGCGACATCGTCCAAGACCCACAGGTCGCCCGCGCCGAGCAACAGCGTGTCGCGGGAGCCGGCGAAGAGGGCCGGTTCCTCGAAGGCGAGATAGCCGACTTCCTCGGCACCATGGCTCGCGTCCGCCTCCGCGGACGCTTCTTCTTGCGCCGACAGCTCGATGGCCCCCGCGAAGGTCTCGCGGTAGCGCAGGACCGCCGGATCGAGGTCGCGGGCAGAGGTGAGACCGGCGAGGACGAGCGGCGGTCGCGGGAAGACCTGCGAAAACTCGAGCGCCCGCAGGGCGTCTGTTTGGACCGCCAAGGTGACCCCGGCCTCGAAGTTCGTCCCGCCCGCGGCCTGCAGCACGCCGACCGGCATCGCCAACCAGGCGATGGTCTCCGTCCCGTGGGCCGTGAGACTGGCCTCCCGGGGCTGAAGAGCAATCCGGAAGCCTTCGATCGAAACTTCGTCCACCCGGGTCGTCACCCAGGCGGGGTCGTTTTCGGTCTGGGTTTGGGCGAGGACCACGACGTTCGGCCCCACGATCGGCTTCGGGAACCGCAGGCTGGCCCAAGCCGCGGGGGCCGCGCCACCTCCCGCGTGGGTGGCCGCCGTCAGCCGGCCGGCCGCGAAGATCGTGGCGCCGTCGAGGGTCGCCGTTCCGCCGATCAAGGAGGTGCCGGTCGACTGGCTCGTCGGCAGAACCGCCAGCCAGGTAACGGTTTCTCCCACGTGAGCTCCGCCATCCGCGGTGCCCTCGGGCTCCTGAAGGAAGACCGTGAACCCCGTCGAGTCCACCGCGACGACTTGGAGGCCTCCTGCCGGTCCGCGGTCGTTGGCCAGCACCGGCAGATCCACCACCGTCTGACCCGGCGAAAGGGCGGCCCAGTCGGGCTCGGCCACGAGGTCGCCCAGGATGTCCACGATCTGAACGGGGGGTGCCGGGTCCGGTTGGCCGGCGCTGTCGGTGACGATCAGAATCAGCTCGTAGGTACCGGGGACGGGAGCGGTGAACACAATGGGAGAACCCAGGCCGATCACGCCCGAGGTCCTCTACCGCGGCGGCTGGGACAGGAGGGCGGACACGCTGGTCCGCCCCTACAGCGGCTTCTGCTCCCTGAGATCCAAGGGTCCGTAGGGGCGGACCGACGTGTCCGCCCGCCCTCGGCTGGCCCTTTTTCCGTTTCTCGGGTTCAATACACCCAAGAGGTTTCCCCGACATTCCCTGGAGGGAGGATCGATGACCGCACTCGTGGCGATCGTCGCCGTGGTTCTCGGTGTTCTCGCGTTTCGTAAGGCTGGCCGGCTGGAGCGGGAGTTGGCGGCGCTCGCTGGGCGCTTGGAGCGTGTCGAGCGGGACGGAGTGCGGTGGATGGAGCAACCCGTGGCGGCAACTGGGCCGGCGGCTGCACCGGGGCGGCCCGCGCTGCCGGCTGCACCGGTGCGACCTGCGCCCGTGCCGCCTTCGCCGCCGGTCGTGGTGGTGCCGGCGCCGCGGCCTGTGCCGACGGCAGTGCAGTCGTCGCGGCCCGCGAGCCCGGCTCCGCCGCCCGCGGTGCCACCCATCTCCTCGGGCCGTGGCTGGGAGCAGTTGCTCGGAGGCCGGGTGCTGGTGTGGCTCGGGGCGCTGGCGATGATGCTCGGGGTCGTCTTCCTGGTCCGCCAGTTCGCCGGGGAGCTTTGGCTGCTGCCCGAGTTCCGGCTCGCCGCGGGGACGATCCTGGGCGTCGGCCTGCTCGCGACGGGCGAGTGGTTGCGGCGCCGGTCGACCCGGGTGGCGAGCGGCACGAGCGCCGCCGGGATCGGCGCTCTGTTCTCGGTGGCCTACGCGGCGACTTCGATCTACGGGTACCTGTCTCCAGTCGCGGGCTTCGCCTTCCTCGCGCTGGTCGCCTTCGCGGCGGTGCTTCTTTCCCTGCGCCAGGGGATGCTGGTGGCGATTCTGGGGCTGGTCGGCGGCATGGCAACACCGGCGCTGGTCAGCTCCGGGGAGCCGCGGCCGGCGCTCCTGTTCGGCTACCTGCTCCTCCTCCAGGTGGCCGTCTTCGCGGTGGCCCGGCGCAGTGCCTGGTGGCCGCTGGCACTGCTGAACCTGATCGGCGGCGTCGGCTGGGTGGTGGCCTGGCTGGCCGGACCCTACCTTGCCGGCGACTCGCTGTGGCTCGGTCTGTTCCTGCTCGCCTCGGCCGTCAGCGCCGTGACCGCGGTGCGCGATCGTCTCGCCACCGACGCGTCGCCGCGGAAGGTGGGCGTGCTCGATGCGCGGGACCTGCTGATCGGCGGCGGCGTCGTGGTGAGCCTTCTGGCACTGGCAGGGGTCGTGGTCCGGGCCGGCTTCGGGGCGCTCGAGTGGGGCTTCGTCTTCGTGCTCGCGGCGGGCTCCTTGGCCCTCGCGGCCCTGGCGCCGCGTTTCCGGCAGCTCGGTTGGCTCACCGCCGCTCTGGTGGGCGCCCTCGTGGCGGCCTGGGGGGCGCGCGGCGTCGCGGAGCACCTCGGGCTGTACTTCGGCGTGCTGGCGGCGGCGCTCGGGCTCTACGCCCTGGTGCCCTACGTCCTCCACCGCCGCCGGGCCGGGGACGTGGGCTTCGTCGTGCTCTCGGCCCTGACCCTGGTGGTGGTGCCGCTTCTCGCCCACGTGGCGACGTTCGAGATCGACCTGCCGTTCTCGCGCGGACTCGCGGTGCTCGTCCTCGCCGGCTTGGCGATCGGTGGCGCGGTGCCGCTGGCTCGAGCACGAGCGGCGGGGGGCTCGGCGGCACCCCTCGGGGCATTCGCGGCGGCGGCCACGTCACTGGTTTCCCTGGCGATCCCCCTCGAGCTGGAACGCGAGTGGTGGAGCGTGGGTTGGGCTCTCGAGGTGCCCGCTCTGGCCTGGCTCGCGACCCGACTCTCGCTGCCGCTTCTCGGCCGTCTCGGGGTGGTGGTGGCCGCGGCGGTGGTCGCCCGATTGACCTTGAACCCCTTCGGTTGGACCTACCCGATTGGGGACGGCGCTTTGCTCAACTGGTTGCTCTACGGCTACGGCGTTCCGGTCCTGGCCCTGGGCGGCGCGGTGGCCCTGGTACGGGCGCGGGGCTCGCGACGCCAGGGAATAGCGCTCGAGGCCGGTGCCACGCTCGTCGGGTTCGTGTGGATCGTCCGCGCGGTGCACCAGTTCGTGCACCGGGGTGTGAACGGCCGGTTCCACTTCGTCGAGTGGGCCTGGGTGGCCGGCCTCGGGGCTCTCGTCGCGCTCGCCCTGGTGCTGCGGGGCCGACGGAAGGAGCGGATCGAGACCGAGATCGTGGGTTTGGTCACGCTGGGCCTCGCTCTGCTCACCAGCCTGGCCGCGGCGGCCAACCTGTTCCACGACCCGGTCGGCGAGCTGCCGATCTTGAACGGCCTGCTGATGGCCTTCGCCGTACCGGCGGTGGTGTCGGCCTGGCTGGCTTTCGCCGCTGCGCGGAGCGGGCTCGGCGACCGGATTCGGCGCACCGTCCTCGGTGTTCTGTCGCTCGGGCTGACGTTCGTCTGGCTGACCCTCGAGGTGCGCCACCTCTTCCGCGGCACCGAGCTCTGGGCGGGCGCGGGCTCGAACGCCGAGGGCTTCGCCTACTCGGCGGCCTGGGTGGTGCTCGGCACGGCGCTCCTGGTGTTCGGGCTCCGGCGCGACCAGTTCGCCCTGCGCCTAGGTGGCCTGGTGGTGGTGGCCCTGGCGGCGGCCAAGGTGTTTCTGTTCGACGTCGCGGGCCTGGGCGACCTGTACCGGGTTCTTTCTTTCCTCGGCCTGGGCGCTTCTCTCCTCGGCCTGGGCTATCTTTACCAGCGCTTCGTCCGCAGCTCGTCATGATCGACCGCAAACCCGCGTTCCTCGCAGCCCTCCTCGTGCTCGCCCCGGCCCTCGGGGCCCTCGCGGAGGACTCCCGCTCGATCCGCCCGATCGAGGTGCCCGCTCCGGGTTGGGTGCGCGTGCCCCTCGACGCCGACGTGCTCAGGAAGAGCGCCGCCGCCGGGGGGAACCTGCGGGTGCTCGACCCGCGCGGTCTGGAGGTGCCCTACGGCCGGATCTCGGCCGCCGCCGGGGAACTCCGGACGGTGACCGTGACGGGGGTCGAGGAGACGCCCACGGGCTGGTGGCTGGCCCTCGACCTCGGCGCCGCGCCGCCCCGTCACGACGGCCTGGCCGTGGAGCTGGGCCAGAAGACCCTGGCCCGCGGCTGCCGACTCGAATCGAGCCCGGACGGCGTCACCTTCACGACCCTGGCAGTGGGAGATCTGTTCCGGCTCGGGGACGACGCCAACCTGGCCGTCCGCGAGATCCGCTACCCCGCGAGCGGCGACCGCTTCCTCCGGCTGTTCTGGCCCGCCGCCGCGGGCTATCCGGAAGTCGAGAAGGTCGAGGCCCTGACCGTGTCGTCGCGGGCCTTCCAGCTCGAGTCCGGCCGTCCCGAGTGCCGCACCCGGGGTGACGCGGGGACGACGGTCTGCCGGTTGCCGCTCGCCGCGGGCAGCGCGGGCCTGCGCCGGCTGGATCTGTCCGTCGAGGCCGACGGGGCGGTGGGGTTCCGGTTGTCGAAGCCCGTGGCAGGCCGCTGGCGGATGGTGGCCGAGGGTTTGTGGACCGAGACGGGCAGCGATCGCTCGCTGCCGGTCGAGGACGTGGCGGCGGACACCGAGGCGTTGCTGCTCGAGCTCCACGGCGAGTCCGGGGCGCCCAAGGTCGAGCGCTACCGTGCGGAGTTCGACGCCGAGGAGCTGGTGTTCGAAGCGCGAACGGCGGGTCGACACGAGCTGATGTTCGGGGCCGGGGTGCCCGAGCCGCTCCGGTCCCGTGCTGGCGGACCGCCGGCCAGAGCGGCGGTGCTCGAAATCCAGCCCGGCCCGGAGACCAGCACGCCGGTGCCGGGCCTGCCAGCAGATGCGGTCGAGGGTGCGCCGGCGCCGGCTGCGGCCTTCACGAGCCGGTGGCGGGTGGCCGCGCCGGACCACGCGCCGGGCGTGCTGTTCCGCCTGGCCGCGCCCGAGGACCTGTACCCGGTGGCGCGCCCGGACCTGGGCGATCTGCGTTTTCTGGCGAACGGCCGCCAGGTGCCGTTCCTGCGCTGGCAGCCCGCCGAGCCGGTCCTGGCGGGCGAGTGGCCCAGCCTGAGCATCGCCGCCGACTCGCCGCCGGGCAAGAGCCGGTTCACCATCCCCCTCGACATCCGCGCCCTCCCGCTTTCGGGCCTGTTCCTGTCGTCGCCGCCCGGCGCCCGTTTCGACCGCCGGGTGACGGTGCGCTGGGAGCTCGCGACTCGACCGGGCCTGGCGCGCGAAACGGCCGTGGTGGGCTCGGAGCGCTGGACCTGCCGGCCCGTACCTCCTCTGCCGTGCCGGTTCGATCTCGACCTCGACGGCGTTCCGGCCGGGGCCGAGCGCCTGGTGGTGGAGGTCGACGACGGCGACGACGCGGCCCTGCCCGGCCTTGGCGCCACGCTCTGGCGACGGCTCGACGTGCTCCTGTTCTTCTGGCCCCAGACCCGCGAGCACGTCACCCTCGAGGCCGGCGCGGCGGAGCTGGCCGGGCCCCGCTACGAGCTCGAGGGCCGTCGCGGCGAGCTCCTGGCCCGGACCTGGCGCCCGGCCAGTGTGATCGCCGAGTCCGCCAGCCCCGAGGCGGGTCGGCGTGGCCGCTGGATCCTCCTCGGCAGCCTCGCCCTCGCCGCGCTCTTCTTGCTCGGTCTGCTACACCGGATCCTGAAGGATCGAGAAATCCTGACCTGAAGGCCCGCCGTTCCCCTCGTCCCCCTTTCGTCCGGGACCCGCACTAAACCAGCAAGTCCCGTGCAATCGGGACCTCGAATTTTGGTTTCAGCTCGAAGGACTTCGAGTTCAAACCCATGGATTCTCGAATCTTGAGGGGAGGCGTGCATGTCACCGTCCGCATCGGCGGTCGAGACTCCGCGATTTCGGCCGAATCCCGGCGTTCAGACCGTCGTCAGCTCGTTCAACGAATGGGACCCGCTCGAGGAAGTGGTCGTCGGTACGCTCGACGGCGCCACCATCCCGAGCTGGGACGTGGCCTTGAAGGCGACCATGCCGCACCCGGCGTGGCCCGCCTTCCACCAGCGCGGCGGTCGCCCGTTCCCGGCCGACTGGATCGAGCCGGCGAAGCGTGAGCTGGAAGAGTTCGTCCACATCCTCGAGGCCGAGGGCGTGACGGTGCGTCGGCCCGAGCCCTACAACCACTCGCGGGCTTATGCCACGCAGGACTGGTTCAGCGCCGGCGGGCTCTACTCGGCCATGCCGAGGGACGCGTTCCTGGTCGTCGGTGACGAGATCATCGAGGCGCCCATGGCCTGGCGCTCGCGCTACTTCGAGGCCAACGCCTACCGTTCTCTGCTCAAGGAGTACTTCCGCCAGGGAGCGCGCTGGACGTCCGTGCCCAAGCCCGAGCTCAAGGACGAGCTGTTCGAGCTGGACTTCGAGGAGCCCACCCCGGAGGACCCGCCGCGCTTCGTCATCACCGAGTTCGAGCCCACCTTCGACGCCGCGGACTTCGCCCGCTGCGGCCGCGACATCTTCGCCCAGCGCTCGAACGTCACCAATCTGTTCGGCATCGAGTGGCTGCGCCGCCACCTGGGAGCGGAATACCGTGTCCACCTGCTCGAGGTGGACGATCCGCACCCCATGCACGTCGACGCCACCTTCGTCCCCCTCGCCCCGGGCAAGCTGATGATCAACCCCGAGCGGGTTTCGAAGATCCCCGAGGTGCTTCGGCACTGGGACGTGCTGGTGGCACCGGAGCCGGTGGAGCGCACGCCTTCGCGCTTCTCGATGTGCACCGAGTGGATCAGCATGAACGTCTTCAGCCTGGACGAGGAGCGGGTCTTCGTCGAAAAAACCGAGGAGCCCCTGGTGCGCCAGCTCAAGGACTGGGGCTTCCAGCCGATCCTCTGCAGCCTCAAGAACTTCAACATCTTCGGCGGTGGCTTCCACTGCTGCACGCTGGACGTCCGGCGCCGGGGAACGCTCAGGAGCTACACGTGACCGCTACCGCCGCCGGGCTCGAGCTTGCCCGCGAATTCGAACAGTTCTCCGTCCGCCTCGAAAGCCACGATCCCCGCTTCGCCGAGGCTCCCAGCGAGTTTCAACGCGACTGGCTGCTGGGCCGCGCTGTGCTCGAGTTCGGCAACGACCTCGCCCACCTTTCGCGAACCCTGCGCGGCTTCGTGCCGGGAGTCGAGCGGCCCGCGATCACGGACAGCTGGGAGCCCGCCGCCGCGGCTTACGACGAGGCCGAGCTGCTGATCCAGAACCAGCAGGTCATGCAGGCCTGGGAACGGCCGCTCATGAAGGCCCTGGCCGAGGCCGCGGCCCAGAGCCACGGCGACGTGCTCGAGGTCGGCTTCGGCATGGGGATCTCGGCGGGGCTGATTCAAGACGTCGGGGTGCGCTCGTACACGATCGTCGAGTGCAACGAGCAGGTCATCCGCCGTTTCGCGGACTGGAAGGCCGGCTACCCGGGCCGCGACATCCGGCTCATCGAGGGTCGCTGGCAGGACGTGGTGGGCCAGCTCGGGCGCTACGACGGCATTCTGTTCGACACCTACCCGCTCTCCCAGGAGGAATACCTGAAGAACGAGGTCGAAGGCACCGCCTACACCCACTGCGGCGAGTTCTTCCCGGTGGCCTCCAAGGTGCTCCAGCCGGGTGGAGTCTTCACGTACTTCACCTGCGAGATCGACACCCTCTCTCGTGGTCACCAGCGGCTGCTCCTCGAGCATTTCGACCGCCTCACGGTCAGCGTCGTCCGCGGCCTCGAGCCGCCGGTCGGCTGCCAATACTGGTGGGCGGATTCGATGGCCGTGGTCGAGGCGGGCAAGGCGCGCTGACAGCCCGTGGCAGAAAAGCCACCCCCGCCCACCCCGGCCGGGGAGGGGGGCGGGCTTCCTCCCTAGCACGCAATCCAATTCGCACTGCTACCATCGCGGCATGGTCTCCGACGACGCCGCGTCCGAACGGGCGGACGATCTGCTCGCTACCGCCGCGGCTTGGCGCGATGCTGGTCGCTCGGTGGCGCTCGCCACCGTGGTTCGCACCTGGGGCTCGTCGCCGCGCCAGCCGGGCTCCCGGCTGGTGGTGGCGGCGGACGGGGCGTTCACCGGCTCGGTATCGGGCGGCTGCGTCGAGGGCGCGGTGGTCGAGGAAGCCTTGGGCGTTCTCACGACGGGCCGCCCCAAGCTCCTGCACTTCGGTGTCTCGGAGGAACAGGCCTGGGCCGTGGGGTTGGCCTGCGGTGGCCAGGTCGAAATCTGGGTCGAGCCCCTACCGGCCGTGCTCGACGAGCTGCTGGCAGCACGGCGGGAGAAGCGCCCGGTGGTCTTGGCGACCCCCCTCGACGGCGGCCCCCACGCGCTCCTCGAGGCGGATGCGGACGACGCAGCGCGCGAAGTCCTCGCGAGGGACGAGGCGCGGGTGGTCGAGCGGGACGGCAGGACGGTATTCCTCGAGCCCCACAACCCGCCGCTGCGCCTGGTGATCGTGGGCGCCGTGCACATCGCCCGGCCGTTGTCGCGACTCGCGGCCATCGCCGGCTTCGAGGTGGTGGTGATCGATCCGCGCCGCGCCTTCACCCTTCCCGACGTCACCCGTTCGACCCGCTGGCCGGACGAGGCCTTGGCCGAGATTCGACCCGACACCCGCACCGCGGTGGTCACCCTGACCCACGACCCGAAGCTCGACGATCCAGCCCTCGCGGCCGCCCTGGCCACCCCGGCCTTCTTTCTCGGCTGCCTGGGCTCGAAGAAGACCCACGCCGCCCGGCTCGCCCGGCTCGCGGCCGCGGGGTTCGAGGAAAGCGACTTGGCGCGGCTGCATGGGCCCGTGGGCTTGCCAATCGGCGCCCGTACGCCGGAGGAGATCGCGGTGTCGATCCTCGCCCAGGTGATCGCGGCTCTCCACGACGGTGGGCGGCGGACCGACGGATGAAGTTCGGTCGCGTCCCCTTGGCCGCGGCGGAAGGGACGGTCCTCGCCCACGCGCTCTACGCCGGGGACCGCCTGTTCAAGAAAGGCCGCAGCCTCTCGACCGACGACCTCGCCCGGCTCGCCGCCGCGGGCCACGGCGAGGTGACGGTCGTGAGGCTCGAGACCGGGGATCTGGGCGAGGACGCCGCCGCCACCACGGTGGCCCGGGGACTGGTCGGCCCCCATGTGCGGCTGACCCCGGCAGGCCTCGGGCGCGCCAACCTGGTGGCCGCGGCGGCAGGGCTCTTCACCATCGAGCGCGCTGCCGTGGATCTCCTGAACGGAATCGACGAACGGATCACCTTGGCCACCTTGCCGTCGGGCTCGCGGGTCGAGGTAGGAACCCTGGTGGCGACGGTCAAGGTGATCCCCTTCGCCCTGCCCGCATCGGTCGTCGAGCGAGTCGCTGCCGTTTGTCCGGCCGCGCGGGCCGAGGTCCACCCGTGGCGCGGTCTTCGCGCCGGGCTGGTGCTCACCCGTTTTCCCCGCACGGGCGAGGGCGGCCTCGACAAAGCCGCGGCGATCCAGCGCGACCGGCTGGCGCGGATCGGCGGCAGTCTCGCGGCGGAGCGCCGCGTGGCCCACGAGGAACGGGCGGTGGCCGCGGCGCTCGAAGAGCTGCTCGCGCTCGGGCTCTCACCGCTCCTGGTGCTCGGCGCCTCGGCCACGGCGGACCGGGACGACGTGATTCCGTCGGCGATCCGCGCCGCGGGCGGCACCCTCGAGCGGCTCGGCCTGCCGGTCGACCCGGGCAACCTGCTGATGCTCGCCCGGATCGGAACGGTGCCGGTGGTGGGCGTGCCGGCCTGCGCCCGGGCGCCCCGGCGCTCGGGGTTCGACCCGGTCCTCGAGCGACTGGCGGCGGGCCTGCCGGTGACGGGCGAGGAGCTTGCGACCTGGGGCGTCGGCGGCTTGCTGGCCGAGACGCCCCGGCCGGCGCCGCGGCGCGCCCGCGAACGGCCCGTGCCGGAGGTGGGCGCCGTGGTGCTCGCCGCCGGGGGCTCGACGCGCATGGGGGGCAGCCAGAAGCTGACCGCGCTGCTCGACGGCGTGCCGCTGGTGACCCGCGCGGTGGACGCCGCGCTGGCCGCTCGGGTGCGGCGACCGGTGGTGGTCGTCACCGGTCACCGAGGCGCCGAGGTGCGCGCCGCGTTGGCGGGCCGAGAGGTCACCTTCGTGGCCAATCCAGCTTGGGAGACGGGCCTCGCGAGCTCCCTGCGCGCCGGCCTCGCGGCCTTGCCCGCGGAGGTCGAGGGCGCGCTGGTGTGCCTCGGGGACATGCCGCGGGTGCAACCGTCGACCCTCGACGCGCTCGCGACCGCCTTCGACCCGGCCTCCGGGGTGACCCTGGTGGCACCGAGCCACGACGGCCGGCGCGGCAACCCGGTGCTCTTCGGCCGATGCCACTTCGCGGAGATGGCGGCCCTCGCGGGCGACACCGGCGCCCGGGCGCTCCTCGAGCACCACACCGCGCCGCTCCGCACCGTCGAAGTCGACGACCCGGGAGTCGGGCTCGATGTGGATACTCCCGAGATGCTCGCCCGCCTCGAGGCCGCCCCATGACCGCGACCGTCCCGCCGCGCAGGGCCGCCATGGCCTTCGTCTACGTGACGGCGCTGCTCGACATGCTGGCCTTCGGGCTGGTCATCCCCGTGCTGCCGTTCCTGATCGACGAGCTGGCCGAGGGTGGCACCGCGCGGGCGGCGGAGATCGCCGGGATCTTCGGGCTGGTCTTCGCCGGCCTGCAGTTTCTCGCGGGACCACTGCTCGGCGCCCTGTCGGACCGCTTCGGCCGCCGGCCGGTGATCCTGCTTTCGAACCTCGGGCTCGGGCTCGACTACTTCGTGATGGCGCTGGCGCCGAATCTCGGCTGGCTGTTCGTCGGCCGGGCCATCGCGGGCGTCACGGCGGCGAGCTTCTCGATCTGCTCGGCCTACGTGGCGGACACGGCGCCGCCCGAGAAACGCGCCGCGGGGTTCGGCATGCTGGGGGCTCTGTTCGGCTTCGGGTTCATCGCCGGGCCGTGGCTCGGCGGGGTGCTCGGCCAGAGCGATCCACGCCTGCCGTTCTGGCTGGCCGGCGGCCTTTCGATGTTGAACGCGCTCTATGGCCTGTTCGTACTGCCGGAGTCCCTGCCGAAGGAGAAACGCTCGCCCTTCACCTGGAAGAACGCAAACCCGATGGGCTCCCTGGGCTTGTTGCGCTCCCACCCCCTGCTGCTTGGCCTGGGTGGTGTGGCACTGCTCAACAACCTGGGCCACGACGTCAATCCCCAGGTGTTCGTCTTTTACACCCACGCCCGTTACGGCTGGACCCAGTCCGAGGTGGGAGTGACGCTGATGGTCTTCGGGGTGTTCGCGATGATCGTCCAAGGCGGGCTGGTGGGGCCCCTCGTGGCTCGGTTCGGCGAGCGCAGGGCGCTTCTCGCCGGCCTCGCCTGCGGCGCCTTGGGGTTCGCCCTCCAGGCCTGGGCGCCCACGCCGCTGTGGTTCCGGCTGGCGATCCCGATCGTCTCGCTCTGGGGCATTTACGGCGCCGCCCTCCAGGGCCTGATGGTCACCCGCGTCGATGCCCGCCACCAGGGCCAGCTCCAGGGCGCGCTCCAGAGCCTGCGGGGCCTGTGCTCGCTGTTCACGCCGGTGCTCTACACCCAGGTGTTCGCCCGCTTCGCCGACCCCGCCGCCGGCGTGCCCGCGCTGGCCGGAGCGCCCTATTGGCTGGCGGCGGCGCTGGTGGCCGGAGCGCTCGTGTGGGCGGCGAGGGTGCTCGGGCGGGAAGGGACGGCGTAGTCCCAGCGGTAGACCCGCGGCTCCTCGTCGTCGCTGTCCCGCTCGAAGTACACCCCGGCGGTGCCGCCCTGGTCGGTGGGGTAGAACCAGGCCACCACGCCTTGCTCCGCGAAATCCTGAATGTTCTTGAGATGCGGCAGGCCGAGGGCCGTGCGGACCTGATCGCGGGTCATGCCCTTGCGCAGTGCCGCGAAGCGCTCCGAGGTCATGGTCCGCCGGGCCTCGGCGCTGGCGAGGGCGGCCAGGACCGGCGCGCTGTCGGGCTCGAGGGCGAGCAGGTCGCGGTAGATCTGGATTGCGTGGGCGTAGTCGCCGCCCTCCTCAATGAACTCCTTGGCCACCGCCAGGTCTTCGGCGATCTTCACGTCCAGCACCCGCCGCTGCTCGAGCGTCAACGGCTCACCCGGCCGGGGCCGGTGGGCATTCAGGTAGTCGACGAGGTGTTGGTCGAGCTGGCTCGCGAGCCGGTCGAGCTCGGCTTTCCTGGTCTCGATCCGGTCTTCGACCTCGGTCGGGTCACTGCCCGCCGCGCGGATCGTGGCGAGTTGGGTGCCGAGGGCCGCCAGCGCGCGTCGTTCGGCGTCGAGCCCTCCGCGCTCCCGTTCGATGACGGCGAGGGCCGCCGGATCGCCCGCGGCGTCGCCCGCCCCGCCGCAGCCGGTGACCAGGAACAGAGGGAAAACCACGGCGAGTTTGCGGGCGATGGGCGACATCGGCGACGGCCTCCTGGCGCGTGCAAGGGGCGGGTGACGGCCCCGTGACCGGCGGCGGTCAACGTAACACACGCTCGAAGGCTCGGGAAGCGCCTCACCAGAGCTGTCTAAACCCCGTCCGGAAAAGGGGTTTCCGCTTCGACGGCGCCTTGACAGGGGGAGTCCGAATCCAAATAATCGGGGGTCCGCAAGTGCCTGTGAAACAAGGGTTCCGCGATCGGAGGTCAAGGGCGATGCCTCTCGGGGACAAGAAACGACAGCTCGACGAGCAAGTGGCGGCCGCGGTGCGGCGGGCGGTGGAGGAGCTCCAGCAGGAAGTACGGAGCCGGCTGCAAGAGGCGACGGAGAGCCTGCAGCGCTCGATCGGTGACATCACACCCCGGTTGCCGGAGTCCTTCCTGCTCGAAGCCGACCTGCGCTCGATGACCGAAGAGGCCGCCGCGGCGGCCCGCGCCGAGACCCTCGCCTTGGCCCAGCAGAGCTCCGGGACCGAGGGTCGCAGGGAGAGCCTCGCGGAGCTCCGGGACGCGATTCGGGCTCTCGACCGCGCCCCTTCCCAGTCGGAGGTCCTCCAGGCGCTCCTCGACGAGAGCGCGCCCTACGCTTCCCGGGTCGCGATCTTCCTCGTGCGCGACGGCCGCGCCCTCGGCTGGGGCAGCCGCGGCTTCGGATCCGACGCCGCGGCGCGCGGCCTGGCCTTCGAGGCCGCCACCCCGCCGTGGTCCGACCTCGCCGCCGATGGCCAGTCCGGCGCCGGCATGCGCGACCTTTCGGCCCACGAGAGCGCCGCGATCGCGAGCGCCCTCGAGAGCGAAGTGCCTGTGCAGGCGGTCGCCCTGGCCCTCGTCCTGCGCGACCGCGTGGCCGCCGTGCTCTACGCCGATCAGCTCGGCGATGGACCGCTCGAAAGCGCCGCCCTCCAGATCCTGACCTACACCGCCGCCAACGCTCTCGAATCTCAGCCGCTGCGCACCCGTCGCTCGACCGCCACGCTAGTCGCGCGGAGCGTGGCCGCCGCCACCGCGGCCATCCCGGTCGAGGACTACCTCGCCGTCGCGGTCCCGGAGCCCGAAGAGGCTGAAGAATCTGCAATAGAGATCTCGTCCGAAGGGGAGCCGGAGTTCGTCGCGCCGCCGGTTGTCGAGCCGGAACCGGTGCCCCTCGTCCTGGCCGCCGAGCCGGAGCCGGAACCGGAGCTCGAATGGGTGACGGAGGTCGAGCCCGAGCCGGCGGCGATCTCGTTCTTCACCGCGCCCGAGCCGGTCGCGCCCGTCCCGGAGCTCGAGCCGCCGGCCGAACCGGTGGTCACGGCCGAGACCGAGGCCTGGCCCCTGCCGCCCCTTTCTGCACCCGAGCCGGTCGCGCCCGAGCCGATGGCGGCCGAGCCTCTGCCTCCGATGCCGTCCTTCGACGACGTCGAGATCTCCACCGATGAGGCGCCGGCCTGGGCCGATTCGGGGATCGACCTCGAGCCCGCGGGGCTCGGCGCCGCGCCGACGATGCGTTACGAGTTGCAGGATCTCGCGCTCCACAACCCCCCGCCTCCGGTCGAGCCGATCTCGATCTTCGAGCCCCCGCCGCCCGCCAACGAGCCCGAGGTTCCGTCCCTCGGTGGTTTCGCGGATTTCGCCCTGGAGAGCGATGGCGCCCTCGAAATCCTCGAAGAACCGCCCGCGTTGCCGCGCCCGTCGCTGGCCTGGGAAGAGCCCGAGGAAGAGCTGCCGGCCTCGCTGGTGGTGGCCGAGCCAGAGCCCGAACCCGAGATCGAGCTGCCGGCGGAGCCCCTGACTCCGGTGGCCCCGGCGTTCCCGTCGATGGGGGCCGACACCGTGCTGGTCCCGACGCTGCCGGCCATGCCCCTCGTCGAAGCGGCGCCCGAGCCGCCGGCTCCTCTGCTCGCGGCGGAGCCCGCCGGTCCCGTCGGTGGGGGCCAGGTGGCGCCGCCACCGGATCTCGAAGGTCCGGGATGGGCGTTCTCCACCACCTCCGTGCCGATCGCCAAGGGCGACGAGCCGAGCCATGAGGAGGCCCGTCGCCTGGCTCGCTTGCTCGTATCCGAGATCCAGCTCTACAACCAGGAGGAGGTCGAGGAGGGCCGGCGCAACCGCGACCTCTACGAGCGGCTCAAAGACGACATCGACCGGTCGCGTCAGCTCTACGAAGAGCGCGTCGACCCGGCCATCCGCGAGTCCACGGACTACTTCTACCAGGAGCTCGTCCGCCAACTCGCGGCGGGTGACGCCCGAGCCCTCGGCATTTGAAGGACGTCGCCGTGCGCACCGCTGCAGTCGTTCCCGCGCGCACCGCCCCGATCACCTGCGTCCTCGCCTTCGCCGCCGTGCTCTCCGGCGGCGTACCCACTCCGAGCGCCGCGCCTCTAGTCGAGATCGTCGCGCTCGCTCCCGAGCCGGGCCCGCTCCTGCGCGCGCTCGATCCAAGCTTCCTGGCCGCGGCCACGGCGCTGCGCGCCAAGGACTGCGAGCGGGCCGTTCGAGAGCTCGCACCGCTCGCCGGCGGAGCGGGCGAGAGCGCTCGATTCGCTCGCCTGACCTCGGGACTCCACGCCTACGCCTGCGATTCCCTCACCCGGGCTCTCGAGCTCCTCGGGGACAGCGGCTCGCCTTCCGACCCGCTCGAGGATTGGCGGCTCCTCGCCCTGGCCGAGACCGCTCACCGCACCGGCCAGGTGGCCCTGGCCCACGACTCTTTCGCCCACCTGTTGGCGGACTACCGACGTTCGCCTCTGTGGAGCCGCGCCCTCGTGACCGCCGCCCAGCGCGCCCACGAGGACGGCGATTCGGCCGGTGCCCTCGAGCTGGTGCGCTGGAGCCGTGAGCAGGACGATCTCTCCGGCGACACCATCGGCTCGCTGGAGCGGCTGGCTTGCGAGCTGGCGGCCGAGCGAGGGGACCGCGACCTCGCCGCCACGGCGGCACGGCGACTGCTCGTCCACGCGCCCACGGTGGCCGACGAGCTGGACGTGATCGAGCTCTTCCGGCCGGCCAGCGGCAAGCTCTCCTGGTCGGCGGTGCTCAGCTCGCAGGAGCTCCTCGCCCGCGCCGATTCGCTGTTGGCAGCGGGGCTCCCCGGCGCGGCCACCCTCGCTTTCGACGCCGTGGCCCCGGGCGACCGGAACCTCGCCTGGCGCCTGGCCTCCGCCCGCGCCCTGACCGGCGATCGCCGGCCCGGCGAGGCCCTGGCGCGCTTGGCCGGAACCCAACCCCGGGATGCTCGGGAGCGCAGTCAGGTGCTCCTGGCCCAGGCCCAGGCCGATTCCGCGCTAGCCACCCAGCCCGCCGGGCGCAAACGCGCGGCAGTGGCCGAGCGGGCGCGCCGGGCCGCCGTGGCCCGCACCCGCTGGCTCGAGCTGGCACGCCTCGAAGGCGGAGCAGTGGAGCCGCGGCTCCACGCCCTGCGTCGCCTGGCCCAAGGCTTCGATGCCGAAAGCGAGCTGCCGACGGCGCTGCCCCTGCTGCGCACCCTCGGGGCGCTGGCGCCGGACGACCCCACCGGAGCGCCCTATCTGTGGTCGACCGGCTGGAAGCAGTTCGCGGGGGGCCGCTACGCCCAGGCGATCACCACCTGGCACGAGCTGGCCCTGCTGTGCCCCACGAGCCGTGAGGCCCGAGCCGGCCGCTATTGGACCGGCCGTGCCCACGAGCGGATGGGCCGCGGCGAGCAGGCCGCGGCGATCTTCGCCGAGGTGGCGGCTACCGACACCACCGATTTCTACCGGCGCCACGCCCTCGCCCGGCTCGGCTCGGCCCGCCCCGGGGCGCCTCAGGTGGCTTCGGAGGCCTGGCCGGAGGAGCCGCTTCTCGCTCGCACCCGCCTGTTGACCGATCTCGGGCTCGACGCCCTGGCGCTCGAGGAAGCCAACCTGTTGGGTGACGCTCCGGCGCCCCGCGCCAAGAATGCGCTGGTTGGGCTCGCCCTGTCGCGCCAGGGGCGCCGCCGGGACAGCATCCCGTACCTGCGCCGTGGCTTCCCGGCCCTCGGCGGGGCACAACAGGCGGGCGTTCCCGAGGAAGCCCGCCGCCTCTACTACCCGCTCCAGTTCAGCCACGAAGTCTCGACGCTGGCGCAGCAGGCGGGGGTCGAGCCGGCTCTGGTCTACGGCATCATCCGCCAGGAAAGTGCCTTCGACCTCTCGGCCCTGTCCCACGCCGGAGCCCGCGGACTGATGCAGCTAATGCCGGGCACCGGCCGCGAAACCGCCCGCCGGCTCGGTTTGCCCTTCTCCTTGGCCCGGTTGGCCGACCCGTCCTTCAATCTGACCCTGGGGACGACCTATTTCGGCGATGTGATGGACCTCTTCGGCGGTCGCGAGGAGCTGGCGCTGGCGGGCTACAACGGCGGCCCGTACCGGATCCAGCGCCTGTGGCGTCAGGCCGGACCGAGTGCGGAGATCGACAGCTTCCTCGAAGGGCTGTCGATCGAGGAATCCCGAACCTACGTCAAACGGGTCCTGCTTTTCGCCGACAGCTACCGCCAGCTCTACGGCCCGATCCTCGACGGCTCTGCTGCCGCTCCCTAGGATGAGGGGTCGCGTTCGCCTCGGCCTGCCGATCCTCGGGCTCGGTGCTCTGCTCGGCTGGGCTTGCGGCCCCCGTCCGGCGACCTGGCCCGCGGCGCCGGCCCCGATCGCCGAAGGGCCGATTCTTCTCGTCACGATCGAATCCATTCGCGCCGACTCGGTGGGTGGCTTGGGCGGCCCCGCGGGCGACACCCCGGCCCTCGACCGGTTGATCTCGGAGGCCCGCGCGTCGGGGGGATGGGCCGGCCGGGCGGTGGCGCCGTCCTCTTGGTCGACGCCGGTCCTGGCGTCCCTTCTGACCGGGCTCGAGAGCTGGCAGCACGAAGTGCTTCATGCCGGCCGAAACGTCCTCGGACCCGATGCGCCGACCCTTGCCGAACGGCTCGCCGAGCGCGGCTGGCGCACCCGGGTCTTCGCACAGGGCCGGCGGTTCTCCCCGCAAGCCGGCCTCACTCGTGGGTTTGAAGCCATCGCCCCCACCCGATCCAACGGCCAACGTCCGGCGGTCCTGCATTTGCGCCAGCTGCCGGCCGGCCGCGAGCTGGTGTGGGTCCACCTGTCACGGCCCGACTCGGTCTTCGAGCGCAGCCGGCACCGGCCGGCGACCGCGGATCAACGCCGCGCCGAATACCGCCAGTACGTGCGCGGGTTCGACCGCGAGCTCGACAGGCTGCTGGCTGCGCTGCGCGCCTCGGGACGGTGGGACGAGGCCCTGGTGGCGGTGGTCGCCTGCGTCGGCCAGGATCTCGACGATCCAGGGCCGCGGGGGGTCGGCGGCCACCTCGAGCGAACGGTGATCGAGGTGCCGCTGGTGGTCAAGCTGCCGGCTGGTGCCGTTCGTAAAGTGGCCGTGCCGGCGGACGGGCGCGTCGGAGTCGTACGGCTCTACGCGACGTTGCTCGAGGCCGCCGGGGTCCTGGCGCCTCCGGCCGTGGCGCCGAGCCTGTTCTCCCCGGAAGCGCCGCCGGTGCCCTCTCAGCTCTACGTAGCGGGCGGCGCCAACCAGTTCTCTCTGGTCGAGGGAGATCTGCAGCTGCTCCGGCGGGTCCCGTTGGCGGAATCCTCGATTCCCACCGACGAGCTGTTGCGCCGCTTCCAGGAGACCTTGCCATTGACCGGCCGGTCCGACGGAAGAGCCGAGACCCGGCGGGTCCGTTGGCTCCCCGGCGGGGGTACCGAGCCATGGTCGGACCCGGCCGCCGAGGCTCGCCTAACCGCGGAGCTCGACCGCACCTGGCTGGCCTGGGTCGAGCGCGAACGGGCGCCCTCGGCCGAACGCTGGGCCGTGCGAACCCGCTAGGGGGTTGACCCGCCCTGTTCTTGCTTCTTCCAAAGAGAGCAGTGTGAGGACGTCGGCCCCCTACCAGATCAGGCGAGTCCTCCCCTGGACGCGCCGAGACCCCAGCGGTAGGCGAAGTGGGCTAGCTCGTCGATAATGGTCGGCGAAATCGGACGGTTCCCATGTCGCAGCGCCTCAAGCTCCTGCTCGCCATCATCGCCCCGACCGGCCTCGTGGCGGTCGTCCTCGGCGCCATCACCCTCCGCAGCCTGGCGGCGGATCGCGCGCTCGAGGCCTCGTGGCGGCAGCGGCTCGGCGGCCAGTCGTTCCTTGAGCGCTTTCCGCAGACGGAAGACAACGAAACGGCGCTCGAGCTCGAACGGCTCGGCACAGGGATCGGACTCCCGATGGCCCCTTCCGACGAACCAGGTCGGCCCCAACCCACGCCAGATGACGCGGCCGCGTTTGCCGCGATCGAAGAGTCGCTGGCGATCGTGTTCGAAGACGCGCGCGCGACCCTCGATGGCGCGCCGCCGCCCGTTCCTGAAGACTTGCGCGCGTTTCTCGACACCGCACGACCAACTCTCGACCGGATCGTCGCGCGGGTCGTCGTTGGCCCCCTGCCCGTCTGGCGGTCGAACCTCGCAGCCGGACGGGCCCGTCCCCTGCCGAGCTACACCGGCGTTCAGGCAGTGACGGATCTGCTCCTGGCCGAGGCTCTGGTGAGCTTCGAGGCCGCGCAAAACCAGCGCGGCGAACGGCTGCTCGATAGCTCCTGGCGGCTCACTATGGGAGTCGTCGAGCGGCCCGAGCTGTTCAGCCAGCTGACCGCCGAGGACATGATGAAGCACGAGATTGTCATCCTACGAGCGCGGCCCCAGGTCGCCGAGCCATGGCCGACTCGACTGAACGGTCTCGATCTCTCCTCACGTCGGATCCTGGCCATCGAGGGTGAGGCGTTCGCCAGCTACCAAGAGGGACATTCATCGGAATCGACGAAGGGTCGAAGGGAAAGCCCCTTGGGTCGCTGGTTCCAACGCGACTGGGCACGGCGATGTCACCGGATGGTCGAAGAGGCCCAGGCGATCCCGATTCAGGACTTCCACCCAGTAGCCTTCGTCGGCCCGCAGATCGACAAGCTTCCGCGCTGGAACCTCGAAGCTCTAAGGCTCGTGACAGAGCTTTGGGACCCCTGGCCCGGTGGCGCTCACGTCGACCTCGCGGCCGAGCTCACCGTCCTCGCCGACCGCGAGCGCCAGCGCCTCGCGACCGGTGACTCGGGGGCACCAAGCCCACGCCAACCGTCGCGCTTTCCGGGCCTCGGTTGGCTCTACGAGCCAATTTCCGATGGCACCCGAATCCGCCTCGACGGCACCTTCCGCTTTCCAAGGAGGAGCCCGCTGGCGCTCGAGGCGGTGGTACGGCGGGCGACAGGACCAGTCGACGCCGTCGCCAGTCGGTCAAACTGAGAGCCGCCACCTCGGGACCAACATGACCTGCCCGGAGGGATTCGAACCCCCGACCCGCGGATTAGAAGGCCAGCGTGACGCGAATCCGTCAGTGGCTCAATCGCAGTCCGAGTTGAACCCGAACGGCCCTTTCAACCGCGGCCAGGTCGTCCGCCGTGAGGGCTCCGGCGCGGTGGACGAGGCGCTGCTTACTCGCCGTGGTGAGCTGATCGGCCATTGCCTTGCGCCGTTCGCCGCCAAGCTGCACGTAGGCTTCGCTCGGATATAGGCGATCCACTTTGCTGGTCAGCGGCACGACCTGAACCCGGTTCAGGTGCTCGTTCGAGGCATCGTTACTGAGGATGACCGCCGGCCGCTGCTTGTGGATCTCTCCGCCGATCGACGGCTCGAAGTCGACCCACCAGACTTCACCGCGCTTCATCGGCGACATCCTGGATCAGAGCCTCCGACCACTCCTCCGCCTCCGCTTCCCGATCCTCTTCCGCGGCCATCTGGGCGTAAGCGCGTTGGAGGTCTTCCGCGACCACGTGCGGTCGCACCAGAGTCTCGATGAACCGCGAGATCTGCCGGGAACCGATGTGGCTGTAGAGGCCTTCATAGACCTGGGAATCGACGGTGATGGTGAGCTTTCTTTGCATGGAATGCTCCTCTCGCTCGGTACACGTGCAGTATACGTGTTTCGGGGTGAGGCGGGGCGTTCGTCACAGGCCGCTCGAGGGCGGGGATCGTCCTTGACAACCCCAACCCGCGTCCCGTAAGTTAACGTCGTTAACTTCGGAGACGACGATCATGGGCATCAAGGAACGACGGGAGCGGGAGCGGGCCGAGCTGCGGGACAAGATCCTCGCGGCGGCGCGGGCGATGTTTGTGGAGGAAGGGTACGAGGCCGTGACGATGCGCCGGATCGCGAAGCGCATCGAGTACTCACCGACGGCCCTGTATCTCCACTTCGAGACCAAAGACGCCATTCTCCAGGCCCTGTGCGACGCGGACTTCCAGACTCTGGCGGGCCATTTCGCCGGCATCGCGGCGATCGCGGACCCGATCGAGCGGCTGCGGGCCGCGGGCCACGCCTACGTCGAATTCGGCCTGGCCTTTCCGAATCACTACCGCCTCATGTTCATGACGCCCCATCCGCACCAGGAAGGGGAGGAAAGCACGATCGAGAAGGGTGACCCGGATCAGGACTCCTACGCGTTCTTGAAGGGCATCCTGGCGGACTGCGTCGCGTCCGGGCTCTTCCGGCCCGAGCTCCAGGATGTGGAGCTACTGGCCCAGGTGATCTGGGCGGCGGTCCACGGGGTGGTCTCGATCGAGATCGCCAAGTCGGACGACGACTGGGTGGACTGGCGGCCCTTCACCCAGCGCGCGGAGTTCCTGCTGGACGCGCTGCTGAACGGGCTGCTGGCGCGGCCTCCCCTCACCCCTGGCCCCTCTCCCGCGAGCGGGAGCGGGGAAACGGAAGGTCGGTGAGCCGTGGTCGACCTCGCGCTCAAGAACCTGCTCCACGACAAGCTCCGCTTTGCGATCACGGTGGCCGGGGTCGCCTTTGCGGTGACGCTGGTGTTCATCCAGGTCGGCCTCTTCGCCGGCCTGCTCGCCAACGCGACGGTGACCATCGAGCACCTCCAGGCCGACCTGTGGGTGACCTCCAAGAACACGCCCAACATCGACTTCGCCCAGACGTTCTCGGAGACCGCGCTCCAGCGGGTGCGCTCGACGCCGGGGGTGGAGCGGGCCGACAACCTGATCGTGTGGTTCATGACCATGGCCTTGCCCACCGGGGCCCGCGAGGGGGCGCTGATCTACGCCCTCGAGGATTTCGAGCGCTGGGGCGTGCCCTGGAACGTGACCTCGGGGCACCTCGAGGACCTGCGGCGCGGGCCGTACTTCTTCCTCGACTCCTCCGCCGTCCGCCGCTACGGCGAGTTCAACGTCGGGGAATACCGGGAGATCGCGGGGGATCGCCTGAAGATCGTGGGCCGGACCGAGGATGCCATGTCCTTCACCACCACGCCGATCGTCTTCGTGGACTACCGGCGAGCCCAGGAGATCAACCCTGAGGAGCTCGGCGGCAAGACGACCTATGTGCTGGTCAAGGTCGCCCCCGGAGCCGAGACCTCAGCCGTCAAGGCCGAGCTCCAGCGGCGGCTGCCCTACAACGACGTGTTCACCCGCGACGAGTGGGCCAAGCGGTCCCGGAATTACTGGGTGACCTCGACCGGTCTGGGCCTCAACATGATCATGACCGTCTTCCTCGGTTGCCTGGTGGGTGTCGTGGTGGTGGCCCAGACGCTCTACGCCTCGACCATGGAGCACATCAAGGAGTTCGGCACGGTCAAGGCGATCGGCGGCGGCAACGGGCGGATCTACGGGATTCTCGGCAAACAGGCCTCGATCGCCGCCGTGGTGGGCTTCCTGGTCGGCGCGGGCATGACTTTCGTGCTGCGCCCGCTGATGGCCAAGATCCAGCTCAACCTAATCGTCGAGCCGCGCTTCGCAGCCATCGTCTTCGCCGGCACCGTGGCCCTGTGCCTGGCCGCCGCGCTGGTTTCCTTCCGCAAGGTCGCCAAGATCGACCCTGCCCTCGTCTTTCGCACCTGACCCGACTGGCCCTCGAAAGGAAAGCGCTGCCATGCCCGCCGTGTTGTCCGCTCGCGACGTGACCAAGACCTTTCAGGAGGGCCGCGAGACCGTGGAGGTCCTGCGCGGAGTGTCCCTCGAGCTCCAGCCGGGCGAGATCGTCGCTCTCGAGGGGCCTTCGGGCTCGGGCAAGACGACGTTTCTCTCTATCCTCGGCTGCATCCTGACTCCCACCGGTGGCGTGCTCGAGATCGAGGGCGAGCCGGTGGACCCGCGACGGCCCGAACGGCTGCCCGCGCTGCGCCGCCGCTCGATCGGCTTCGTCTTCCAGCAGTTCAACCTGTTTCCGGCGCTCTCGGCGCGCGAGAACGTGGAGTACGCCCTGAACGTCAAGGGCGTCGGGGGTCGCGAGGCGCGGCGGGAGGCCCTCGCGGTCATCGAGCGGGTGGGGCTCGCGGACCGCCAGGACTTTCTGCCCCGAGACCTCTCCGGCGGCCAGAAGCAGCGTGTGGCCATCGCCCGAGCGCTCGCCGGGCGACCGCCGATCCTGCTCGCCGACGAGCCCACCGCCAACCTTGACACCGAAATGGGCGGGCAGATCCTGGCTCTCTTTCGGGATCTCGTGAAGGACGAGAACCGCTCGCTGCTCATCGTCACCCATGACCCCAAGGTCCGCGACATCGCGGACCGCGTCGTTCACATTCGCGACGGCCGCCTGGCCGCTTGACCGTCTCCGGAGGTACTCCCGTGCTCGCCCGCATCGCCAAGAAGCTCGTCCTGCCCGTCCTCGGCCTGGCTCTCGTCTTCGCCCTGGCCCTTCAAGTGCGCGGCACCGGTCGCGTGGACTCCGCCGCGGCTCCGGCCGCGCCGACGCCCGGCACGATCGACCGCGTGGCCGCCGACGGGCGCGTCGTCACCTATCCCGGCGGCCAGGTAGCGGTGGCCGCGGAGGTGCCCGGTACCGTCCTGCGGCTCCATGTCACCGAGCTCGACCGGGTCACGAAAGGCCAGCGAATCGCCGATCTGCGCGCCGATGACCTCGACGCCGAGCTGGCCGAGGCCCGCGCCAAGGTCGCCGAGGGCGAGGCCGAGCTGAAGATGGCCGAGCTCGATCTCGAACGCGCCGAGCGGCTGTTCGCCGCCGAGGTCGGCACTCGCGAGGCCCTTGACCGCGCCCAGACGCGGCGCGACGCCGTCTTCGCCCGCGGCGAGAACGCCTACGCCGCGGTGCGCCGGCTCGAGGCCCAGCGCGCCAAGGCCCGGGTTCTGGCTCCGATCTCGGGCGTGGTCCTCGTAAGGAACGTCCAGCCTGGCGAGCATGTCGAGGCTGGCGAACCGCTGGTCACCGTGGCGGACTTGTCCCGGGTGCGCATCGAAGCCGAGGTCGACGAGTTCGACGCCGGCCGCGTCGCCCTCGGCGCTCCGGTCCAGATCGCCGCCGAGGGCTACGACCAGACCACCTGGCGTGGCACCGTCGAAGAGATCCCCGACGCCGTGGTCGGCCGGCGCCAGAAGCCGCTCGACCCCGGCAAGCCCTCGGACACGCGGGTGCTCCTGGTCAAGATCGCCTTCGACGAGGCGACGCCGCTCAAGCTCGGGCAGCGGGTGGAAGTGCGGATCGGGGGTTAGAGAGGGTGGACGGCGTCTTTCGGGCTCTCGGACTAGTTGGTTCTTGGCGCTTCGAGGGTGGCGGCCCCCGAACCTCAATGGAACTGACGATCAGGCAGCGTGGTTCTTACGGGGCTGGTTCCCACGGCAACCTGTACGAGATTCCAAGGTGCACGCCGATCCGTTGGCGCTGATCTCCCAGGAACTCCGGCTTGTTGGCCCAGGTGACGGAAAGGGGCAGGCTCATCTGATCTCCATACGGAATGGTCAGCGTCCACGCTGCCACAAACCGTTCTTTCGTACGAATGCTGCCATCCTCCCTGTTCCAAAGGCCTTCAGCCGAGACGTCCCAGCGCGGCCGCTGGGGGCCGACCTTCGCGCCAACGCTGTCTTCCTGATCGCCAGGCAAGGTCATACTGATTTCGCGACCAAACTGAAGCCGTGCCTTTGTCTCCCAGGTGCTCCCCAGTCTCACCGGTGTGAAGCCGACAATTGGCGAAGTAAGCGGCAGCTCCGAGAGAGAGTATGAGGAGCGCCGTTTGTAGCTCGCCGTCAACACGAACTTGTCCGCGGGAAGCCCATCACTGGCATAGGCCCCGAGCTTCGCCAGCGCCGTTTGAGGATTGCCGTTCGCGTCCCGAAAGAGCGTGTTCAGATTGGCGAGACCAAACTGGAGTTCGAGGGAGGCGCCGGTCTCATCCGGCCCGCCCAGAGAGCCTTGATCTCGGTAGCTGACAGTGGCGGCCAGCTGTGGCTGGTTGTCGGTGAGCGCCGCCAGGAAGTTGATACCGGAGGCCCGGTAGAACTCCGTTTGCCGAAGGGTCTCCCCTGCTTGAGATTCGGCGATCTGCTGGAGCTTCCCGGAGATTCGTAGTTGGGCCTGCTTGCCAAGCTTCGCCCAAGGCTCAGCAAAGAGATCACCCGCGAAGTCGGGTACTTCCGCCACGATCTCCTCGAAGGCCTCTTGCCGTTCTTCAGCACCATCTTCTGGAGGAGGGACGAGCTGGGCCAATAACTCGGACAGGACCTGGCGATAAACCTTGGGACCACGCCCCCAACACCGGGAGCTGACGAGATCTGCGGTGGCGCACCGCGCTGATTGCAGGGAGTAGGCCGCCGTGAAGGTGAGGTCCTCCGTGTCCGTCAGCTGCTTTCGCAAAGCCTCGAGGGCCGTTTGCCGCGCACCCTCCGGTATGTGTTTCCCAACATCTTCGAAGATCTCGGGCTTGGTCGCTGTCAAAGTGAACCCCAGAAGGTGTCGGCCCTCGCGCAGGGGGTTGAAGCGAACCATGAGTGCTTGGCCGTCCTCGGACTCTTCGACCTTGTTGACGGCGACGCTCAGAAGCTTGAAGAAGTTCTCATAGGAAGAGTGGATGCGCGCGGCGAAGGGATCTGGGACGGTCGTGGCAGTATTGGCGTTCTCAATCTTGGGCTTCATCTCACTGCTCGCCGCGGTTCCCCGGGCTGCGTCCCAGAAACACTTGTAGACATCGAATACCGTCGGGTTCTTCAGGTTCGCTACATCGCATTGGGCTTGAGCCGCAGCCGTTGTGATCAGGGCCAAAGCCAGCCCAAGGAAGCAAGCAGGGCCGCACGTTTGTGGTCTCTTGTTCATCGCGGTCTCCTTATCGGAGGATCACTTTCCATTCGCGCTCAACCACGGGGCCTTCGGAGTTGGGAAGCGCCACGGGCTTTGTGAATGCGCCGGCTCCGGGCGCTCCCATTTGAAGGTCTACGCTCATGGCAGCCATGGACTTGGGCCGGACCTCTGCCTTGAGGATGAAGTCGTAGCCTCTCGTAGGATCGAGCACGATCGACGCTCCGGCGGCCGACTCCAACTGGTCAGGGTGCCAGGTCGTTTCCGGAACGGGGCCTGTTGACAGCCATTTCCTCACGAAGACGATGTAAGTCACGACATCGTCATTGGGCTGCGTCTTCATGGTTGCAGTGGTACCGGGTGGCTCAACGAACAAGCTCAGTGTCTTCATGAGTCCTCCAAGAGAGTTGGGGGCGGCTCTGGCCGCTCACTGAGCTGTAGACGGATACGGCGGGCTTTTTCACCGTCGAGAGCGCCCACCGCGGAAAGAAAGATATGAAGGTGTTGATCCAGAGAATGGCGCCCCGGGTCGGAGCCATGAGTATCGAGAGGACGAAAAGAAAAGGGTGGGGGCTCTGGCGGCCCCTTTGCGTCACTCAAACAAGCTGGCGAGCGACACGCTCAGGCCCGGCAGTCGGGGACTGTCGAGCTGCTCGTCCGCCTCGGCGGAGAGTTCCGCCACCTTGGCCAGGACCGAGCCGTCGTGGCGATAGACGGCTACCGTCTCGAGCAGCGGATCGACCACCCAGAACTCCGGGACTCCGAAGCGCTCGTAGAGCTTCCGTTTGGTGACGAGGTCGTATTTGCGGGTCGACTCGGAGAGGATCTCGACCACCAGGTCCGGAACTCCCTGGACGTTGTCCTCGGTCACGATCTCGGCGTTGGCCTTCGCCACGAAGACGAGATCCGGCTGGACGACGTCGAAGTCGGAAAAGAGGACATCGAAGGGGGAGAGGAAGACCTCGCCAAGCTGATGCTGGCCAACGAATGGGTGAAGCAGCGCGACGAGGTGAATGAGGGCTAGCTGGTGGCTCCGATTGGGAGTGGAACTCGCGAAGTGTTCTCCGTCGATGATCTCGTGCCGCCTGCCATCCTGAGGCCAGTTGCAAAAGTCCTCGTAAGTGAAGCGGCTGGACAGGGGAATCTCGGCCATTTTCGAAACTCAGTCCCAACGCCCTACCGGCGTCACCGGCGCCAGCGAAGGCAGAGCGTCGTCACCCCGGTAGAGCACGCGCTCGAGGAAGAGACCCGCCGCCGGGGCGGTCCATTCGGCCGGGGTACCGCGGCCGGCCGGGGGCGGCTGGCCGGCTACGAGGCGGGCGAAGCCGTCGACCGAGAGCTCGCCGGTACCGACCTTGACCAGGCAGCCGACCACCCGCCGCACCATGCGCCACAGGAAGTGGGACGCGGCGATGCGGATGAGAATCAGGTCGCCCGCGCTGGCGATCTCCACCCGCTCGACTTCGACCAGGGTGCTCTCCTGATCCTCCGGCCGCTGGCAGAACTGGCAGAAGTCGTGGCGGCCGGGGACGAGCGCCGCGGCGGCCTCCATCCGCGCGAGGTCGAGACCGTCCCGCACCCACCACACGAACGGCTTGGCGAAGGCGGTGCGGCGCCGGGCGATCTGGTAGACGTAGCTGCGTAGCTCGGCGTCGTGACGGGCGTGGAAGCGGGGCGCGGCCTCCGCCGCCTCGAGCACGTGAATGTCCTTCGGCAACAGCTCATTGAGGGCTCCTTGGAGCTGCCCGGGGCCGCCCCGCGGGGCCTGGCGCAGCCGCAGGTGGGCCACTTGGGCGAGGGCGTGGACCCCGGCGTCGGTGCGGCCGGCGCCGCCGAGCTCGATCACCTGGGCGCCCAGGTCGTCGAGCACCCGCAGAAGCTCCCCGGCTACGCTCTTGGCGTTCTGTTGCACCTGCCAGCCGCGGTAGCGGCCGCCGTCGTACTCGAGGACCAAGCGGTAGGTTTCCATCGCGGCCGGATCTTACGCTCTGGGATGTCGCCGTGCCGGTTTCCTTCCGGAGCCGCGCGGTGTCTAAACTCACCGTGATGGCCAGCTCGCACATGCGCTCCCTCCTCTCCGACCCTCGGCACTACCAGATCGCCGCGCTCGCCGGCCTGTTGCTGTTCGGCGTCACCCGGCTGGGGTTCGACGTTCGGCTCGACGTCGCGCTGGTCGGGGTCGTCGTGGCGCTGGCCGTCCAAGCCCTCGGCACCCGGCTGGCGGGCCTGGCGCGGTTCGACGCCCGAAGCCCGCTCATCTCCTCGTTGTCCCTTGCTTTGCTCCTTCGCACCGAGTCCCTGGCCCTCGCGGCCCTCGCCGCGGCGATCGCCATCGGCAGCAAGTTCCTGCTGCGGCTGGGCGGCAAGCACCTGTTCAATCCCACCAACCTCGCTCTCGTGGCGCTCCTGGTGGCGACCGACCGGGCGTGGGTTTCCCCCGGTCAGTGGGGGCACGTGGCGTTCTTCGGCTTCCTGATCGCGGCGCTCGGGGGACTCGTCGTTCACCGCGCCACCCGCGCGGATGTCTCGCTGGCCTTTCTGACCAGCTACGGAGCCCTGCTCCTCGGCCGAGCGCTGTACCTGGGCGATCCGCTGGCGATTCCGCTCCACCAGATGAAGAGCGGGGCGCTCCTGCTGTTCGCGTTCTTCATGATCTCGGACCCGAAGACCACCCCCGACTCCCGCGCGGGGCGCATCGCCTTCGCCGCCGCGGTCGCCGCGCTGGGCTGGTGGATCCAGTTCCGGCTGTGGGAGCCGAACGGCCTGCTCTATGCCCTGGCAATGCTGTCGCCCGTGGTCGCTGTGATCGATCGCCTGGCGCCCGGTGCGCGGTATCGGTGGCCGGGCGAATTGGGAAACAGCGGAGGTCCGTCCGTGCGCCCTATGGACCTGCAATCTTGGGCGGGTCGCAGACCCGCCCCTACAAAGGGGTTCCCTATGATTCGTCGTGCCCTGACCCTCGCTGCGCTGGCCCTCTTCGCTTCGACCGGCGCCCAGGCCTTTTGCGGTTTCTACGTCGCCCGGGCGGACGCGAAGCTCTACAACCAGGCCTCCCAGGTGGCCCTGGTCCGCGACGGGGACCGCACCGTCCTGACCATGGCCAACGACTACCAGGGAGATCCGAAGGAGTTCGCCCTGGTGATCCCCGTGCCGACGGTGCTCAAGAAGGAGCAGATCCACGTGGCCGATGGTGCTCTCGTCGAGCACCTGGACGCCTACACGGCACCGCGGCTGGTCGAGTACTTCGACGAGAACCCGTGCCAGCGCCAGCGGTACGACGCCCTGAAGAGTGGTGTCGTCGGCGGAGCGCCAGCTCCGATGGCTGCTCAGGAGACCGCGGCCGACTTCGGGGTCAAGATCGAAGCGCAGTACACCGTCGGCGAATACGACATCCTGATCCTCTCGGCTGAGCAGTCGGACGGCCTCGTGGCCTGGCTGAAGGGCAACGGCTACCGCATTCCGGACGGCGCCGAGGCCGTCGTGGGAAGCTATCTGCGCCAGGGCATGAAGTTCTTCGTCGCCAAAGTGAATCTGGGGGAGAAGGCCAAGCTCGGCATCAACGCCCTGCGCCCACTCCAGATCGCCTTCGAGAGCCCGAAGTTCATGCTTCCCATCCGCCTCGGCACGGTCAACGCCAAGGGTCCTCAGGAGCTGCTGATCTACACCCTGACCCGCGCGGGTCGGGTCGAGACCACCAACTACCGCACGGTCAAGCTGCCCTCGGACGCCGAGATTCCGCCCTTCGTGAAAGACGACTTCGGCCGCTTCTACGTCGACATGTTCGGTGAGCTGGTGGAGCGCGAGGGCATGCGGACGGTGTTCCTCGAGTATGCCTGGGACATGGGTTGGTGCGACCCCTGCGCCGCGGACCCCCTCACCGCGGAGGAGCTGCGCGAGCTCGGCGTGTTCTGGGTCGACCGCGAGCCCGGCAACTTCCGCCGCCCGGTGCCCCCGGGCGGTGGCGCTCAGGACGTGTTCGTCACCCGCCTCCACGTGCGCTACGACCGCGAGCACTTTCCGGCCGACCTGCAGTTCCAATCGACCGGCAACCGGGAGAACTTCCAGGGCCGGTTCATTCTGCGCCACCCGTGGCAGGGCAGCACCAACGAGTGTCGCGAGGCCCGCCAGTATCTTCAGGTCGACCTCCCCCAGCGCCAGGAGAAAGAAATCCAAACCCTCGCCCATCTGACCGGCTGGGACGTCAACGAGCTGCGCCTGAAGGCGAAGCTAGGCGCGCCCAAGGTGGAGAAGGAGGAGAAGTCCTGGTGGGAGAAGCTGTGGGGGGATGGTCGTTGATTCCGGGCGAAGGACCTTAGAATCGCCGGATGATCGGACACCTCCGCGGCACCGTCCTCAAGGCCACTCCCGAACGGGTTCTGCTCGAGGTCGCGGGCGTGGGCTACGAGGTCCACGTTTCCTTGACGACCTACTCGGAGCTCGAGCGGGCTCGCGGCGAGGGCGGCTCGGTGGCGCTCCACGTGTTCACCCACGTGTGGCCGGACGGCCTGGCGCTCTACGGCTTCTGGACCGAGCTCGAGAAGGCGCTGTTCGAAAAGCTCATCGCGGTCTCCGGGATCGGGCCGCGGCTGGCGCGGGCGATCCTCTCGGGCATGCCGCCGGCGGACCTGATCGCCGCGCTGCGGGCGGCGGATCTGCGTCGACTGGTCTCGATCCCCGGTGTGGGTAAGAAGAGCGCCGAGCGCATGGTGGTCGAGCTACGCGACCGGGTGGCCGAGCTCGCGGTCGCCGCGGGCACGGCCGCGCCGGCTCTGCCGGATGCCGCCCCCGGGGATCACGAGCTGATCTCGGCCTTGGTCAATCTTGGCTACAAAGACGCTCTGGCCGACCGCGCGGTGCGCGAAGCGCGGCGCGAAAACCCCGACGGAGCGTTCCACGAGCTCCTGCGCGCGAGCCTGGCGCGGCTGTCTCGCAGCGTCTGAGCCGGCGCCCCCGGATTTGTCTCGCCATTCTCAGGCGAACTGAGGCCGTAACGAAAGGTGCGTCGATCGCCGAGATTGGCGCGCGTAAATACCTTACAAGAAAATAGTTGATTGCCTCGTAGGCACGCTCCCGCGGACGGAGAATTCCACCCGGGGGGTGCATTTTGGAGGACTCTCGGCGTTGTGCGTCAAGGCTCGCGCCGTCCGCGGCGCGACCTCTCGCGCTGCCCCGGGAAGCACTATGCCGCCAGTGTCCATTGCTGTACAATCACGAAACACGGCAAGTTCGAATGGTATGTGTGCCGCGATGACCAACCAGAGAAATGGAGGCTCTATGAGACTTCGAGTACTTGCACTCTTCTTCCTGACGGTCTCGGCAGCCTTCCAACTCTTCGGTGCGCCGGAGACGCTGAAGGCCACGCTCACCGACTACACCCCAGCGCAATTCGAGAGGGCGTCAGCCATTCAGGGATCCGGCGGCGCCAGCAGCTGTAGTCAGGTTGCAAGCATGGGCTTTGCCGCTGCCCGAACAGCTACCGCAACCCTGGAAGAAGGCGCCGCCGAGCTGGCGTTTTCGCCGGACTCCAGCCTGGCAATCCAGGACTGCGCCCTTACTTGCACTGGGTGGAGGACGTTCGGGGTTCAATGTATCGCGGACAGCGAATGCTATTGCTACCCGCCGGGTTCTGTCGTCAGATGCAGGGACTGCCAACTATGCGCCTGAGTCTGAGCGGGCGAGGGCCTTGAATCTGGTCCGTGGGTACGCGACCGTCATGGCGGCAAGCCATGAGCAGGATACTGGCTGCCGACCATTTTGTGGGTTGGCCCGCAAGAGGCTGTGCCTCTTGCGGCCGTCTTCTCGCTCGTGAAGACGCCGCTCCGGCGCCAAACTGCCGGCGTGATAAGCGCTCTTACGTAAGGGGTGCGAACATCAACGGAAACAAGCAGCCCATGGATTTCCGGATCGGATCGTTGAAAACAACAACGTCTGTTTTCGGCATATTCTTGCTATTGCTCTATTGTAGCGGGCCTTACGCTCAAGCGGAGGCCAAGCCGACTGTTCTGGGCAGCAGGGCTGAACTTGCCAATTCTGCTCTTGGTGATCCGTCGACATGCGACCCGACGACGCCACCTGGGACGCCACTGGTACTGGCGGAAATCCAGGTCTGGCACGGCTCGGACTCCCACGCCAGCGCCTACTCGCCCACCCGCTGCACCAGCTGCCCGTGCGATCCAGGCGTTCCTTGCTTCTCGGTCCCCCCACCTTACGATTCGACCGATCTCAGCACTGCCGCCCGCCAAATCCAAGATGCCAAGGCCCTGGGGATCGACGGCTTTGTCATCGACTGGTACGGCCCCAGTGACCCCAAGCTAGCCAACAACGCCGGCCGCCTTTTCATGGACACCGCTACGCAGGCCCTCTTCGCCGCCGCGGACGACCCGAAGTCCGGCGGCTTTTGCCTCGCACTGATGTACGACGAAGGTACCCTGCGTGACTCCGACCTTCCCCCGGGGGAGAAGTATCAGACGCAAGCGAAGGTCGACCTGACCTATGCCGACACCACCTACCTGTCGTCTCCAGTCTACCTTCGCCTCGATGGCAAGCCGGCACTGTTCGTATTTGCCTACGACCAAGTGCACATACACCTTCGATATCCCGACCTCCGTGCCGAGGCGCTCGGCCCGGTCGTCCTGCTCGATCGCGACCCGAACCCTCTGGATCCGACCCACGACGCCGCGTTCGACGGCTTTTACGCCTGGGTGTGGCCCGGAGCCGCCGGCTGGGATTCCAAAGGCGCCGCGTGGGGGGAACCGTACCTCCAGTGGTTCTACTCCACAATGGCGACGACGGACTACGCCGGTAAGATCGCACTCGGTGGCGTGTGGCCCGGCTTCGACGACAGCCTTGCTCCCTGGTGTCTGCATCGCTACATGGCGCGAACCGGCGGCGCGGTGTATCAGGCGACCTGGGACCTGGCGACGGCGAGCGGTGTCGAGATCGTAATGATCGCCACCTGGAACGATTTCGAAGAGGGAACCGACATCGAGTACGGGATTGACATGGTGGTCGACATGGACCCGGGTCTTCCTCCCTCTTTGCTGCGCAGCTCCCCCGTCGAAGTGACGTGGACTCCCGGAGCCGGCGACGTCTTCCAGATCTACCAGAACTGCGCGCTGATCTGCGAGGGAAGCCCGACCCCTCCGCTGACCTTAGGAGTGCTGCCCGGGATCGCCTACGAGCTCAAGCTCTGGCAGGGGCCGCAACCTCAAACCGTCGTCATCAAGGCCCGCAGACCGCCGCCGATCTTCTGCGATGGCTTCGAGTTGGGCGACACGAGCGCCTGGTTGGCCCCCGGCACGTTCGAGTGCCCGCCGGGCACAAAAGCCGTCCGATCGACGGGCGGCAGCGACGAGAACGGACTGACGCCGAACCACAGCCGGTGGCTCTCCACCTGAGGCGAGTGGCGCCGAAGGGGCGCGGATTGAAACGCAACCACTTCCGGGGCCACCCGGCCCCATATCCAATAGTCTCAAGCTTTGCAATGCAGGTCTGGTATCCAAGGGTGTCCGCTGACACGCGAGGCTACGGCCGAACCGAATAGAATCCCCGAGTGCCCGCCTCCCCCTACGATCGCCCGGTGCTTTCCGCCGAGCCCGAGGGCGAAGAGCTGCGCCTCGAGCAGTCGCTACGGCCGCGGGCTCTGGACGAATACGTCGGTCAAAAAAAGGTGGTCGACAACATCCGGGTGTTCGTGGCCGCGGCGAGGGAGCGGCGCGAGTCTCTCGACCATGTGCTGTTGTTCGGGCCGCCGGGCCTGGGCAAGACCACCCTGGCGACGATCATCGCCCAGGAAATGGGCGCGCCCCTGCGCACCACGGCGGGACCGGTGCTCGAGCGCGCGGGGGACTTGGCGGCGATCCTCACCAATCTCCAGCCCGGCGAGGTGCTGTTCATCGACGAGATTCACCGCCTGGGTCCGACGGTCGAGGAGATTCTCTACCCGGCCATGGAGGATTACCGGCTGGACCTGGTGATCGGCCAGGGGCCGGGAGCCAGCACCGTCAAGATCGACCTGCCGCCGTTCACACTGGTCGGCGCCACGACCCGGGCGGCGCTCATCACCTCGCCCCTGCGCGCCCGCTTCGGCATCGTCCACCGGCTGGATTTCTACTCGCCGGACGACCTGGTGCTGATCCTCACCCGTTCGGCGCGGCTCCTCGGGATCGCCATCGACGAGGACGGCGCCCGCGAGATCGCCCGCCGCAGCCGGGGCACCCCGCGCATCGCCAACCGGCTGCTGCGCCGGCTGCGCGACTTCGCCCAGGTGCAGGGCGACGGGCGGATCTCCCGCGCAGGCGCCCGGGCGGCCCTGGCGGCCCTCGAAGTGGACGAGTACGGTTTCGACGACCTCGACCGCAAGATCCTGACGGTGCTGATCGAGCACTACGGCGGCGGCCCTGCCGGGCTCTCGGCCCTCGCCGCCGCGGTGGGCGAAGACCGCGGCACCCTCGAGGACATCGTCGAGCCCTTTTTGATCCAGGAGGGCTTTCTCCAGCGCACCCCACGGGGCCGGGTGGCGAGCCGCCGCGCCTACGAGCACCTCGGCTACCCGCCGCCCCTGGCCACTCCCCAGACGAGCCTCTTCTGATGCCCGGGCGGCGGGCCCTCCTCATCACCAACGCCGCGGCCGGCCAGAGCGACAAGGCGGCGGTGACCGGCCGGGTCGCGCAGGCCCTCGCGGCGGGGGGCTACGAGATCGAGGTTGCCGCCACCGGCCGCCCGGGCCACGCGACCGAGCTGGCCCGCGAGGGCGCCGCGGCCGGCTGTGCGGCGGTGTTCGCTCTCGGCGGTGACGGTACCCTGCGCGAGGCCGCGGCGGGGCTCGTGGGCACCGGCGTGCCCCTCGGGCCGCTGCCGGGTGGCACCACCAACGTCCTGGTCCAGGCCCTCGGGCTCGCGCCGAACCCGCTCGCCGCCGCCCGCGAGATCACCCAGTGCTCGCCCCGCCCGCTGGCCGCGGGCCTCGCCGGCCCGCACCTGTTCCTCATGCAGCTGTCCGGGGGGCTCGACGCCCACGTGCTCCAGAGGCTCGATCCCACCTGGAAGCGCCGGCTCGGGCAGCTCTATGTCGCCGCGGCCGGCCTGGGGCGATTCTGGGGGTACGACTACCCCGCGATCGAAGTCGAAACCGACGCCGGCGAGCGCCTGCGTGGGTCGCTCGTCGTAGTCTCGAACATCCCGCTCTACGGCGGCCCCTTTCGCCTGGCGCCAACGGCCCGTACGGATCGGCCGGGCTTCGAGCTGGTGGTGCTCGAGAGCTCCCGCAAGCGCGACACCCTGGGCTTCGCGCTCGATCTCTTCCGCGGTCGCCACCTCGAGCGGCCGGACGTTGCCGCCCGCACGGTCGGCTCCGTTCGGCTCACCGGCTCGCCGGAGATCGACCTCCAGCTGGATGGCGACGTGTGCGCGAATCGCCTGCCGATCGACGTCCGGCCCCTCGCGGAGGACCTTTCGGTCCTTGCCCCGGCCGACCCCGCGATGCGAGGTTGACCGGGCGCGGCGGAGTGATATCTTTCGGTTTCTTCAACTCAAGAGGAGATCGCTCGATGACCGTGACTCGCGGGCTTCTGTTGACTCTTGCCGTCGCGCTGAGCTGGGATGCCGCCGCGGCGCCGGACCGGACCTTCAACCGCAATAACGTCACGGGCAACGGCACGCCCCGACCGATCGCGGCTCGGACCCCGGCGGGAACCGGACTGGCGCCTACGACCTGGGGGTTCGTGTCGCATTACTCCGGGTCGCTCTACGGCACCGGCTACTATGCGTTCCAGGTCGACCGCACCTACGCGGGGACCAATTCGATCTACGGCTACACCTTCGTCTATCCCACCTTCGGCTTCACTGCCGAGGTACGGGCCATCTACGCCTTCGACGTTTCCGGCCTGGCCTCTGGCCCCACGCCGATCTGGTCGAGCTTCATTTTCAACACCCGCGAGACTCCCGCTGCGGGCACTTCCGGTGTGTCGGTCTTCGCCAACGTCGCTCTGGTGTCCTCGGGCGGCGTCCACCGGCTCGAGGGCTTCGGTCTGTTCCAAGGCAACGGCGCCACCAACCTCGACATCTACGATGCCGAGGACTTCGAGAACGCCGCGCCGTTCGACAATCCGGAGCTCGCGTTCACGGGGAACAACCCCTTGATCGGGACGTTCCCGGTGACCACCAACACGATCGTTCCGATCGACTTCGACGTTTCCGACGCGGTGCGGGGCGATTTGCCCCCCCAGCCGAACCCGCTCGAGGTACCGACCCTGGGCGCCGGGAGCCTGGCGGCCCTCGCGCTCTTGTTGGCGGGGTTGGGAGCGGCGATCCTCCGCCGATGACCTGGAGCTCGCGCGCCGCTCTCGCCGGTCTGTTGTCGCTGCTGCCGTTCACCGCGGCAGCAGCCCCCCCGAAACGGGAAGCCGTGAGTTTCGTCGCCTGGTGGAAGAGCGACTCGCTGTGCCGTGAGCTGGGTCTCGACGAGGCGCAGCAGAAGGGGCTGGCCGGGCAGCTCGAGAACCTCGCGATCACCTACCAGCTGGCTCAAACCCGGCTCAACGAGGCGCGCGCCCGGCAGTCGGCCCTGCTGTTCGATTCCACGATCGATCGCGAGACCTTGATCGCCTTCCATCGGAACGAGATCGAGGCGCCCACCGAGGCCATGCAGCAGGCGAACTTCGAGGCCCGGCTCGCCGTCCGTGCCCGGCTGAGCCGGGAGCAGCTCGCGGCGATCGAGCGCACCCATCCCCGCTTCTTCTCCGCCCGCTGGTTTGCAACCTCCCGGGTGCCGGTGCGGGAAGGCCGGGTCCTGGTCGAGGACGAATGACGCTCGCTTCCCTCGTCCTGCTGTCGGCCCTGGGCGCCCCGTACTTCACCCGGCCGGTGGACCCGGCAGCGGATCTCGAGCGGCTCCGGGGCGAGATCCGCCTCGACGTCGCCCGCCCCGAGGCCTGGCACGGCCAGCTGAAGCTCTACCTCGAGCTCGGCGAGCTCGACACGATTCCGGACCTGGTGGAGCTGTTGGCCGAGACGTTTCCCGGGGAAGCGGTCTTCTTGGAGGCCCGCATGATGTTCCTGAGCCTCCAAGGACGCCACGAGGAGGCCATCGCCCAGGGCGAGGCGATCCTCCGCGACCATCCCGGCCATCCCACCGTGCGCGCCAACCTGGGCCGGGTCCACTTCAAGGCGCGCCACCCGGCCCAAGGAGTGAACCTGCTGCTCGCCGCGGTGGCCCAGGGGCCGATCCGAGTCGAGGACTGGGACCTGCTGCTCGAGAACCTCGGCGTCTTCGGAGACTCCCCGGACTCTGCCGTCGCAACCCTGCGGGACAAGATCGCGCGCCATCCGGAGCTTCCGAGCCTCCGCTATGTGCTGATGGTCGCGCTGGTGCGGCTCGGCCACTATGCCGAGGCCCGGGAGGAGCTCACCCGGGAGCCCGAGATGGCGGCCCATCCCGACCTCCAGCAGTTCCTCCGGGACTGCCCGCGGGACTGAGGCAATGGCGCGACGGGCTTGGCGGGCGATCCCGCTCGCGCTGGGCTGCCTCCTCGCGGCAGCCTGCGGCCGGGCGCCCCAGCGGACTTTCGACAACCTGATCCTCATCACCTTGGACACGACCCGGCCCGACGCGCTCGGCGCGTACGGCAATCGCCGGGTGCGCACGCCGGCCCTCGACGGCCTGGCTCGGCGAGGCCACCTGTTCGAGCGCTGCTACTCCCATGCACCGATCACCCTGCCCAGCCACAGCAGCATCCTGAGCGGTCGGCTGCCGACCGAACACGGCGTGCGCAACAACCTCGCCTACTCGTTCCCCGCCACCACCGCCACGCTGCCCACACGGCTTCAGGCTGCCGGGTTCTCGACCGCCGCCTTCGTCGGCTCCTTCATTCTCGATCGGCGGTTCGGGCTTGCGGCGGGCTTCGATCTCTACGACGACCAGATCGTCCATTACGACGAGTCCCTCGCCAAGCACGAGATCGTGACCCGGCGCGCGAGCGTGACGACGGATCGCTTCCTCGACTGGTTGGACGAGCGGAACGGGCGCTTCTTCGCCTGGGTGCATTTCTACGACGCCCATTGGCCCTACGAGCCCCCGCTGCCCTTCCGCCAGGCCTACGCAGATCAGCCCTACCTCGGCGAAATCGCCGCCATGGACCTGCAGATCGCCCGCATCGTCGAGGCCTTGGCGAAGCGCGGGCAGGGCGAACGCACCCTGGTGGCGATCACCGCGGACCATGGCGAGTCCTTTCTCGAGCACGGCGAGCAGACCCACGGGTTCTTCTGTTACGGGGCCACGACCCACGTGCCCCTGGTGCTGTCCCACCCGCTCTACGGCGAGCCCGGCGAGCGCTTCGAGCACACCGTGGAGAGCATCGATCTGGTCCCGAGCTTCCTCGCGGCACTGGGCCTGCCCGGTGACGCTTCGCTTCCTGGGCAGTCGCTCGGGAGTCCCCGAAAGCGTCGGGTGTATACCGAGGCGATCATCCCCTACGAGGACTTCTACCTCGCTCCCGTCCACGGTTTGCGCGATGGCGACCACAGCTTCTACTTGAGCGCCGATCGGGAGCTCTACGACCTGCGCGCGGACCCGCAAGAGACCCGAAATCTCGTCGCCGAGCTTCCCGATCTGGCCCGCGGCTTCGAGGAGGAGATCCGGGGGCGCCTGGCGACGTCGAAGAGCGGCACCGCCGAAGCCGTCCATCTCGACGAGGAAAGTGCTCGCCTGCTGGCGAGCCTCGGCTACATCGGCAGCGGCGGCGCCTTCACGGCGAAGGAGGCCGATCCTTTCCGGTTTCCGTCGCCGCTCGCGTCGATCCAGATGTACCGCGAGCTCCAGCGCTACCGCCAGTTCGAGGACACCTTCCCCTTCAAGACCCTCGAGGGCCTACGCAAGCTGCTCGGGGAGCACCGGCGCCACGTCGTGCTGCACCGGGACCTCGGCCGCCTGAGCACCTTGGCCGGCAACGAGGAAGAGGCTCTGACCCACCTCGAAGCGGCCGCCAGACTGCGCCCGGAGGACCCGCGACTCCACGTCTTCCGCGCGCTCGGGCTCTACCGCTTCGGCCAATTCGACCGCGCCGTCGAAGAGCTCCGCCTCGCCGTGGAGCTCGACCCCGCGAACGCCTCGGCCTGGTACAACCTCGGCCTCGCCGAGGTGGCCCGCGGACGGATCGAGCCGGCCCTCGCGGCCCTCGGCAAGGCGGTCGAGCTCAACGGGCGCGACATCCTGGCGCTCAACAACCTCGCCTACCTCCACCTGACCGAGAAGGACGACCCCGAGCGGGCGTGGACCTACATCCTCGCCGCCGAGGCGATCCACCCCACCCATCCTCTGGTCCAGGCCAACAAACGGCTGATCGCGGAGCGACGGAAGGGGCGGTGATCGAACGGCGCGGATAGACTTCGCGTCATGGCTGCCCATCCTCCCCTCGCCTCGCTCGATCCCATCTTTCGCCCGCGCTCGGTCGCCGTCGTCGGGGCTTCTCGGAAGCGCGACTCGATCGGCTTCTCCATCCTCCACAACCTGGTCGTGGCCGAGTTCAACGGTTCGATCTTCCCGGTCAACCCGTCCGCCGCGGCGATCCACTCGCTCAAGGCCTACCCGTCGCTGCGCGAAATTCCAGACCCGGTGGATCTCGCGGTCATCGCCGTGCCCAAAGCGGCGGTGCCGGGGGTGATCGACGAGTGCCTAGGCGTCGGGGTCAAGGGCCTGGTGCTGATCACGGCGGGCTTCGCCGAAACCGGGGCCGAGGGCGCCGCCATCGAGGCCGCGATGCGCGAGAAGCTGCGCGCGGCGGGCGTGCGCATGATCGGCCCGAACTGCATGGGAGTGATCAACACCGACCCGGACGTGCGCCTGAACGCCACCTTCGCGCCGGTGCCCGCCAAGGCGGGCTCGATCGGCTTCGTCAGCCAGTCCGGAGCCCTCGGCGTGGCCATTCTGAACGTGGCCGACGACATGGGCCTCGGGCTCACCCAGTTCGTCTCCATGGGCAACAAGGCCGACGTCTCCGGCAACGACCTGCTCGAGTTCTGGGAGCACGACCCGGAGACCGAGGTCATCGCCATGTACCTCGAGAGCTTCGGCAACCCCCGCCGGTTCACCGAGATCGCCAAGCGGGTCAGCCGCAAGAAGCCGATTCTGGTGGTCAAGTCCGGCCGCACCAGCGAGGGCGCGCGGGCCGCCTCGAGCCACACCGGCGCCATCGCCGGGGCGGATGTGACGGTGTCCGCTATCCTCGATCAATGCGGCGTCCTGCGCGCCGACACGATCGAGGATCTCTTCGACCTGGCCATGGCCCTCGACCGCTGCCCTCTGGCGCCGGGCAACCGGGTCGCCCTGGTCACGAACGCCGGCGGACCGGCGATCATGGCCACCGACGCCGCGGTCAACGTCGGGCTCGAGATCGCCCAACTGTCCGACGCCACCCGCGCGGAGCTCGCGAGCTTCCTGCCGCCCGAGGCATCGCTCGCGAACCCGGTCGACATGATCGCCTCCGCGACCGCGGCCAGGTACGCCCGTTCGGTGCGGGCCGTCCTCGCCGACCCCGGGGTGGACATGGTGCTGGTGATCAACGTCACGCCGCTCTTGGCCAACCCCATCGACGTGCTCGAGGCCATCGCCAGCGAGGCCCGGGGCAGCAAGCCGGTGCTGGCCGTGATGATGGCGACGGACGAGTTCTACGAGACGATCAAGGGTCGCGACGACCTGCCGCCGGTCTACCGCTTCCCCGAACCCGCGGCGCGGGTGCTTGCGCAGCTCCACCGCTACGGCCAGTGGCGAGAGAGCCCGGCGGACGCCCGGCCGCCGGAGTTTGCGACCGACGACGCGGCGGTGGCGGCGCTTCTCGACCCGGTGCCCCCCGGCGAATACCTGCCGATCGCCGACGCGTTCCGGGTGCTCGAGCTCTACGGCATTCCCACCGCGCGCTGGCGCATGGCGGCGAACCCCAACGAGGCTTTACAGGCGACCACCGAAGTGGGCTTCCCGGCGGTGGTCAAGGGCATCGTGCCGAAGCTCGTCCACAAGAGCGACTCGGGCGCGGTGAAGCTCGGCATCGCCAATGAAGAAGATGCCCGCGAGGCCATCGAGGAGATCGTCGGCAAGCTCACCCGAGCCGGCAGCCCCCCCGAGGGATTCCTGGTCCAGGAAATGGCCCACTCGGGCCACGAGGTGATCTTCGGCCTGTCGACCGACCCGCGCTTCGGACCGCTCCTGATGTTCGGCCTCGGCGGTCGCTACGTCGAGGTGCTGCGGGACGTGCGCTTCGCGGTCACACCGCTGCTCAAGAGCGAGGCCGACGAGATGATCCGCGGCATCCGCGGCTTCAAGCTCCTCGAAGGCGTGCGCGGCGACCGCGGAGCAGATCTCGAAGTTCTCTCGGACGTCGTCCTCCGGGTTGCCCAGCTCGCCCAGCGCCACCCGCGCATCACCGAGCTCGACATCAACCCGTTCTTGGCCGCTCCCGACCGCGCCCAAGCCAAGGCGGTCGACGTGCGGATCCGGGTGGGTTGAGCTGGCGCGCCGAATTCTCGGGATCGATCAGAAGCAGCTGCAGCCCTTGCACCAGGTTCCGATCGGCAGATTCGGATTCGAGGGGGAGTAGCGAGTCACCGTAACATCGTGGCAAGTGCCACAGTTGCCGTTCTTTGCGCAGGCCGCACCGCTCGTCTTGCACGCGGTCCCGCCCTTGTCACAGATCGCCGAGCCGCGCGGCATCCTCTTCGTCTCGCAGGCCTTGTCGGCTTTCTTATCGTCCCCCTTGTCCATCGCGAGGGCGACGGTCCCCAGCACCGGGAGAGCCTCGAGGGTGCCCTCGACGTTCGGCACCCGATAGCGGCTGAAACCGCCCGGCGCCAGGGTCACGACACCATCGGGCATCACGGCGTCGACGAAATAGGGACCTTCGAAGGCCCCTCCCTCGACTCGCAAGGTCATCCTTCCGCCCACCACGAGCCCGGTGTCGAGCTGGAAGTCGAGGTAGGACGGATCGTCGAGATTCTCGAAGAAGGCGAAGTCGCCGAGCACGGAGGCCGTGGCCGTTCCCTGATCCTCGCTCACGGTGAAGCGGGCGACTCCCGGTGTCGGGGTGGGGGAAAGCGTTCCCGACGTGTGGCCGACGGTCGACGTTACGGTCACCAGTCCACCCAGAGACCCGGTGCTCCCGCCGGTGCTCACCATCGCGGAGTACATCCCTGGAGTGCGGAGGATCGAGCGGCCGAAGGCGGCGCGTACGATCTGGACATCCTGGTTGTCGATCACGCCGTTGGAATCGAGATCGCCGGTCGCGTCGTCCGCCGGCGCGCCCACGTTCCCCTCAACGATCTGCAGATCCTCCAGATCGACGACATCGTTGCCGTTGACGTCGGGATTGGGCTCGCCGGGCCCCACCAGGATCGCCGCGTAGGACGGGTCGAGGGCATTTCCGCGCCGGGCATCGGAAACGAAGTTTCGGCGCACGGTGACGCCAGGGAGCACGTCGATGGGAACGCTTGTGGAATTGCCCTCGGTATCGCTGGCGTGCAGGACGTAGGAGCCACCGTCGAGCATCGACAGGGCGAAGGCGCCGGAAGCATCGCTCGTGGTCGTCGCGATCGTACCGCCGAGACCGTTGGCGAGACGCAGCTCCAGGCCGGGTCGGCCGACGATCACGGTCCTCGAGCCGTCGTTGGCAACCGTGCCGAGCACGACTCCGGTGATCGTTCCGCCGAACGGCGTTGGGTCGATCGGCTGCACGTCACTCGGAGGGGCCGCGTCGAGCGGAACCCCGCAAAGTACCAGAATCAAGCAGGCGGCGAAGCAAACTCTCGACATCACTGACCTCCTCGGGTTCCGGCCCAATCGCTCAGTGCGCCTCGGCTGGGGAACCCGGACAGAAGTGCCGGCTCGCGACGCCGGATCAGGAGGTGAGGGGGCTCACCGAGCCGAGATCAGCCGTTCGAATTCCTCAACGCGCTCCGGGGCTTCGAGAATCGAAGCGAACTCGCGAACAAAGGCCCGGACACGGCCGAGATCGATCTGTTCGCCATGGAGGTTGAGAAGCTCTTGGATGTCGTAGCGATCACGGTCGCGCCATGCCAGGACTTTGTAGATCAAGAGGTCCTCGGGCTCCGCTACCGCAATCCGAACGCCACCAAAGTCGACCATGCGCGCACGAGCCAAAGCCTCCCTCTCGAAGGAGGTGAAGGCAAAGCTGATCTCGAGGGTGATTCCAGTCGGTTCGTGAACCAGAAGAAGGACTTGGCTGCGGGCAGCAAACTCGAGAGCGTTTTCGATGCGTGGGCAGATCGAGACCTCCGCCAGCGCCCGAAGAAGTGCGTCTGGCTCGACCCGATCGGCCAACACCGTGGCGTCCAGGTCGATGGTCTGGCGAGAAACGCCGTGAGCAATGACCGCAATGCCCCCGATGATCATGCTCGGGGCTTCGATGCTCTCCAGCCCACGGGCCAGTGCAGCGAGCGCTTCCAGCAGACGACTGGTGCTCGAATCAGCCATGGGCCCGGTAATGATTCCGAACTCGCACCCAGTTTTCCCGCGCGATCTGGGCTTCGCGGCGGCGTGTTTCCGACTCGACCGGAGGCCAGCCGTGAAGTCGATCGAAGAGCTCGATCAGGTCGAAGAATCCGGCGATCGCCGCGGCGCGATCGGGGCCGAGCCGTTTGCGCTCGCTAGCCTCGACATCGGCGGCGGCCCGCCATCCGGCGACTCGACGGAGGAGATCCTCACCCTTCATTCTGCCCTGGGCTCCAGAAGGTCGTACTCCGGGCCGAACTGGCGCAGGAACTCGAGGCCGTAGTAGCGGCCGCAGACCGCGACCGGTAGCAGTACGACGGCTCCCACGTAGGGCAGGGCGAAGAGCAGGAAGCCGACGCAGCAGGTGGCGAAGCCGACGACGGTGATCACCATGCCTACCGCAATGGACAGCACCCAGTAGAGCAGGGTGAACAGCACGAAGGGCATCGGTTGGCTGCCGAGCAGGTCCCGGAAGCGGGCGAAGGCCGGGCCGAAGGTCAGGTTCTGGACCGCCATGATCGGCACCACGAACTGATTCAGGGTGAAGATCAGAAACGCGCCCGTGAGCAGGATCGGCACCACCAGCAGCGCGCCGACGACGAGGGCGCCGATCGAGACGACTCCGGGGCGGATGCCGGCCCCGATCGCCAGGGCCACGGGCAGCAGCAACAGCACGAGAAAGCCCAGGCACAGGATGATTCGCCAGGCGAACAGCGAGTTGCCCTGCCAGGAGTAGCGCCGCCAGGGGTTCGCGATGTCGGTCCGGCCCGTGACCAGGTGATTCAGGAAGACGAAGTCGAAGCGCGACTGGAGCCACACCCGCAACAGGGCGAAGGTGAACGCCAGGGCAGCGAGGGCCACGATCGCCACCACCGCCGCTCCCGTGAGCCAGCCCGCCAGCTCCTCGCGGGGATTCTGGAGCGGCTCGGGCAGGTTGCTCGGCGGCGAAAAGATCCAGCTCAGGTTGCCGCCCCCGCCCGTTCCCGTCCACAGTGCCAGCCAGGCCGAGAAGCCGAACACCGCCCAGCGCTCGAAAGCGAAGGGCTCGAACAGCAACTGGCGTGTGCGCCGCCAGGCGCGGACCAGCGGCTCCACGACCTCAATCGAAGTGCCCGTCGCCATGACTCAGCCTTTCAAGACCGGCAGCCGCATCGGCCCGGTCGGAAGGTCCAGGGGAACGAAGATCGATTGGTCGGTGAGCTCGTGCTGGCGGCGGCTCAAGTCGGCCAGGGAGGTCTCCGTCAGAATGCGCTCCACGGCCTTCTTTACGTCAAGGAGCAGCTCACGGATCACGCAGTGGTCGGGACCGACCTCGATCGTGCAGGGCAGGGCCAGGATCTGATCGATCGCCGTGGTCTGGCCTTCGAGGGGCATCAAGATCTCCCGCACCGAGATCGCCGAAGCCGGGCGTGCCAGGCAGTGACCCCCTTGAGGTCCGCGGTTCGAAACCACCAGCCGATCGCGGGACAGAAGCGCCAGGATCTGCCTCAGGTAAGGCTCCGGAATCCCCTGGTGGCGCGCGATCTCGCTGCTCGTGACGGGCCGCCGCCCCGCGTGCATGGCGAGATAGAGCATCGCCCGCAGCCCGTACTCGCCCTTGGTCGAGATCTTCATCGGCGTCCTCGTTTTTCGAATGTAGCACGCCCGGCGTAGATCGACAGTCAAGGCATCTTGCAGCGGACAAAGAGTCTGGACATCCGCCGCTCGCACCTCTGATTCGCCCGTTCTCCGGACCTTTGGAGCTCCTTGCCGACGGCTGGCGGCCAGCGGTCACGGAGCTTTGACCTCGGGGGCTCCTCGAGCGCCCCACAGTTCACCTTCAACTTGTTTTGAATCAGCACTTTGCGACCTCATGGCACGGTCGGCGCGGAGCTTGATCTCTCTTCGGCGCGAACCGGAGAGGAGGTGAGAGCCGAGCGAAACCGAAGCGAACCCAGGTAGGCACTCCCGGGGGTGGGTACCCCCGGGCTTTCAGGACCCCGAACCCTCATCCGACCCGAACCCAACAAGGAGATGAAAGCCATGACCCGGAACACTGCATCCTCTTTTTCTCGCACCCTCGGCCTCGCCGTCCTCTGCGCCCTCGCCGTGACCGCCTTCCCCGCCCTCGCCGCCGAAGCGCCGGCCGCCAAGGGCGTCGTCAACGTCAACACCGCCGACGCCGGCCAGCTCGCCCTGCTGCCGCGGGTGGGCCCGGCGGTGGCCGAGCGGATCCTCGAACACCGCAAAGCCTCCGGTCCTTTCAAGTCCCTCGAAGACCTGATGCTCGTGCGCGGCATCGGCGAGAAGACCTTCGCCCTCATGAAGCCCTACGTGACCCTCTCCGGCCAAACCACCCTCAGCCAGAAGGTCCGCACGCCGCGGCCCGCGGCCTCCGAGCCGACGGCGCCCCAGCCCTGACCTTCCCCGCCTCCAACTCCGGGGCCGGTCGCGAGGCCGGCCCCGGAGTCCCACCCTTGCGAGGAGATGAAACCCATGACGAACCGTCAGAACGGTTACACCTTGATCGAGCTCCTGGTCGCCTTCGCCATCCTGACCTCGCTGGCTGTTCTGGCGATCCCGAATCTCGTGGGCGCGAGTGCGGGCCTGCGGGTCCGGTTGGCCGCGGGCGAGATCGCCGGGGCGTTTCAATCGGCCCGAATCGCCGCAGTCCAGAAGCACGCCTTCGTGGCGGTGCGTTTCCGGACCGACGGCGACGGCCGGCTGACCTGGGCGCTCTACCAGGATGGGGATGGCGACGGCGTGAGCAATCGCGACATCGGTCGCGGCATCGACCGGGCGATCTCCCCGGTACGGCCCCTCGTCCAGCTGTGGGGCGAGGTGCACCCCGGATTCCCGCCCGGCAAAGCTCCGCGGGACCCGGCCGATCCGCGCCGGCGAATGACCCGGCTCGAGGACCCGATCCGCTTCAACGACAGCGACCTCGTCTCGTTCGACCCCCTCGGGGGCTCGACCTCGGGCTCGATCTACTTCACGGACGGCCGCATCCACCTCGCCGGAGTTCGCGTCCACGGTCGCACCGGCAAGGTCCGCATCCTCGTCTATGACGCGACACGCGAGCGGTGGCGCCAGGTTTGACGCTTTCGCCTCGCTCCCTGTACGCTCCCGCGCGATGTCCAGCCGAGCCTCGCGCGCCCTCGTCGTCGTCACCAGCGTCGGAACCGAAGAGGAGGCCATCCGCATCTCGCGGGAGCTGATCGCGCGGCGTCACGCCGCCTGCGTCAACATCATCTCGAGCGTCAAGTCGATCTACCGCTGGCGCGGCAAGATCTGCAGCGACAGCGAGTATCTGCTGGTGATCAAGTCCCTTCAGACCGAGTATGACCTCGTGGCCGGCACCATCCGCGAGCTGTCGAGCTACGAGCTGCCCGAGATCCTGTCCTTCGCCGTCAAGAAAGGCGACCCGGGGTTCATCGGGTGGATCGAGAGCTCCCTCGACAAGACCGGCCCGCCCCCGGCCGAGGACGAAGAGGAAGACGAAGTCTTCGTCGACCTCGACGACACCCTGTACTAACGGCTGGCCGCCGCGGCGCGCCCCGAGAGAAGCCCGATGGGCAGGCCGACCAGGAAGACGTGGACGGCGATGCTCAAGGCCACCCACAACGGGTCCTGGGCACCTCCGCCGCCACCCGCCGCCGAAAGCGGAACCACCACGTAGTTCATGACCCCGTACAGCAGCGCACCGTAGGCCGCCCCGCATAGCGCCGGGCGACGCACGAGAAGCGGCCACCGGCGCGCCACCAGGTAGTAGACGACGGACATCGAGGTGGCGATGAAGAAATGGAGAGCGAGCCCGAGGGCCGCCGTTCCTGCGCCACCGCCCTGGGCGCGCGCCTTGCCGAGGAGCCCCGCGGCGACCGACTGGAAGATGCGGCTCGGCGCGACCCCCGCCTTGAAGGCCCAGAAGGCGCAGGCGTAAGTAATGTCTAGGACGCCGGCCACGAGCCCGCCCAGAAGGACGAGGAGCGCCGGGTGGGGGCGTCGGTTCGGAGTCCCGTTCGACACCTGGGCAGGATAGGAAGCTCACCGGGCTGGCGCAAGAGCCAATTCCGGCGTAGAGGAGCAGTCCAATCCCGCCCGCCCGGTATATTCGGCGGATGGAGCTCCACATCAGCCTCACGGGCCGCAAGGACCTCGCGGGCGAGATCTACCGCCAGCTACGCCGAGCCATCGGCGAGGGCCGGCTCCGTCCCGGCGATCCACTGCCTCCCAGCCGCGAGCTGGCCCTGCGACTGAGCGTCTCGCGGACCACCGTCACCGTCGCCTACGACCGGCTGGTGGGCGAAGGGTTCGTGACCTCTCGGGTCGGCGCCGGCACCTTCGTCGGCGAGCACGGCTCGCCAAGCCCGCGCACGGTCCGGAGCGAGCGGCCCCCGGGGGCGCTCCAACCGCGACCGCTGTGGGACTCGATTCCCCTCCTGCCGGCCCCCGCCCGACCGGCCCCCTTCGACTTCCGGACCGGCGTGCCCGATGCCACCCTTTTCCCCCACGATCGCTGGCGTCGGCGGATGGCGCGGCAGCTGGCCGAGGATGCCGCCAGCGCGGGGGTCTACGGCGAGCCCGCCGGCCACCGGGGCCTGCGCACGGAGATCGCCCGGCACCTCGGCGTGGCGCGGGCGGTGGTCACGACGGCGGAGGACGTCACCATCGTCAACGGCACCCAGCAGGCCCTCGATGTGCTGGCCCGTGCACTCCTCGCCCCGGGCGACCGGGTGGCCGTCGAAGATCCGGGGTATCGGCCGGTGCGGTACCTGCTCCAGTCGCTGGGTCTCGAAGTGTGCGGCGTACCGGTCGACGCGGAAGGGCTGGTGGTCGAAGCCCTTCCTTCCGATGTCCGGCTGGTGTTCGTGACCCCGTCTCACCAGTACCCGCTGGGCCTGGCCATGAGTCTGCCGCGCCGCCGGGCGCTGCTCGCCTGGGCCGACCGCCACGACGCGGCCATTCTCGAGGACGACTACGACAGCGAGTTTCGTTTCGGGGGCCGGCCCATCGAGCCACTCCAGACCCTCGACACGAGCGGGCGCGTGGTCTACGTCGGCACGTTTTCGAAGACCCTGCTGCCGAGCCTGCGGCTGGGCTTCCTCGTGACCCCATCTTCGCTTCGGGTGGCCGTCCACAAGGCGAAGCAGGTGACGGACTGGCACAGCTCGACTCCCGTCCAGGGTGCTCTGGCCCGCTTCCTCGCGGATGGCGAGCTCACCCGCCACGTGCGCCGGATGAACGGCGCTTATCGCGTCCGTCACGAGCTACTGACCGCGACCCTGGCGCGCGACTTCAGCGCTTGGCTCGAGGTCGTCCCCTCGGCGGCGGGACTCCATGTGGCGGCCTTCGCCCGCGACCGGGAAGCCGGCGAGATCGCCACCGTGGTGCGTCGCGCCTCCGAAGACGGTGTCGAAGTGCGGGACCTGTCCGCCATGACCCTCAATGCGCCGGGTCGGCCCGGCCTGCTCCTCGGCTACGGCGCGATCCCCACGGATCGCATCGAAGAGGGCCTGTGGCGGCTCCGGCGGTGCTTCGAGAGTTCGGCACGAGGGATTGAAATCCCTCGCTACAACGATCGTCCCTGACGGGACGACACCACCACCCCACCCCGGTTCCTTCTCTTCGTCCCCGCAGGGGACGCCTTCGCTGGCGAGGGATTTCAATCCCTCGCGATTCTCGCGGACCGCTTCTATGGGGAGGACGCGGGAGGCTCGATCGGCTGGCCGGCGGTTTCGGGCAGGGTCCAGATCCAGGCTCCCGCGAGGGCGGCGAAGAACGCCGCCAGCACGATTCCGCCGCCCAGCCCCCAGCGGCTCGCGACGCCGGCGATCACGAGCGGCGCCAGGAACTGCACCCCACGGGTGACGTTCATGATCACCGACAGCGCGGTGCCGCGCACCCGGGTGGGGAAGAGCTCGGTGAAGTAGGGCCCGTAGCAGGACCAGGTGCCGGTGCCGACTCCGGCCACGAACATGCACGCGAGGCCGGCCACGGGACGCGCGGCCAGGGCGTCGAAGAAGGCCGCCACGAGCGCGAGCCCCAGGGCGGTGATGCCGCAGTAGAGGGTGAACGCCGGGCGTCGGCCGAGCCGATCCGAAACGCGTCCGAAGGTCAGGTAGCCGGTCAGGGAGCCGGCCACGAAGGTCAAAGTCCACCAGCCCGAGCCGAAGATCGACAGGCCCTGCTGCTGGAGGTAGCGCGGCAGCCAGATGACGGCGAACCAGTAGGCCGACATGTTGAGCGCCGTCAACAGGAACGCCCGCACGAAGCGGCCCAGCAGATCGGCCGCGGCGAGCTGGGCGAGGATGGCTGGCCGGCGCGCCGTGGCCCGTTGCCGTCGGTGCTCGAGCCACAGGTCCGACTCGGGGAGCCGGCGCCAGGCGAACAACACCAGGAGCGGCGCCGCGGAGGCGAGAAAGATCGTCCGCCATCCGAGGGACGGCGCCAGGAAGGAACCGACCGCCGCCGCCAGCCCGAAACCCACGGGCGCGCCACTCTGGGCGAGGGCGCCGTAGCGGCCCCGCAGCGCGGGCGGGATCGTCTCGCCCAGCATGGCCTGGCCGGCGCCCCAGGTGCCGCCGATGCCGAACCCCGCGAGAGCACGCCCCGCGATCAGCCAGGCCAGGCTCGGCGCGAGGCCGCACAGGGCATTGCCGAGGGAGAACGCCGCGATCGACACCGCCATCGAAGCTCGCCGGCCGATCCGGTCCGCCAGCCAGCCGAAAAGGATTCCGCCTACCCCGCTCATCCCCACGCCCACCGCCGTCAAGACCGCCACCGCTCGCTCGTCGAGACCCAGCTCGCGCTGGATCGGCGGCAGCAGGAACGACAACAGCATCAGCGAGAAAAAGCCCGTGCACCAGGCACCCCACGCGAAGGCGAGGATCGCCCAGTGCGCCGCCACGGGACGGGCATGGTCACTGAGGCGGACGACGGGTTCGGACCTGGGCAATGTGGTCGGATCTTAGAACGGATGGTGCGGCGAGCCGTTCATGAAGTGGTCATTTCCCGGCTTCTATGGTCCGCCCGTGCCCGGCTACCCGCCAGTCCCATCGCGATCTTTCCGTGAGCCTCGTCGCCTCGTAGTAGATTGGGTCGCCTCGGCTCGAGCTTGGAGCACCCCCCGTGGAGAAGCCATGAAGATCCTCGCCTTCCTCGCGATCGTGCTCGTCGCCTTGGCTCCCCCGGCGACCGCGCAGGAGACCGAGACCTTCACCCCCGATCGCATTCCGGACGCCGCCCTGGTCGACCAGGACGGCCGCAAGGTGCAGTTCTACACGGACCTCGTGGCCGGCAAGGTCGTCGTCGTCAACTTCATCTTCACCACCTGCACCACCATCTGCCCGCCCATGGGAGCGAGCTTCGGCAAGCTGCAGAAGAGCCTCGGCGAGCGGGCCGGCCGCGACGTGCACCTGATCTCGCTCTCCATCGACCCATTGACCGATACGCCGCCGCGCCTCTTGGCGTGGGCGGAGAAGTTCGGCCGTACGCCGGGATGGACGCTCGTGACCGGTCCGCGGGCCGAGATCAACGCCATCCTCCGAGCGCTCGGCGCTTACGTGGGCAACAAGCTCGACCACGCGCCGATCGCGCTGGTGGGCCGGGACGGCGGGGAGTGGCTCCGTGTCTCCGGCCTCGCGAACCCTGAAAAAGTCATCGCCGCCATCGACCGGGTCGCCCACGGCGCTGCCGGGCCCGCCGCGGCCGAGGAGTGAGTGCCATGAATCCGTTCCGTCGCCTCGTCGTGCTCGGCCTGCTCGTGCTGCTAGCGGCTGGGCCCGCCTCCGCCCAACAGCCGCCCGCGGCAGGCGCTCCCGGGGACATCAACGCCGCCCACCACTACTTCACGGACCTCGAGCTCACCGATCAGGACGGCCGCACCCATCGCCTGTACTCGGACCTGCTCCAGGGCAAGACGGTCGTGATCAATGCCTTCTTCGCCACCTGCCAAGGCGTCTGCCCGGTGCTCTCGGCCAAGATGGCCAAGATCCAGGACGCCCTCGGCGACAAGCTGGGCAAAGAGGCGCTGATCCTCTCGATCACGGTCGATCCCAAGGCCGACACCCCCGAGGTACTTCACCAGTACGCCGCGCGTTGGAACGCCAAGCCGGGCTGGTTGTTCCTGACCGGCCCCGCGGACAACGTCCAGACCGCCTTGAGGAAACTCGGCCAGTACGTCGAGAACAAGGAAGCCCACACCACGATCGTGATCGTCGGCAACGACAAGACCGGTCTCTGGAAGAAGGCCAACGGCGTGGCTAGCCCGCAAGAGCTGATCGGGATCGTCGAAAGCGTGGTCAACGACAAAGGCGAGTGAGGGCGAGGCCGTCACCCCGCTCTCGTTCATCATCTTTCGTAGGGGCGGACCAACGTGTCCGCCCTCTTCGTTCCGGGGAGGTAGCCGTGAACTCAAGTCGCGTTCTCGTTCTTGCTCTGGGCCTCGCAACCCAGCTTGGCGCCATCGAGCTCACCGACGCCGAGAAGAACGGCAAGCGCATCTACCGCGATGGGTTGTCTTCCCGTCAGTCGGAAATCATCGCGGTGATGGGCGACGGTGGGATCGAGGTCCCCGGCTCGGCACTGCCTTGCACCAGCTGCCACGGTCGCGATGGCCGCGGTCGCAGCGAGGGCGGCATCAATCCCTCGGACCTGACCTGGCCGGCCCTGACCAAGCCCTACGGCACCACCACCGCCACCGGCCGCAAGATCAACCCCTACGACGACTCGTTGCTGCGCCGGGCCGTCGGCCTCGGCATCGACTCCGCGGGCAATCCCCTGAATGCGGCCATGCCGCGTTACCGGCTGACCCTGGCGGACGCCGCGGACTTGATCTCCTACTTGAAGCGCCTAGGAGCGGAGCCCGAGCCCGGGGTCGGGGACGACGTGCTGCGCATCGGTCTGCTGCGGCCGCCAGCCGTGAGCGCCTCGGTGGGGGCGGCCCAGGAAGCGGCGCTCAAGGCCTACTTCGCGGAGGCCAACAAGACCGGCATCTATGGCCGACGGCTCGAGCTGGTGACGATGGAGAGCCGCGATCGGCCGGATCTGACCAAGGCCGCCCTCGAAGACTTCTTGGACCGCGAGAGGCCTTTCGTCATGGTGGCCCCTTTCCTGGCCGGCGCCGACGCCGAGCTGGCCGCGGTGGCGGAGGCCAAGGAGGTGCCGTTTCTCGGCCCAACCACCTTTCGGCCGAGGGATTCCTTCCCGATCAACCGCTACGTCTTCTTCCTGCTGCCCGGCGAGGCCGAGCAGGCCCGGGCGCTCGTGCAACACGCGGCCGACAGCCGAGGCGGCAAGCCCGAGGATCCGCCGCGGTGGGCGCTTCTCGTCGCCGAAAACGCGCCGGATGCGACGCTCCTCTCGGAGGCTGTGCAGCTCCAGGCGGACGAGCTGCGCCTGCCCGCGCCCGAACGCATCGCCGTGGGTGGCGGCGGTTACGATGCCAACGCCGTGGTGGCCAAGCTCATTGCGGGCCGCTACGACTCGATTTTCTTCATCGGCCGCGGCGTCGAGGCGGTCCAGGTGCTCGGCGCACTGGCGGAGTCCGAGGCGGCGCCCCGGGTCTACCTGCTGAGCGGCGACGCGGCGCGCACCCTCGGCGGCGGCGGCAAGGTCACCTACACCGGTCCCGCCTTCTTCGCCTTCCCGCTTTTGCCCGGCGGCGCCCCGGACGAGGACCTCTCCGAGTACCGGCGCCTGGCTGAGATTCACGGCCTTTCGCGCCAGCACGAGGCGGCCCAGCGCCTCGCCCTTGGTGCCGCCAAGTTGATGGCCGACACTCTGCTGAAGCTCGGCCGGACGGTCACCCGCGAGAGCCTGATCGAGGCCCTCGAGCAGCTCTACCGCTACCCGAGCGGCTACGTCCCGCCGCTCACCTTCGGACCCAACCGGCGCATCGGCCCCCAGGGCGCCTACGTGCTCAAGGTCAACCTCGCCACCGGCGAGACAGTACCGGTGACGGGGTTCCTGGCCGTAGATTGAAGAGCGACGCGCCCGGCGTGACTCGGCCTACCGGGTGCCCGGCACCGTGACCGGCGGTTCGTCGTCCTCGACCTCATCGCCGCCGTCGTCCTCGCCCTCGTCACCTTCGTCCTCGTCACCCTCGCCCTCATCCTCCGATTCGGCGTCTTCGTCCTCCCCTTCGCCCTCGTCGCCGGTGTCGTCGTCGTCATCTTCGACGTCGTCCTCCTCGGCGTCCTCTTCCCCCTCGTCTTCCGCTTCCTCGTCACCTTCGTCTTCGCCAGCGTCTTCCTCGTCCGCTTCGCCTTCTTCGCCTTCGTCCTCTTCGTCGGCTTCCTCTTCGTCGCCCTCCTCACCCTCGTCGCCTTCGTCCTCGTCGGACTCGTCCATTTCCTCGTCCGCTTCGGCTTCGTCGTCTTCGTCGAACTCTTCGAGGTCCTCGGCGTCCATCATTTCGTCGGCTTCGATCTCGAGGCCTTCCTCTTCCCAGGTCTCGGCGGCGACGTCGAGATTGTCGTCTGCCTCTTCGTAGACGGTCTCTTCCATCTCGGCGGTGACGAGCTCCTCGGAGTAGGACTCCCAGCTGAGCTCCTCGTAGGAGAAGCTGGCGTCGAGCTCAGTGTCGAAGGAAGCGAGCTCGGCGCTGGTCACGTCGGTGACCTCGTACTCGAATTCCTCGCTGAGCTCGAAGGACGTCTCCCAGGTGGTCCAGGACTCCTCCGAGTAGCTCTCGAAGGACTCGACGTACCAGGAGTCATAGGAAGTGAACGAGGTCTCGACCCAGACGTCGATCTCCACCCACTCGGCCCGGTAGTCCGGGCCGACGTAGTAGGAGTAGCCCTCCCACTCACCCTGGAGCTGGTCGAGGAGCACGATGGCGAGCAGGAAGGAGTCCACCGCCAGCTGCGCCTGGGCGATCCGGTTGGACTTCTCCAGCAACCGGGTCAGGGAGGCCTCGGTGCCCCGGTCCTTCTTCGCCTTGGCCTTCGCTTGTAGGTTGCCGATCTTCTTCGAGAACTCCGCCTGCGAGGCCTTGATCTTCTCGAAGCGAGCCTTCTCGAGCGCGGTCAGCGGGCCGGCCTGGCGCGCCCGGCCACCCTCCGCGCCGCGGGCGCTGCGCAGGGCGGTATAGGCGTTGTCGAGCTTGCCGAGGTAGGACGCGACCTGGGCGTTGGCGACGCCGACGCGGGGCCACACCGTTTTCAGCTTGGCCAGAGTCTCGCTGCCCTTGGACAGCGTGGCGGCCAGCTTCTTGTCCTTGGTCTTCACCTGACGACCCGCATCGTCCAGAGTCGAATTCATCTGGCTGACGGCCTGCCAGAAGGGAGCCTGCTTCTTGTTCTTGGGGTCGAGCTTGCCCTGCGAGGCCTTGGCGGCTTTGTAGATGCCGGCGACCGCCAGGCGGGCGTTGCTGAGGAGCTGCTGGCCGCTGGCCTTGGCTCCGGCGGGCTTGGCTCCGGCAGGCTTGGCGGCGGCCGGTTTGGCCGCGGCGGAAGCGAGGGGGCCCTGAGCCAACAGCAGGAGCAGTGCGGTAGCGGTGACGAATTTGGATGTGCGCAAGATGATCCCTCCGCGTCGAGTGAAGTGGTCGCGAACTGGTGGGCGTCGAGGCGGCGGGAACAGGCCCGTCACTTCGCGACGCATGGTTTGTCCGGTGGCGAGATGCTACTCGAAGTCGAGAGTCCATGCTCTCGATTTCGAGGGCGGATCGCCCCGGAAAATCGCCTCTTTCTCAATCGACCAGGGTGTTCATGAGGTCGATCATGAACTCCGCGTCTTCGAGCGTGGCTTCCTCCCAACCCTCGCCGAATCCGAGATCGTCAAGCAGCCGGCGGCCCCGGGGCTCGCCACCCATGGCCCCGAGCGCCGCCAGTAGCGGAGCGCGCAGGTCGGCGAGTCGGGGAGAGAGCAGCAGGGCGTGTCGCAGCACGTAGATGCGGCTCGCCACCAGCGCGCGCATGCTTCCGCGGACCAGATCCGACAATTCGAGAAAACTGCGCTCGAGAAAGAACGCCGCATCGACGCCACCCGAGAGCAGTTCCTTGGCGACCAGCACGTGGTTCGCCTTGGGGAGTATCTGGAGCCGGTCCCGGGCGACCCCGGCCGGCTCGATCAGCATGGCCCCGATCATTTCCACGTCGGGCGCCTCGGTCGCCGCCACACGCAAAGTTGCCGGCAGGTCGAGCACGCCACGCAGAGGGCTCGCGGCCGCCACCACCACGACCGCTTCGTCGGAGCGACCGCGCGGCCTGGCCACCGGCAGGAAGCCGCGCTTGCGGACCAGGAAGCCGGTGTCGAAGGAGTTCGCGAACACCAGGTCCACGGCACCGGCCGCCAGGGCCGTCCGCAGGCTTCCAAAGTCGCCGTAGGGCTCGAGATGGACTTCGCGACCCAGGGTCCGCTGGAGCCAGGTGTTGAAGAAGAACCACTGGGCGAGCTGGTCGGCGTTGTAGTCGGGGCTGACGGAGAACTGAAGCTTCATGTCGACTCTCCCGGCGATCAGGCCGAAGCTCGGTGTTCCTCGGCGAGGAGCTGCTCGTACAGCGCGGCGGCCTCGAGCACCTTCGCTCGGTGGGGTTCTCGCCGGACCGAGCTGTAGCCGACCAGCACTCCGGCCCGCAGGTTGGGGACGATCGTTGCGTAGACCCAGTAGAAGCCGCCGTCCCGCCGCAGGTTCTTGACGTAGCCATGCCACTTCACGCTCTTTGCGATGGTGTCCCACAGCCCGCGGAAAGCCACCGCGGGCATGTCCGGGTGGCGCAGGATGTGGTGCGGAGACCCGAGCAGCTCCTCGCGCGAGTAGCCGGACATGTGCACGAAGGCGTCGTTGCACAGGGTGATGATGCCCGCCGTGTCGGTCTGGGAAACGATCAGCTCGCCGGCCGGGAAGGGGGTCTCGATCTCGGTGGTGAACACCCGGCGGGTCGTTCCGTCGTAGTAGTGCAGCCGGTGCTCGCGCGCCGGCCCGCGGACCTCGTTTTCGGTCATGTCTCGCATCGGGTTCCTCCTCAGAGGGAATCCGCGATCTTCGCGGCCGAGCGCTTGGCGTCGAGAAAGACCAGGCCCAGCTTGGCGCCCTCGGCCGCCACCACGACCAGCACGGCCTCTTCCCCCGCGCTCGCCAGCAGCACGTAGCCGGATTCGCCTTTGACCATGACCTGTTCGAGCTTTCCGCGGCGCAGCTCGGTGGCGGTGCGGGTGCCGAGCGAGAGCATGGCGGCGGTCATGGCGCCGACCCGGTCTTCGTCGATCCCCTCGCTCAGGGCCGAGGCCATGGTCAAGCCGTCGATCGACACCACGGCGGACGCCTCGATCTCCGCCGACGAGCTGTTGAGCCCGCGCAAAATTTCGTTGAGTTTGGTAGCGCGCATCTTCCACCCCTTTTGACGAAGAAACCGGACGATGAGCCTTCAGCTCTCCTCGGCCAACACGGCCACGATGAGATCGATCGACAGCTCGACCTCGCTGCGTTCGTCGATCGACTGCGGGCAGACCAGCAGCAGGAACGCGGGCTGCTGGGCGAGCAGGAAGCGCCGGACCACGATCTTCTCGACGTAGTTGATGTCGAGGGACAGGTTGTTGGCGTCCCGCTTGCCGAGAAGCTTGCCGGCCTGCTCCAAGGCCTCGCCGGCCACGGACGCGAAGGCCGCCAGGGAGTCGAGCTCGAAGGGCGAGTTGAATTCGGCCAGGGCGAGGCCCGATCGGTCGGCGAGCATGGCGGCCGAGAACCCGCCCCGCTTGCACAGGTTGGCGAGGAGCTGGCGAATCCGGTCGGCCCGGTAGAGCGGTGGGCCGCCCGCGGGGACCGGGGCCACCGGGGCCAGGCTCTGAACGGCCACAGCGGGCGGTCGCGAAGGGAGCGCCGCCGGCTGGGGCGGCCCGGGAGCAGGCAGCGGTGCAGGCGGCGGCGAGGCCAATCCGGCGGCCGCGGGCGGCAGCGAGGTGACGGCCGGCCGGCGCGACGTCAACAGCAAGCCCGCCTCGCGCAGCTCCGCGAGCAGGGCCGCAGCGGCTTCGAGCTCAGAAGAGGCTGGGGTCTTCATCGTCGGTGCGTCCCTGCAGGTGGGCGATCTCGCGCTCGCGCAGCTCGAGGGCCAGGTCGAGGTACCGGCGGGCCAGCTCTTCGCCGCCCGGCTGGAGTGCGATCGGAAGCGAGCGCAGGCTCGCCGCTTCGAACAGCTCGTGGTGGGGGATCACGGTGCGGAAGAGCAAATCCGAGGGGAGGGTGGCGCACAGCTCCGCGAGCACCGCGGCTTCGCTCGGAGAGCGCTCGTCGTAGGCCGAGATCAGGACTCCCTCGAGGCGCAGGCCGGGGTTCGTCGAGCTCGCCACATCCTTGATCAAGGCCAGGAAGGCGGGGATCGAGCGGACCGTGATCGCCCGGCTGTTGACCACCAGGAGGGTGCCGTCGCTGATCTCGAGGATGCCGCGGACGATGGCACCCACTCCGGCCGGCGCGTCGAACACCACGTAGCGGAAGCCTTGGGAGAGCTGGTCGACCGCGGCCCTCAGCGTGCCGTCTTGGGCCGAACGTTCGAGCCGCGTCACGTCTTGTCCGAGGACCTCCCCGACGCCCACGATCGTCAGCGCTCCATCCTTGCTCGTGGCCCGGACGTCCTCGGCGCGGACCTCGCCCCGGAGCAGGTCGATCAGGCCCCGGCGGGTTCGGCGCCGCAGGTTGGTGGCGTGGGTCAGCCCGCTTTGGGGGTCGAGGTCGACCAGCAGCACCTGACCGACCACCCGGCCCAGCGAGTAGGCGAGGTTGAGCGCGGTGGTCGTCTTGCCGACGCCTCCTTTGTGGCTGGCGACCGTGAGAACTCGCTTCATGTCGGCTGTTCCTTCCCTTCGACCGGCTCGAGGGTGCCGGCGCGACAGGCCTGGGCGATGGCCGTGGCGGTTTCGGCCAGGGACCGGCGGGAGCGGACCAGCATCTGGCGGGGGGTGGCGAAGCCACGGGCGAGCCACTCGCCGAGCTCCGGTCCCGCGTCCGCCATCGGGCGCAAGACCCGATCGAGGCCCACCGCTGGCTCGAGCACGGCCCGTGCTTCGTCGATCTCGACCAGCGACCGCAGGAGAATGCCGTCGACCGGCAGCCCCTCGCCCGTGACCGGCACGATGGGGCGGTCGAAATCGGTCTCGAAACGCCCCGTGCGACACAGCAGCAGTCGGGCGAGAGCTTCGCGACCCTGATGCGGGCCGAAGCGGGCACCGTGCAACCGGGCGGCCGAAACCAGAATCCACGCCCACAGCCCCTGGCGCCGAAGATCGAGGGCCTCCGGGCTCCCGGTGAGCGGATCGTCCTCAGGCCGCGACCGTCGTTCCGGGAAGCGGACCGTGGCCACACGGCCCATCAGGGAGACCGTCTGCAGCACCAAAGGCAGCGGAAACTGCTGGAGGTCGCCCTCGAGCAGGCCGTTCGGATCCACCGACCGCCGACCTCGGCGCAGCACCGCCCGCAGTCGAGCCACCAGCTCGGCAGAGTTGAACGGCTTGACGACATAGTCGTCGGCCCCCATGTCGAGGGCGCGGATCTTCAAGTTTGGCCGATCGAGGCTTGACACGAAGATCACCGGCACCGTCTGCAGCCCTTCCCGCGAGCGCAGCTCGGCGAGGGTCTCGAAGCCATCGAGCCCGGGCATCTGGACGTCGAGCAGGATGAGATCGGCAGGGTCCTCGACGAGGCTCCGGAGGGCCTGCTGTCCCGACAGGCTGAAGCGGGTCTCGAGGCCCACGTTTTCGAGGTAGCTGCACAGAAGGTCCACGGCATCGGGGTCGTCGTCGACCACATGGACGAGGGGCCGAATCACCGCGGGATCCTCTCGGCCGGCGGATCGTCCGGGGCGGACTCGAACCAGGAGCGGACGATCCGGACTAGGGCCGATCCACCGGCCGCCGCGCGGACCTCGCGGCCCTCGCCCGCCATCAGGAACACGGCCCGCTCGGCCCCGGTCGCCGGGACCCGGGCCGCCGCCACCAGGGCCGCAAGCTCGATCCAGCCGTCCGGTGCGAAGACCAGGTTGGGGCGTTCAGTAGCGAGGAGCTGCCGGAGCTCGTTCGCCGAGTGGGCCGCGAAGGCCGGGAGATCCTTGTCCCGCAGCAGCGCGGAGAGGCTCGGCCAAAGGCCTTCGTCCGGGTCGACCACGGCGGCGGCCCAGGGCCGCTGCTCCTCCAATCCGGCCATGGAAGCGAAGCGCATCCGGATTCGGCAACCCCCGCTCGGGGACTCGAGGGCCTCGATCGAACCGCCGTGAAGCTCGATGATCCGGCGGGCGATGAACAGCCCCCATCCGGACCCCTGTCGCGCCATTCCGGAGGGCTGCGCACGCCGCGACTGGAAGTAGAGATCGAACACCGCCTCCCGCTCCTCAGGCGGGATCCCGGGGCCCGGATCGTCGACCACGATCTCGTGTTCGCCGCGCTCGGAGCTCGCGAGCCGAACCTCGAGAACCGACCCCGGGGGCGAAAATTTGATCGCGTTGACCACCACGTTGGACAGGGCCTCGCCCAGGCGAAGCTCATCGAAAATTCCGGGAAGCGAGGGGCCGGTCTGTTCGAGCTCGATCGTGATCCCCTTGCGCGCCGCGTGGACGCGGTGCAGCTCCACCTCCGAACGCAGCAGCGCCGACACCCACACCCGTGACGGCGAAAGCTCGAGCCGACCCGCCCGCGAAGCCTGGGCATCGAGGAGCGACCGGATCAGCGTCTCCATCCGTTGGCCGGCGGCGTGGGCTCGTTCGAGCCGGGTGGCAGCGCGATCCACCGAACGCGCTTCGAGATCCTGCAGGGCGAGATCGACGTATCCGAGGGCCGCCTGGAGGGGCGACCGGAGGTCGTGCACGGTCATCGAAATCAGCTGGTCTTGATCGCGGAGCCGCTCGGTCAGCTCCTCGTTGGTCCGCAGGAGCCGCTCTCGCAGATCGCGGTGGCCGGTCAAGTCCCGGGTAATGGCGAGGTAGCCGGCGACCAGCCCGGCGTCGTCGAAGAAGGTCGTGATGGTCTGGGAAACGTGGACGAGGTCGCCCTTCTGGCCGCGGTTGATCAGCTCGCCGCTCCAGGTTGCCAGCGCGGGGTCGTTGAGTTGCTCGAACATCTCTCGAAAGAACGACCGGGGATGCTGGTGGGAGTTGATCCGGCGCACGTTGGTGCCGAGGACGTCCCCTGGGCAGAAGCCATAGAGCTCCAGCCAGCGCGCGCTCGCCCCGAGCATGGTGCCGGTCGCGTCGGTGAAGATCACGGCGTCCCGGCTCCGCGCGAGGGCCGAATAGACGAGGGCGAGGCGCGCCAGGGCTCCGCTGCCGGCCGCGGAGCGGCGGCACAGGACCAGCCAACCCTCCGGCGCCCGGTAGATCGCGCCGTCCATCGGGCCGCCGGCGGCGGATTCGGCGCGCCAGGCCAAGGACTCGGAAAGGCGGAGTGCGCGGGCCTGCGCGACGTGGCTCTCGAGGTCTCCGTCGACTGAGGCCGGTGCCTGCCCCGACTCGCCCGCGGTCCGGCGCCACAGTCGCCCGAGCGACGGACCGATCCGAGCGGGCGAGGTCTCCACCGAAACCGCCCACTCGTGGCCGGACCTCGACGAAACACCTGCGGAAAGCTCGAATGTCACGGATTCCCACTCCTGCGATGGCGGCAGCAACGACCTTCTCGATCGGGTGGAAATGTGAACCGTTTCGGGGGCGAGTGGAATACGTCTCGGGGTGGCGAAGCCCCACCTCACGAGGTGGGGCATGACGTCTTGTTCGAGAGGAGACCGCTGGCTAGTCGCCGCCGGCGACCCAGCGATCACCAAGGAGAGCGAGCCCGGCTGCCGCAGCGACAGCGTCGGCCAATGCGGCCGACTCGACCGCGCGTGCCAGCGTGACCGCGCCAATCAAGGCCGCAAGCGCAGCGAAGGCGGCGTCTTGGTCGCGTGGAGCCTTGGGCGACTTCGGCCCCGACGAGATCGTCGCTGCAACTTCGCGCAGTCCAGCTTCGAAGGCCTCGCGGGCTTCCGGTGCCGCGCGTGCCACTTCGGGAGACAGGCTCTGGAGGCTGCAGCTCCCCGCGAGGTCGCACCGTCGCTTCGCTCCCAGGTAGAAGCGCACGAATTCCTCCCACCACGAATGACCATGGGCCGCCTGATAGTGCTGGACGCCAGCCTTCAAGTCGGCCATTCCATGGACGACGGCCTCGCGGAACGCGTCGGACTTGGAGTCGAAGTGCACGTAGAAGGCTCCCGACGTAACGCCCGCCTCTTTGGCCAGACCGTCGACACCGATCCCACCGAAGCCGCCCTTGCGAAAGCTGCGCCCCGCGGCCTCGACGATGCGCCGGCGCGTCTGGGCTTTCTGCTCACTCCTGGACACGGATACCCCTGTGTCACGGATTCCTCTGTGTTGTCGTGCCATGGCGAGATTGTACTTGACCGGATCACGATCGTAATCTATAGTCGCATCACGGTCGTGATGTGAAATAGTCTCCTCGCGTCCGGAAACCTCTCAATCCATCGACTGGAGATCTCACATGCCCATCACGCTCACCCTCACCGAGGGCGTCCTCCCGCAAGCGGCCATTGCCCAAGCCGTCTCCCAGATCACTGAATCCTTCATGCGGCATCACGCGTTGTCGGGGAACACGGTCATGACGCCGAACGTGACCGCACACGTGAACCTCCTGCCCCGGGGCCTGTCCTTTGCCGGGGGCCAAGAAGTCGACGGCGCCTGGATCGAAACGAAGACGCCCTCGTTCGCGCTCGCCAGTAACGACGTGCAGCGCAGCTTCTTCACGGAGGTGACTCAGATCGTCCACGAGCTCTCCGGCGGCACGCTCCCCAAGGAACGCATCTGGTCCAACGGCGTACACGCCGTGGATGGGACCTGGAACATCAACGGCGAGCCGCTCACGAACGCCGAAATCGGCGCTGCCATCGCGAAGGGCTAGGCTCAGCCCTGCCCGACCAGCTCCTCCGCCGTCAGCGAGCAGCCCCGCAGCTCGGCTCCGGGGGCTCTGCCGTGGAGGACGAGGCCTCCGTCCGGTGTCAGGGTGCCCCAGTCCTCGGTTACCAAGTGGACGGCAGAGCTGAGGTTCGCGAGATCCAGGAAGGCGACGAGGCCGGGGGTGTCGGTGGGGGTGTCGTCGAGAGTCGTGGGATCGAGGGTGTGGAGGCGCATCCACGGTGGGGGGAAAAAGACCTCCGGGTCGCCACCCGCGAGAACTCTCGTGTAGAGCTGGCTGGTGAGCTCGGTCATACCGTACTCGCGGACGACCCGGTTCGGCGGAACGGCGAATGAGCCCTCGACCCGGGCGAGCAGGTCCGCTCTCGAGATTTCGTGCCGTCGGCCCTTGAAGCCCCCGGTTTCCATGATCACGGAGCCCTCGGGTAGCGGAAGCCGCTCGTCCGCGAGGCCGTCGAGCAGGTCGGCGAGGGCGAAGGCGGTGGTGAAAAGGAGCACCGGGCGGTCGCCGGACGCGACGACGAACCGGCGGGCGGTCTGTTGGTCGATGCCGCTCGGCCCCAGCACCCAGGCGCTTTCGGGCGCTCCCCAGCGGGCAATCACGTGGTCGGCCATGAACGAGAGGCTCGAGTCGGGCAGAGTGTCGGGCCGGGGCACGAGGGCCAGGATCGGCGTTCGGCCAGCTCCGCCGTCGGGCAGGCAGGCCGTGGGGAAGGCGAGGTCGATCGTCCTCCGGTAGAGGTCGAGGAACGGGTGGGCGTGGACGCTCCGCTCGGCGGCGGTGGTGCCACTGGAGCGGAAGGTCGCCTGAGCGGGCCAGCCGGTGAGCCCGAGGTCCGCGGCCTTGTAGGCGGCGGCGGGAACGGGAGGGATCTGCCGCCAGTGGGTCAGCCGGATCGGGTCGATTCCCCGGCGCGCGGCGAGCCGGGCCTGGGCAACGCCGTGACGAACCTGGAAGGCATAGGCGGCGAGGGCCAGATCGTCGAACCGGGCCGGGTCTGGAGCATCCAAGTAGGCGGCGACGCGGTCGGGGAGAGAGGCTTCCATCCACAGTAGAGTAAAGGACATGACGACCGATTCCGCGCTTCCCGAACCCGACCGCGAGGTCCTTCGCCGTACGGTTCTCGACGAAGTTCTCGCGCTTCTCGATCACCACCGCTTCGATCCGGCGGACCTGCTCTCCCTCTCGACCGAGCTGCAGTCCATCGCGGTCGACCGTCTGGTGGCCCGAGCGACCGGCGGGACGCCGAAGCGATGACGCTCGCCGACCTGGCCGGCCGCTGAGCCCGCCTGAAACCCCCCTGAAACCCGGCACCGCGCCCGAGCGAACCGGTGGTGCTAGCATCGGCCCGGACTTTCCAATGACTTTGGGGAGATTTGCCGTGGCGAAAGAGAGGCCCGCGCCCGCCCGCCCTGTCCGAGAGGGCCGGTTCGGCCCGCGTATCGCGCTCGTGGCCATCTCGACCGCGCTCCTCGCCGGAGCCGCGGCCCTGGTGTTCCTCGAAATGGAACGGGGCCGGGCGTCGTCTCCTCAGAACGAACAGGCCGCCCTGAACGACGCTCGGCGGGCTCAGCAGGCCTACGACGAGGCGCGTATGGCCCGGCTGATCGATTCGGCTCGCCTGTTGGCCGGCAACGGCGCGGTGCTGGACGCCCTGACCGAGCCCGGCGCGGCCCAGGCGCCTCTCAGCTCGGTCGTGGCGGGCTTTCTGAACCAGCGGGCTGTGGAGGCGGTGGCGGTCCGCGGAGGTACCGGGGAGGGCCTGGCGAGCGCCGGCAGCTCGGACCTGGTGAGTCTGCTCGGCAGCTCGCCGACCGTGCAGCGGACGCTGGCGGTGCCTGCGGCCAGTGGCTACGTGGGTCGCGGGGGCAAGCTGGTGCGGGTGGCCGCCGCGCGGGTGGAAGAGCCCCCGGGTGTTCGACTCGGCGCCGTGGCGGTGGCCGACACCTACAGCCAGACCACCGCCGCCGAGGCCAAGCGCGCTTCCCGGGCGGAAGCCGCGTACCTTCTCAAGGACGAGAGCCGGCTGGTGGCGTCCACCCTCGACCCCCGGCCGGCTGGCGAGCTGCTCGGCGCCCTGGGTCCGAGGCTCGCCAGCGCCTTTTCGGGACAAGGGACGGGTCCGCTCGATCTGACCCTGGCCGGCCGCCGCTACCGCGCCGAGGCGGTGCCGCTCGTGGCCAACCAGGGGGACACCGCGGTGGCCGCTCGGGTGACGCTCCTCGAGGTGGTCGACGCGGCCGCGCCGTTCCGCCGGGCGCAGCTGGCCACCCTCGCGGGCATCGTCCTGGCCGCGGGCCTGGGCGCGGGCCTGGCGCCGCTCGTGGCCCGGCGTGCCGCCGGCCCGGCCCGGCGGGTGGCCGCCGCCGCCGAGGCCTTGCGTGCGGGGGACTACGCCGCCGTGGCGGCCCTGCCGGTGCCGGCATCGGTGCGCGAGCTCGCCGGCGACCTCGCCGAGGCCGAGAGCCTGCGCCGGCTGGCACGCCAGCTCGAGCGCGGCGAAACCCGGTCCGGTCCCCTCGCGGCCGAGCGCCAGACTGGGGTGGCCGTGCTGCTGGTCGATCTCACCCGTTTCGCCCGCACCCGCTCCGACGAGGACCCCCGCGAGGTCGCCGGCCGGCTCGGCCGCGACGTCCTCAAGCTGCGCCACGCCATCGAAGCGCGCGGTGGCCTGGTGGTGGGCACCCTCGGTCACCGGCTCCTGGCCACCTTCGGGGGCGATGGCGCCGCCGGTCGCGGCCTGCGCGCCGGGGTCGATGCCTTGACCGCCCTGTCGACCCCCGAGAACGCCTTCGACGAGCCCGTTCCGCCTACTGCCGCCCTGGCGACCGGTTCCCTCGTGATCGACGACGGCGGCCGACGCGTCGCGGGCCTGGTCCTGCAGCAGGCCGAGTCGCTGCTGCGCGAAATCGGCCCGGGCGAGCTGGCTCTCGCCAAGGGCGCCTACCGCGACGTCGAGCCGATCCTCTCCGGCGTGGGTCTTTCAGTGCCCTCGCAGCGCGGCATACTCTCGACCCAGCCCCTGTGGGTGATCGCGGGCGACGCCCGGGTGGCCCTCGCCGCGGCCTCCCCGCGGCCGATCGGCGGTGCGAGCCCGGAGTCCCTGAGCCCCGGGGCGGTCCTGGCCGACCGCTACGAGCTGCTCGAGATCCTCGGTTCCGAGGCGGTCGGAGTGCGCTTTCGGGCGCGGGACCGCAACAGCGACACCACGATCGAGCTGGTCGCCCTCCGGCGCGAACTGATGCGCGACGCCACCGCCCTCGAAGGGCTCGACAGTGCCGAGCGCGCCGTGGTCCGGGTGGCGGACCGCTTCCTCGCTCGCGTGCTCGATCTCGGTGTGGCGACCGGCGGCGTGCCGTTCCTGGCCCGGGAACCGGCCGTCGGGGCCAGCCTCGATCGACTGGGTACCACCCGGCCGAGCCTGGTCGCCGTGCTGGCTCTCGGTCGCGCCGTGGCGAGCGCCCTCGGAGCCCTCCACCGAGCGGGGCTTTGCCACGGCGCCCTACGGCCGGAGGTCATCCACCTCGGGGCCGCCGGCTCGGTTCAGGTAACGGGCACCGGGATCGCCCCCCTTCTGCCCACCCCGGGCATCGACGCGGCGGCGGATCGCTGCCTCGGCAGCCCGCGCTACGTCGCCCCCGAGCGGCTCGCGGGTGGCGCCCCCACCCCGGCCGCGGACGTATGGAGCGCCGGGCTCGTCCTCGGCGAACTGCTGGCGGGCCAGCCGCTCCTGCCCGTGGGCACCTTCGAGGCCGAGCGCGCGGGGGCCCTCGAATCGCCGCCAGACTTGTCGCTTCTGGCTTCCGCTCCGCCGGCCTTCGCCCAGGTGCTCGGACGCTGCCTGGAGCGCGATCCGGGCCGGCGGTACGCCTCGGGAGACGAGCTCGCGGCGGCCCTCGTTCCCCTGCGCGGACTCGGGTGACGACGGCGCGCAAGAAACTGTCCGTTGCCGGGTTCCAGGCCCCGTGACGTGAAAGCGGAGCAACCACAGGGCCCCTCGAGCGACGCCCCCGATCCCGATCTCGCCCTGATCGCCGCCGTGGCCCGGGGCGATGGCGCTGCCTTCGAAGATCTGGTGCGGCGCCATCAGGATCGACTGGTGGCGATCTGCGATCGCCTGCTCGGGGACCGCGAGGACGCCCGGGACGCGGCGCAGGACGTATTCCTCAAGGTCTACCGCGGGGCCGCGAGCTTTCGGCCCCAAGGGCGGGTTTCGACCTGGCTCTACCGGGTGGCGGTCAACCACTGCCTGAACCGGATGCGGCGCCGCAGGATCGCCCAGTTCTTCTCGTTCGGTGCCTTGGGTGGGGACGACCCGGAGCGACCCGCCTTCGATCCGCCTTCCGGCGCGCCGGACCCGAGCCACGTCCTCGAAGCCCGGCAACGCTGGGCGGCGACGAGGAAGGCCATCGACGCGCTGCCGGCGAACCAGCGCATCGTGCTCGTCCTGGCCAAGTTCGAGGGCTTCGCCTACAAAGAAATCGCCGACGTTTTGGGGATCACGATGGGGGCGGTCGAGAGCCGCCTCTTCCGTGCCATGCGGCGGCTCGAGTTGGCGCAGGAAGCGCCGGGGTCGCGGGTTCAATAGACTGTCGGGGTACCTTCCATGACCGAAGCCGATCGAATCGAACTGCTCCGCGACCTGCTGGGCGAAACGACCCCGGAGGGCCGGGCGCGACTGCTGTCCCGCCTTGCGACCGAACCGGAACTGGCCCGGGCCCGGCTCGAGCTCGCGGTGCGCTGGCGCGAGCTCGAGCTACCGCCCCCGGCCCCCGCACCGCCGGGCTTCGCGCGCCGGGTCCGGGCGCGGGCCGAGCAGGACGAAAAGGCGGGGCTGTTCACCGGCGGCTTCGTGCCGGCCACCCTGGCGGCCGGCGTGCTCGCAGCCGGCGTGGCGCTGGGCGCCTGGCTCGGTGCCGATCTGGTCGGCGGGGAAGAACGGCCGCCGTCCGTGGCCGCCGTGGTGGAACCGGTGGCCGCTCCGAGGGTGGTGCTGCCGGAAGCGGCTCCGGACGAAGGAAGGGGCGATCTCGAACCGGTGGCCGAGTCCCGCGCCGAACCGGAGTCCGTGGCCGCCCTCGATCCTGAACCCCTCGACGACTCGGAGCTGGATTTCGCGGCCGACACCTTCGCCGATGCCTACCTCGCGCTGTTCGCCGAGGAGGAAGTCGCGCAATGAGTCGCCGCCTGCTGGGAATGACCTTGTTGCTCTCGGTCGGCGTGAACCTCGGCATCCTGGTCATGGTGTTTCTGCGCACGGCTCCACCCCCGGCCCCGGGGCCGCCGCCGGACCCAGTCGTCGAACCCATGCCGGTTGGCGAGCCTCCGCCCGTCGGGCAGCCCCGCGACGAGGAGCCCGCCGACGCCCCGGCCGATCCGGCTTCTGACCCGACCCGGCCCGAGCCGGTCGACCGGCCGCCGGTGACCCCGGAGCCGCGGGAACCGCCGCTACGCGACCCGGACCGGCCTCCGCCTCCCGGTGGAAGGACTCCTGCCGACCGTGGGGTCGGCCAGAGCCCGGCCGTAGGCCTTCGCCTCGATCGTCTGTCCGACGAGCTGGGCCTCGAGGGCTCTCCACGCGAGCGGTTCAACCAGATCCAGCGGGAGTTTCTGAGCTCCGCCTGGCACGTGCGCGGCTCCCTGCGCATCGCGGAGGCCGAAATGCGCCGGGAGCTGTTCGCGCCCGAGCCGGACCGTGCCCGCCTGGCCGAAATCCAAGGACGCATCGAGGCATCCCGTTCGGAGCTGGAGACCCTCCTCATCGACACCGTGCTGCGTTCCCGGGAGCTGCTCGATCCCGCCCAGGAAGCGATTTACATCCGAGTCATCGGTCGCCTGCGACAAGCGGCTCTGAGCGCACCGCCCCAGGCTGGCCAACAGCTTCGCCGGCAGCAACAGCGACCGGACCGCGCCCCGGTCCGCCGCCGCCCCTGGGAGCGCAATCAGCGCCGGCCGCCGGGGTAGACTCCGGATCCATGTTTCGTGTGGTCACGATCGGCCCCGACGGCTTTCCGCGCCAGGGAGGGACGAAGTTGCTCTCCGAGCCGGCCAGCGACGGCACGCTGGTCTGGATCGACATCGAGCGTCACTCCCCGGAAGCCGAGCGCTTCCTCGAGGAGCAGGGCTTTCACCCCTTGGCGATCGAGGACACGTTCACCTCCCAGCACCAGCCTAAGGTCGAGGACTACGGCACCTACCTGTTCGTGATCGTCCGCGGAATCGACTTCGATTCCAAGGAGGCGGGCCTCGAGACGGTGAAGCTGGCGGCCTTTATCGCTGGCGGCCGGCTGGTGACTTGCCACCGCAAGCCCCTACGCAGCGTCGATGCGGTCCACCATCGACTCTGCGAGGGGGGCTTCGTGCCCGGTGGCAGCCGCAACCCGGGGCACCTGTTCTACCAGCTCTGCGACGAGATGATCGACCGCTACTTCCCGATCGTCGACGAGATCGATGACGGGCTCGAGAAGCTCGAAGAGGAAATCTTCGAGCGGCCGAAGCCCCACCAGCTGGTGGGGCTCCTCGAGTTGCGGCGGCGGCTCTCCACGCTGCGGCGGGTGATGCTGCCGCACCGCCAGGTGTTCAACCACCTGGCCACCCCGGGCGCCTCGGACTACATTGCCGCGCAGGACGCGCTCTACTACCGGGACGTGATGGAGAACGTCTACCGCTTGGGCGACGCCATCGACCAGCAACGGGACCTGGTCGTTTCGACCAAGGACACCTATCTCTCCGCGGTGGGCCAGCGCACCAACGACATCATGAAACTGCTCACCCTGGTCTCGGTCATCCTGTTGCCCATGTCCGTGCTCACAGGCCTCTACGGCATGAACTTCGAGGTGATCCCTGGAGCCCACGAGCCCAGCGGCTTCTGGTGGATCGTCCTCGGTATGACCGCCATCGCGACCGGCTTGGTCTGGTTCTTCCGCAAGAAGCGTTGGTTCTAGGGGCCATCGAGCTCGAAGATCTCGATCAGGAACGCCAGTGAATCCGCGGCTTCGTCGATCACTTTCGACGAGGGCTTGCCGGCGCCGTGGCCGGCGGAGCGCTCGACCCGCAGCAGGATCGGCGCGTCGCCGGCCTGCGCCGCGCGCAAGGCGGCGGCGAACTTGAAACTGTGGACGGGCACCACGCGGTCGTCGTGGTCGCCGGTGATCACCAGGGTCGGTGGGTAGGCCGTGCCCGGGCGGACGTTGTGATAGGGCGAGTAGGCGAGCAGCGCCGCGAAATCGTCCGGATCGTCGGGCGAGCCGTAGTCCGAAATCCACGCCCATCCGATCGTGAAGCGCGGGAAGCGCACCATGTCGAACACTCCGACGTGGGCGATGGCGGCACCGAACAGGTCGGGGTTCTGGGTGATCGCCGCGCCGACCAGCAGGCCGCCGTTGCTGCGGCCCGAGATGGCCAGTCGCTCGGGCCGGGTGATGCCCGCGTCGATCAGCCAGCGGGCGGCGGAGGCGAAGTCGTCGAAGACGTTCTGCTTGTCGCGCCGGGTTCCCGCCAGGTGCCAGGCCTCGCCATACTCACCGCCGCCACGCAGGTTGGCCAGTGCCAGCACCCCCCCAAGCTCGAGCCAGGCCAGGTGGCCGACCGTGAAAGTCGGGGTCATGGAAACCGCGAAGCCGCCATAGCCATGGAGCAGCGTGGGGTTGTCGCCACACCAGTCGAGATCCCGCCGGTGGGCCAGGGTCATGGGCACGCGGGTGCCGTCGCAGCTCTCGAAGAAGACCTGGCGAGTGACGTAGAGCTCCGGGTCGAAGGGAAGCTCGCGGGTTCGAAAGAGGGCCACCTCGCCGGTGCGGGAGTCGTAGCGGAAAACGGTCAGAGGGTGCGAGAAGGACGTGTAGGAAAAATAGGCCACCGCCTGATCCGGCCGGCTCAGCCAGGCGCCGACCGTGCCGAGTCCGGGCAGTGGCACCTGGCCGAGGGGCCGGCCCGCGAGGTCGAAGAGCTCGAGCTCGCACTTCGCATCGACCAGCGAGTGGGTCACCAGGCGATCTCCGACCACGTGGGCCGACAGCACCACGGCGCTACGCTCGGCGAGAATCTCGCGCCAGTCGCCGCGCCCGGGCCGGTCGAGGTGGACCGCCACCACCCGGCCGCACGGAGCGCCGGCGTCGGTCCACAGCCAGACCTCGCGGCCGCGGCTGGTGACCACGGTGTAGCCGGCGTCGAAGTCGTCGAGGAGCGGGTGGACCTCGCCGCCGGGCTCTCGGCCCGCCGTCAGCTCCAGGTAGTGGATGCGGCTGCGGCGGTCGGTACCCTGCCAGATACGGATCCAGAGAAATCGGCCGTCCGGGGCGACCAGGCCGTCGTACCCCCAGTCCGGATGATCGGGCCGGTAGTAGATCAGGAGATCTGCTTCCTGGGGGGTGCCGACGCGGTGAAAGAAGAGTTTCTGGCTCTCGAGCAGGCCGGCGTGCTCCTCGCCGGGGCGGGGCTCGTCGTAGCGGCTGTAGAAAAAGCCGCTGCTGTCGGGCAGCCAGGACAGGCTCGAGAAGCGGACCCAGCGGACGATCTCCGGCAGGTCGACACCGCGCTCGAGATCGCGTACCCGCCAGTCGGTCCAGTCCGAGCCCCGGGCAGACAAGCCGTAGGCCAACAGGCGGCCGTCCTCGGAGGGCTCGAAGCCGGTCAGAGCCACCGTGCCGGCGTCGTCGAGGGGGTTCGGGTCCACCAGTAGCTGGTCGGGACCTCCCGCGACCGGCGTCGCGAACAGCCGGGCCTGGTTCTCCCGCCCGTCGTTCTTGGTGAAGAACAGCCAGCCGCCGCGCTCCACCGGAACCCCGTAGCGCTCGAAGGACCACAGCTCGGCGAGGCGCTCACGCAACGCCTGGCGCACCGGGGTCCGGGCAAAGAACTCCTCGGCCCGCCGATCTTCGTGGGCGAGCCACTCCCGGGTCGCGGCCGAATCCGTCGATTCGAGCCACCGGAAGGGATCGGGTACTTTCGTTCCGTGGTACGTGTCCACCTGCTCCACTGTTGGACCCATTGGCCGATCGGGAAATTTACCAGAGAGATTGCGCGGTTGCGCGATCGGCGATTCGCCGAGGCGAAAAAGTACTCCTCAAGGGCTCACAAATAGCCGAGCGAACGCAAATTTTCGAGGTAGTCGCCCTCGGAACCCGCTCCTGGCGATGCCTCGGACCGCCGGCCGTAGCTCGGAACCCGCTCCGGCGGCCGGCCAAAGGTGCACAGGGCGGGCGGCTCGGGCAGCTCTTCGCTCTGAGGCAGGCCCAGGGCACGCAAGACAGCGGAGGCCACGGCGGCGGGCTCGATCGCCGGCCGCGCCGCGTCGGTGGCCGGCCCGCAACCCGCGCGGCGCCAAAGCAGCACTCGACCCTCGACCGCGTTGCCGCCGGCCTCGCCCTGGGCTTCGCGGTCACTCCGACGGCCCGGGTCGAAGACCACCACGACGGTCTCGAAGCGCTCGCCGAGAACGCCGAGCAGCTGATCGAAAGCAACGAGCTCGCGGCGCAGGAGGTCGGCGAAGGCCAAGGAGCCACCGCGCCACCCGTCCGCCGCGAGATCGAGACCCGGCAGGTAGAGGGCGCCGGCTCGGACGTCGGTGGAGACCGCCGTAAAGATCTCCCGATAGAGCTGGTCGGGCCACAGGGCCCGGCGGGCTAGCTCCGCGGCCGGCTCGGCACCCAGGCTCGAAACGAGCTCCGCCGGCGCCGGCCGGGCTTCCGCGGCGGCCACCAGGGAGCGCAACTCGGCCTCGCGCTCCGCCGGCTCGACCGTGCCCGCGGCGCCCTCTCGCAGCAGGCCCCAGGCTCCGTGGGCGACGATCGTTCCGGGCGACGGGGGGGCCGGGTAGGTGCCCCACCAGTCGACCACCGCCACCGGTGCGCCGCCGCGCGACGCGAGCTCCCAGAACGCGAAGGTTCGGCGCCGGCTCGACAGCAGCGGCCGGTGCTCGGCCAGGCCCAGGGGTACCAGTACACGCGAGAAGTAGCTGCGCAGCGGTCCCACCGTGGCCAGGGGCTGGCCCACGAAGAGCGGCCGGAAGGTATCGAGAGAGGCCACGCCGTGGAGCTCCGACGCGGTTCCCGTGGCCACCGTTGTCCAGAAAGCGGCCGGGGCCTGCACCTTTCGAAGGTACGACCCGAGACCCACATCGCGCACCCACGCCTCCAGCCGGGGCAGCTCGCCCCGGGCCAGCAGGTACTCGAGCTCCTGGGCCAGCACCCCGTCGAGGCCGACCACCGCCACTCGGTCGCCCGGCGCGCTCGGCAAACTGGGCGGTGGTGCCGGCGGCCGGGGCTCGCGGAACGCCAGGGCGATCGGCAGGGCCACCACCACGGCCGCGAGAGCCAGACCGAGGCGCAGGCCCCGGCGAGTCACCGGCCAGCCCAGGTTCGTGGAATCGCCGAAGCGGATGGAAAGCGAAAGCAGACCGTGATAGAGAACACGTACCAGAAACACGCCGGCGAGGGCGGCCGCCAGGGCGGAGAGTGTTCGTTGCCAGGGCGGAAACAGGGCCTCTTCGAGCCGCACTCGCCACAGCGCGGCGGCGAGGCTGCCCGCCACGCCGAGCGAAATTCCCAGGGCCCAGGCCTCGGTGCGGCGGATCCGTGCGCCGGTCACGAGCAGTGTGAAGCCGATCGACAGGACCAGGAAAGCGAGTCCCACGGCAACGGTCGCGGGAAGGAGCAGATGGAAGAACAGCGGCAGCGTATCGAGGGGCCGGGTGCCGGGGCCGCGGTTGGCGACCATCAGGGCCACCGCGCCGCCCAAGGCGAACACCGCGCCACCGAGCAGCCCCACCTTGGCGGCCACCGAGGCGAAAGCCCGACCCGCGGGGCGCGGGGCGAGGGCGTCCTGGAGCAAAAATCGGCCCACGCCCGGGGACAAGTATCCTCGTCGTCGCAGCTCCGAGCGAACCGCTTCCAGATCCGCCGAACGTCCCGGTCCGCCCGGCCCCTGTTCCGTCACCATTTCGGCTCGATTCTCGCATGATGTCCCGAACCTGCCCTGTCTCGCGCCGCGTGTCCCACCCCGAATCCGGTGAGGCGCTGGAGGAAATCCGATGACCGAGGAGCGGTCGCAAAACCGCCCGGCCTCCCAAGAAGACATCACCGCGTTGCTGGCCGCTCTCGAACAGGGGCAGCGCCCCGCCCTCGACCGATTGTTCGGTGTCGCCTATGCCCAGCTACGCCAGCTATCCCGCCGCCAGCGCGCGGGCCAGGGGCCGGCCACGCTTTCGACCACCGCGCTGGTGCACGAGGTCTATTTGAAGCTCGTGCGTTCGGGGGAGCTGGCCGTGACCAACCGCGAGCACTTCTTTTGCCTCGCCGCCCGCACCATGCGCCAGATCCTGATCGACCATGCGCGCAAGAAGAGCGCCGGTCGCCGTCTGGGCTCGGCCAATGCGCTGCCCTTAGACGAGGCGGACCAGCCGGTGGAGGTCGATCTCGGTCAGGTGCTGGCCGTCGGCGAGGCCCTCGACCGCCTCGAGAAGGTGGAGCCCCGGCTCGCCCGGCTGGTCGAGTGGCGAGTGTTCGGCGGCATGACGCTCGAGGAGATCGCCCCCGTTACCGGCCTGTCGCCGACGACCCTGAAGCGCGACTGGAAGCGGGCGCGGGCCTACCTCGCCCGCCAGCTCGAGCTATGAGCGGGGAGCGCACCGAGCTCGAGCGCCAGGCTTTGGCTCGCCTGGACCTGCTGCTCGACCTTTCGCCGGAGGCCCGCGCCACCGCCCTCGCCGAGCTCGGGCGGGAAGAGCCGGCGGTGGCCGCCGAGCTGGCCGCTCTCCTCGCCGCCGACCCGCCGACCACGGAGGCCTTCGCCGGAGCGGTGGGCCGCACCGCGGACGATCTGTCCGACGAGCGCGAAGAAGCGGCCCGGCCCCGCTTCCTGGGCGACTATCGCGTGCTGGAGCTGCTCGGGAAGGGCGGGATGGGCGAGGTCTACCGGGGCGAGCGGGCCGACGGCCAGTTCGAGCACCGCGTGGCGATCAAGCTGTTGAAGCGCGGCATGGACTCCGACGAGATCCTGCGTCGCTTCCTGCGCGAACGCCAGATCCTGGCCCAGCTGACCCATCCGGGCGTGGCACGCCTGCTCGACGGCGGTCTCGGGCCCGATGGCCGGCCCTTCTTCGTGCTCGAGGAAGTTCATGGTGAGCCCATCACCGAGTACGTCGAGGGCGCGGCCCTGACGCTGCGGCAGCGCCTGACCCTGTTTCTGGCCGTCTGCGACGCGGTCGAGTCCGCCCACCAGCGGCTCATCGTCCATCGCGACCTGAAGCCTTCGAACATCCTCGTCACCGGCGAAGGCCAGGTCAAGCTGCTCGACTTCGGCATCGCCAAAGTGCTCGGCGACACCGACGAGCCCGAGCTGACCCGCACCCACCTGCGCATCATGACCCCGGCCTACGCCGCGCCAGAGCAGATCCTGGGCCAGCCGGTGACGACCGCCACCGATGTCTACTCCCTGGGGGTGGTGCTCTACGAGGTCCTGACCGGAGTGCGACCTCACCAACGCAACGCTACGAGCCCGAGCGGCCTGCTGGCGGAGCTCCAGCGGGAGCGGGTGGAGAAGCCGAGCGCAGCTCGCGGGGGCCGATTCCGCCGCCAGCTCGCCGGCGATCTCGATACCCTGGTCCTCGCCGCCCTGGAGCCGGACCCGGCCCGGCGCTACCCCACCGTCGGCGCCTTCGCCCAGGACCTGCGCCGCTACCTGGGCGGCCGCCCGATCTCCGCCCGCCCGGCCACCTGGAGCTACCAAACGGGCAAGTTCCTGAGTCGTCACAAGTTCGGCGTGGCCAGCCTGGCCCTCGCCATCTTGGCCCTGCTGGCGGGCCTCGGGGTATCGCTGTGGCAGGGTGAGCGCGCCCGCCGGGCCGCCGTCCGCGCGGAGCGGACCCAGGAGTTTCTGATCTCGCTCTTTCGTGCCGGCGACCCCTTGGCTGGTGGCGGCGAACAGCTCACCGTCGGTGAGTTGCTCGACGAGGCCGTCCCCAAGCTTGAGCTGGAGCTTGGCAACGAGCCCGAGCTGCGGGCCACCCTCGATGATGCCTTGGCCCAGATCTACAGCGGTCTGGGGCAGATGGACACCGCTTCGAACCTGGCCGACCGGGCGCTCGCGGAGCGCCGCCAGCTTTTCGGGGCCACGGCGCCGGAGGTGGGCTGGTCGCTGGTCACCCGGGCCGAGATCGAGCTCATTCGGGGTCAGCCCCACGCGGCCATTGCGACCCTCGCCGAGGCGGAGCCGGCGCTCGTCGAGCTCGAGGCCCAGGGGAGCGAGCAACTGCTGCGCCTGCACGAGCTACGCACCGCGGCGCTCGACGAAGGAGGCCGGTCCGAGGAAGCCTTGACCGAGACCGACCGGGCGCTCGAAGTCTTCAGGCGCCGTTTCGGACCCGAGGCCCCCGAGCTGGCTCGTCTCTACGCTGCCCGCAGCGGTCACTTGTCGAACCTCTCGCGGTACCAGGAAGCCGAGGTCGCCATGCGCCGGGCCATCGAGCTGCGGGAGAAGGTGCTGCCCCCGGACCACGCCTGGCTGGTCACCGCTCGGGTTCAACTGGCCGCGCATCTCGACAGTCTCGGGCGCCGCGACGAGGCCCGCGAGTACTTCGAACAAGCGGTGGCATCCCAGCGTCGAACGCTCGGGCCCGATCATCCCGAGCTGGCTCAATCCCTGGTGAAGTACGGTTTCTTCCTGAACGGCCAGGGACGGCTTCGCGAGAGCACCGCGGCCCTGAAGGAGGCGTTGGCGATCCTCGAGCCGATCGACCACTACGATGTTTCCGCTGTCCTTCGATATCTCGGCTACAACATCGCTGGCGAGCACGATTGGCGCCGCGCCGCGGAGCATTTTTTCCGCGCCGACGAGCTCCTCGCCGAGCGCTTCGCTCCAGACCATCCCATGCGGGTGGCGGCGAGCACGACCACGGGCTTCGTCCTGTTGAGGTTGGGTGAGCTCCCGAAGGCCGAACTGCGCCTCCGGGAGGCAGTCGCCGAGCTCGAGCGCGTCGAAGGCCCCAAGGGCTATGGCCTGCGCTCGTCGCTCGGATACCTGGGTGAAGTCCTCCGCTTGCGCGGCCGCCTCGAAGAGGCCTTGGCCATGCACCGCCGACTGCGCGACATCACCGTCGAGGTCAACGGCTCGGACGACCATCCCGCCGTCGCCCAGGCCGACTATCTGATCGCCCTCGATCTCGTGGCCCTGCCTCGGCCACCCCTCGCAGAAGCTCGGCAGCGCCTCGACCGCTCGTGTGATTTCGTGAAAGCCCATGTTCCCGAAACCACCCGCGCCGCCGAGTGCCTGCTGGTCAGTGCTCTCTTCGCCCTCCGCGAAGGAGACCGGCCTCGGGCCGAGCGCGAAGCCGAAGAGGGCCTGGCCTGGTGCCGCGAGCGCTTCGGAGCCGAAAGTCCCCTGACCGCAGACGCCGAGGAAGTCCTCGCCCGCGTCCGCGCCAACGACCAGGGAGGCCGCATTCCCCCCTGGGGGCCGGACGATGGCCATCGCGCTGACCGGCAGGCGTCGCGAGAGCCGAGAGGCGCAGCCGGCTCACGGAGGTGAATTCCACGCCGTGTCCCGCAGCAGATCCGCCCAGTCGATCGTGGCGGAGGTCAGCGTGTCGGCCGGATCGCCGAAGTCGCAACGAAGAAACGCCCCGCGGTCGAAGGCGCTCTGGTCTTGTCGGTCCAGGCCCGGAGTTAGAGGAGGGGTGATGAAGATGCCGAGCTGGGGGCACGTGGTCACCGAGCAGCCGGAAGTTTGGCCCTCGGCACATTCGGGGAGGAAGCGGACGGTGCCCATAGTAAGCCGCCCTGCATCATCCGTCTCGAAGGCGAACTCGAGCAGGACCAGCGGCTGGTTTTCATAGCGACAGCTTTCACCCGTCTCGTCGTCGTCGTCGCATTGCTCACCATAGGCGTAGAAGTGGGCCCAGTAGTGGCGCGGCTCGGGAGCACGAAGCAGCGTGATCTTGACCGACGAGTCCGAGACGCTGCTGTAGTCCGGCGGGTAGAGCCGGACCGAGGCCCGCAGCGTCCGCGAGAGCACTGTCAAAATGAGCTGGTCGAAGTCGCTGACCGGCTCGTGGCAGGCCGACGCCAAGTCGTCCGTCGCTATGCCGCGGCCCGCCCGCTCCGAGCGGTCCTCTCCGGGGCGGTTGGTGAGGTCGAGCGACATCGTCCTCGCAAAGGCGTTCGGCACCAAGGGAGCCACGTCGAGGTGGACGTCGAGGGGAAACGGGTCGGTGGGTTGATAGAGGTTGCTGGCGGCATCCCGCCGCACCAGAAGAGCCTGGGGCAAGAGTGGGCGGCCGGGGCCGAGTCGGTCCCCGGCCGGGCGTAGGATTAGATCGAAGGCGAGCTGAGTTTCCTGTTTCTTGAGACGAGGAGGACTTCCCTCGAAGTCCGCGGCGACAAGCAGGCCACGGTACACCCCCCCTCCTGCCGAGCGCCAAAGCACCAGGTTGCCCCCCGCGAGACCTTCGTTCACCATCCGCCGGCCGAGCCGCTGGATCTGCGCCTGCTCGCACGCGACCTGTTCGAGTGTGAAAGGGAAGCTCGCGGGCTCTTCAGGCCAGCAAGGGCTCGCCCAGAGAACCACGAAGCCGAGCCAGCATAATGGTAGGCACTTCATGGCAACTCCTTTAAGTTTCACTGCTGGGAGACCTTGAGCACCAGGTCGTAGTCGTAGTCGGGGGATTCGACCACGCAAGTTCCCGTTTGCACGGAACCGGTGCAAGTTCCCCCGCCCACTGGATTCCAGACGATCGTCCGGGTCGCTTTGTTGAGCAGCGTCGCAGGGGCTTTCCATTCGACGAGGAAGGTCCCCGGTGCGGCCCCGAGGTCCAAGCGAAGCCTCTCGCGGTAGCCATTGGTTTTGATCCGCGCGTCGTAGCCCTGGTAAGTTAGTTGGTTTCTGTTGCAAGCGCTGAGATTAGGCGGAACGAAATCCTGGTTCACGCCCTTGCAGCGCGGGGCACTGTGGTGAAAATAGGCCACGAAGGTGCGCCCCGTGGCCGTATCCGCGGTTTCGAGAGCGGCCCAGTACTTGCTTGAGCCGGTTTGGGTTTCCCAGTTCGCGTGATCAATGGGATAGACGGTAAGGTCCGGCAGCCACCGCGGAGGAGAGGTATCGAGAAGCGGCGCAGGCCGCAAGTTCGCAAGGGGCAAAGTGATCATGAACTCCCGCAACTTACCGAGCTGATTGCGGGTCTCCTTCCCTTCCGGAGAAGTGTAGCAGTAGCCGAAGAGGTCCACCGTGCCGGCTTGGTGGAACATGGCTTCCCAAGCCCCGGCCCGGGCGCTCTCGATGGCACCCCAACTCGGCAGCCGGGAATCGACGGTGTTGCGGTGGGCCTCATGGGTTTGGTTGCGGCCGAAGTGCACGTTGGGCCAAGGCGTGATCTTGTCCTCGTTCATCCCGAACAGGCGATTGGTCGTAGTGCGGTGTCCGCGCAGGAGCTGGATCGTGCCGAGATCCAAGTCGACGTCATTGTTTTGGGTGTCGAACGCTACCGTTGTGTAATGGCCGTCCAGAACCGAGATCTGCGGGTGATCGATCAGCAGTACCCTTCCCCTCGTGGTGAGCGGATTAACCGCGATCGGGTGGCCCGAGGGCAGGTAGGTGACGTGCCGAGCCTCGGCGGCACGAATCCAGCCGACGACACGCTTCTGCCAGTTGGCGATCTCGTCGGCGGTTGGAAAGCCCGACGGCTGCAAGTTCACGAGGCTTTTTCCGATCAGCCCTTCGGGCTCGTTGGCCACCTCCCACCACACATTGTCGTAACACCAGAGGGCGTCGACCACCCAGTCCACCACGTTTTTCTGGAACTCCTGGATCAGCTTCCGAGTCGGATCCTCCGTCGCGTCCGAGGCGGTAGCGCGGACCATGTCGCCCTGTTCTGCGAGACTTGCCACTCGGAGCGTGACGCCGCTGCCCACCTGGCCGCGAGGAGTAGAGTAGCGGCCGAAGCCGCCCCAGGGACCGGCGTCGAAGTTCGGTGGATTGTCGACGCTGGTGCCGGGGGAGAAGAAGGTGACCTCGACGAACATGTTCAGCTGCTTGGCTCGGTCGACGACGGTCCGCAGGCGATCGAGGTAGTTGCCGTTCGCGATGTCGAGGCGATAGACACCCCGCCCGGCGTCCCACGCGAAGATGTGGTTGTCCTTGATCGGCTCCGAGGGCAGCACCACCCAGAGCCGCGTGCGGTTCAGCCCACGCGCGGCGGCATCCGCGAGGATGGCGGAATGCGTGTCGAACCGGCACTCGGTGCGCTCCGTGGTCCGGTGAGAGCAGACCTGATCTTCCGGGATCGCCCCCGGCGGCTTCACGAGCGCGCAGCCGTTGTCCGCCGAGACTCCGACGAGGATCTTGGGTCGCCCGGCGAAAGAAAAGTACCGCTGATTACGGCCCCAGAGTTTGAGCGGATCGACGACCGTCGTGAAGGTGCTGCAGTCGAGCGCCGCTGGGAAGGGGGTATCCCCCGGCTCCAGATCCGGCAGACCCTCGAGGCGGTCGATCGTCTCGATCAGGCTCGGATCGAGAGGCAGGGCGTCCCCGAGCACGTCTTCCCACTTCGGGGCCAGGTCAGTGCCGGGGTCGTTCTCGGAAGAGTAGGGCAAGCTCGGGTCGTAGGGCTTCTCGTCATCGGGCGGAGGCTCCTCCACGCCGCTCGTACCCAGGTCGAGATCCTGGGCCGCGAGCGGCGAGATCATCAAGCCGAGAACAAGTGCCCAAACAACTCGGTTCGGTGTGTTCATGATCAACTCCTTGCTGAACACTACCCGAGCCGACCCCCTCTCGGGGGCTCGCCCGTGAGGCGTTTCTAGAAGCTCACGCGCACCCCCACCCGCAGGGTCCTCGGTGGCGTGCGGAGGGCGGGCTTCTTGTAGTTCGGGTTGACCGGGGTGGGCGAGGCGTTGTCGGCTTCTTGGAAGCCCCAGCGTTCGTCGAGGAGGATGGCGCGCTGGGCGTCGAGGAGGTTGAAGACGTCGAGCAGGATGTTGACGTCCGCCGGGCCGACGGTCACCGGGTAGCCGAGGTGGAGATCGGCCTCGTAGGTGGCCGGCGTGCGGCCCTCGGAGCCGCGTTCGCCGAGGAAGAACTCGTAGCGGCCGTAGATGTCCGAGTAGCCGTAGCGAGTGAGCGGCGTGCCGCTCTTCCAGTAGGCGGAAACGCCCACCTGGAGTTTCCACGGGGTCAGGTAGAGCCCCGAGACCTTGAATTGGTGCCGGCGGTCGTTCGACAACGGGCCGGTGTTGGTGATCTTGGACAAGTCCGAGCCGTTGGTGAAGAAGTCGAAGTAGTCGTAGGCGGCGGTGATGTTCGGGTCCGGCCCGATGTTGGTGAAGGGGGCGAACAGGCCGTCGAAGTTGCCATCGAGCTTCGAGTAGAGGTACGACGCGAGCCCCTGCCAGTTGTTCGAGAAGCGCTTGGTGGCCGAGAGCTCGACGCCCTTGAACTCGCGCTCGGCCTTGGGCGCCGGGAAGGTCTGGGAGTAGTCGAGCGAAAAGATCCGGCGCATGATCCCCTGCCCCGGGTTGCCGATGCAGTAGGTGCCGTCGTCCCGGCACAGGAAGTCCTCGATCACCTGGCCGTAGTCGCGGTAGATGCCCTTGATCCCCACCGCAACGTCGGGAGCCACCTCGCGCTCGTAGCCGAGGAGGAACTCGTTGATGTACTGATTCTCGAGGTTGGGGTCCGACGGCTCGGTGAAGCCGCCGAAGATCGTCGAAGTGCGACCGATCTCGTCCTCGGCCTGGGCGTTCGGGGTAACCGCGGTGGGGCTGAAGTTGAAGATGCGGGCCTGGCGCTCGAAGGAGAAGGAGCGCACCACGAGGTCCATGGGCAGTTGCTCGTAGTAGCGGCCGAAGGAGCCGTAGAGCTTGCTGCGGCCGTCGCTCTTCGGGTCCCAGACGAAGCCGAGTCGCGGGGCGTAGTCGTCCTTGAGGTCGATCTGCTTGGTGCCGGCGGCGTCGATGATCTCCTGGCGGTCCCAGCGCAGACCGACATTCAGGGTGAAGTTCGAGCGCACGCTCCAGCGATCCTGGACGAAGAGCGTGGTCACCTTGTGCTCGGGTGCCGCGACCAGCTGGGACACCGGAGCGTTGCCCACGGTGGCGTCCAGGGTGGTCCAGTAGAAGTGGCTGAAGACGGTGCGGCCGGAGGCGACCTCGAAGGCGTCCACCTGCTGCCCGCCTGAGAAGCGCCGCACCACGTCCGCGCTTTCCTCTTCGTACTCGAGGCCGCCCTTGATCTCGTGGTCGCCCCAGAAGCGGGTCACCGAGCCGCCCACGGCGTTGCGCTCGAAGTCCTTCTGTTGGATCAGGCCGAAGCCGCCGGTCTGGAAGAAGTTGGTGTCGACGTTGCGGACCTGGATCTGGTCACCCGCCGCCGTCGCCGGACCGACCGAGTTTTCTTCGGTGTGCTGCGAAACCTGGGCAGAGACCAGCCAGTCGGTGCCGAAGATCGCCTCCCAGCGCAGCGCCAGGTCTTCGCCGCCGAAGCTGCGCACGCCGAGGTAGGTGGAGGCCTCGCCGTTCAGAGTGTGCTGGGCGTCGTTGATGGCTCCCGAGTCGTCCCGCGGGTCCTGGAAATAGCTGGCGACGAGGGACTGGCTCTCGTTGAAGCGCCAGGTCAGCTTGCCGGCGGCGAGGTCGCGGTCGCTCTCGGAGGTCACGACCTGGCCCGCGAGGGGGCCTGCCGGCAGGGCGCTGTCGGTCTCGTTGGCGACGCGGTCGTAGGCCGCGAAGAACCACAGCCGGTCCTTGACGAGGTAGCCCCCGAGGCCGAGCCCGAAGTCCGACCGCGTGAAGCCGTCGATGGTGCCGGCGGTGGACGAGATCGGGTCTGCGCTCTGCTGCAGCGAATCGTTGTCGAGGTAGCCGAAGACGTCGCCGTGGAACTCGTTGCCGCCGCTTTTGGTGATGACGTTGATGATGCCGCCGGTGGAGCGGCCGTACTCGGCCTCGTAGCCCCCGGTCTTGACGTCCACGGCCTCGATGAACTCGAAGTTGAGCTCCTTGCCCTGGAAGCCGTACTCGGCACCGGTGGTGTTCACGCCGTCGATGTAGAACACATTCTCGGCACCGGTCGAGCCGTAGACCGTGATCGAGCTCTGGTCCGGGTTGTCCGGGTGGGCGTCCGAGGCGACACCGGGGGTGATCTGTACCACCGCCGAGTAGTTGCGGGCCGTCGGCAGGGTTTCCAAGGACAGCCGGTCGAGCTTGGTGCCGAGGGTGGTCGAGGTGGTGTCGACGGTCGGCGCTTCGCTGGTCACCGTGATGCTGCCGACGACCGTGATGTTCAGGGACTGGTTGACGGTGACCGTTTGATCGAGGCGAACTTCGACGGACCGCTCGCCCGGTGCAAAGCCATCGAGGCGGAATTCCAGCCGGTACTGACCGGGCGGCAGGAGCGAAAGTCGGTACTCGCCGTCGGACCGGGTGAGGACCATGCGCGAGGACTGCAGGCTGGCGCTCGAGGCCGTGACGACCACGCCGGGCAAACCGGACCCGTCGGCGTCCGTGACCCGACCGACGATCTGTCCCGAGGTGGCGCTCTGGGCGAGCAGCATGACTGCGCTCGAAAAGAAGACCAAGACGACGGTCGAAAAGACCACGGCAGCGCGCTTCATGACGAACTCTCCCCCGCGATGCGGGCCGCGCAACTGGATGTGGCGCGGAATCAATGGGTGGACCCAGGAACTTGCACGAAAATGTAACACAGGGGAATCGACCACAGCGTCCCGCGGCGTCTGACATGTCGGACACCCATCGCGCCGGGCTTCCAGCCCGGCCCCGGGCTCCTGCGCCTTGCTCGATTCTCGCCATCGATCCATAAAATCAGCGTGTTAGGACTAGCAGTCAAACTGGCAGGAGAATTGCTTTCTCCCGCTGGCACCGACATCCAACCACGGGCTCTGGCGCCCGGACATCGAGGAGAGTGCCATGCTGCCATTCCAGTCCGTCAACGCTTGGATCTTCCTGAACGAGGACGAGCCACCGGGTACGAGCTACTCGGACAAGACCAGTTGCTACCAGACCCTGATTACCAATGACGTCTACCAATCGGTGGACCTGCTGTTCATCGCGTTCACCGAGATCGTTCCCACCACGACCCCAGGGGCGATCTCCGTCGTGGCTGGGTACACCCTCCAGAACGGGAACGTGACCCACCCGGGCGGTCAGACCAACGCGGACTACATGCGCAAGGTCGTGGCGGACGCGAAGCAGAACAACCCACGGATCCGCTTCCTCACCACCCTGGATTGGGGCCAGGCGGACCAGATCTCCAAGATCTTCACGGGCTGCACCACGCCGAGCCAGTACGAGGCCGCCGCCACGGCCTTCGCCAAAAACGTGATGGCCTTCTTCCAGGCCTTCGGCCTCGAGGGTTTCGACATCGACTGGGAAGACCCGTTGTCTTCCGGCACCACCCAGCCCCAGTTCGACGCCCTGCTCAAGGCTCTGAGAGGTCAGTTCGGCGACAAGTACCTCTTGACGCTGTCTCCCGCCAGCACAAATCTGCTGACTGGCAAGGTGGTCAACGCCACGGTCGACTTCCTCAACCTTCAGCTCTACGCCAGCTGGGTCAAGGAGGCCGACTACCTGGCTCTCGGCATCGAGAAGTCCAAGCTGGCCTTCGGGGCGACTTTCGAGGAAGGCAGCCGGCAGGAAACCCCCCAACAGGTCTATGCGGCCGCCTCCAAGGGCAACTACACGATCGTCACGCAATGGCGCCTGAATTCGAGCAACTTCCAGCAGGAACAGGACGGTCAAGTGCAGCTCTACGCCCTGTGCAAGCCCTAGCCGGCCCGAGAGACAGGCCATGGATACGCGACCCGAGCAGCGCGAGCGTGGGCCTCCCGCCTGGCGGCCCGCCGCGCCGACCCCGAGGATCGAAGCAACTACGAGAACTAGTCCTACCCACCCGACTCAACGCCAAGGAGCAACGTCATGAAAAAGACCCTGCTGATTTGCACCCTCGCCTGCCTGCTGGCAACCCCGGTGGTGCTGGCCGACACCGTTTCGATCACGTCCAATGCCTCGTTCGCATCCCCAAGTGGTCAGTCGCTGACTTCGACCACCTCCATCGGCTTCGTGGGGCCCCAGACGATCACGTTCACCGTGGCTGGCAAGACCTGCAACCTGAACGGATCCGCCAAGGGTTCGGTGCCGATGGGCTGCAACTACTCCTTGACCGTGGCTCCAAACGGCTCGATCTCCGGCACGCTGACCGCGGGCAACGCGGTCTGCACCCAGAGCAGCCAGATCGCTTCCTCCTGCAAGTAGCACCTCGAGCCGGCGGGCGCCACGGGGCGCCCGCCGGCTCGACCGGTCCACGGCTCAATCGTCATTCGAGGGCTCTGCGAATCGCCGGCTGGTCGGGGTCGAGATCGAGGGAGCGCAGGAGGGCTCGGCGTCCGGCGGCGGTCTCGCCCAGGCAAAGCCGGGCCAGGCCGAGGGAGGCGTGGGCGAGGGGATCTTCGGGAGCGCCGGCGACGGCGGTTTCGAAGTCCGCCGCGGCGGTCTGGCAGTCGTTCGCTTCGAGGGCGTAGCGGCCGCGCTGGAGGCGCAGGAGCGACTCGTCGGGGCGTGCGGCGAGAGCGCGATCGAGCAAGGCCACGGCCCGGGATCGGCGGCCGGCGGAGTCGAGGGCGACAGCCCGCTCGCGCAGGCGCTTGGCGCCTTCCGGGAGGCCGGCGACGAAGGCCTCGACGATGAGCGAGTCCGCCCCTTCCGGCTCGAGGCCCTGGCGGAACAGCAGCTCCGAGAGGTTGAAACGCGCCGAAACGTGCTCCGGGTCCACGACGAGGGCCTGACGATAGGCCCGCACGGCGGCCCGAGGATCCCCTCGGCGCTCGAGCAGAAGACCCTCGTGGTTGTAGGAGCCCGCCGTGCGCGCCGTCCCGTCGCCGCGGCCGACGCCCTCGTTCGAGCCGAGGTACCCGAGGGCGCGCAGGCGCTCGATTTCGGCGGCGGCTTCGGCGCTGGCACCGGCGCCCGGGTAGGCGATCGGGGTGAAGCCCGCGCGGTAGTCGACCGGTACTCCCGAATCGGCTGGCACCCCGGGGAGCGGGGGCCCGGCGAGCCCGGCGCCCGGCGGCAGGCCGAGCAGCGCCAGAAGCGTCGCCGCCACCTGGTTGATCGAGCCCCGCCCGCGGGCCTCCTCCGGCTCGATCCCCGGTCCCCAGATCACGAAGAGGCCCTCCTTGCGGTGCCAGCGCGCGGCCGTGGCCGCGGCGGCCGAGGACAGCCCCGCGGGACGCCCGTCGCCCCAGTGGAAGCCGTGGTCCGAGGCGATCACGAGAGTCGCCTTCCGGTACTGTGCGAGCGAACGGTAGACGCCGAGCAGGCCGTCGATTTCCGCGAAATAGAGCTCCGGAACTCGGCGGAAGTCGCACGTCTCGGCTTCGGGCATGCTCGGTGGGTGCGGCGGGACGAAGGGCGCGAAGACGTGGCCGATCGAATCCGTGCCCTCGAAATAGACGATGGTCAGCTCCGGCCGCTCGCGCTCGATCCACTGCGAAGCCAGGCGGTGGTAGGTGCGGGTCTGGACGAGGATTTCGCGCAGGGCGGAAACGGGCGCGGCATAGGGCTTCGGGGCGGCTCTCGCGGCAGCGTAATCGGCAGCCGTCAGCCAGGGAAGATAGGCCCGCAGGGCCACTTCGCCGGTTTCCCGCTCGACTTCCGCGAGGATCTCCCGCGCCCACGGCTCTTCCGCGGCCGGATGGGCGAACCCCGGGGCCGGCTCGCGACGAGCGGTGCCCGGGGCCAGAAAGCGGTCCGAGACGACGAGGCCCGAAACGGTCTCGGGCGGCCATGTGGCCCACAGGCCGAACACGGCGACCTTTTTGCCGGCCGCGCTCGCGATGTTCCACACCGCCGGCACCCGGCGATCCGCCGAGGAAATAGGCGCGAGGGCACCGGTGGCGGGATCGCGCCGGGTGAAATCGAGGATGCCGTGCTCGAGGGGCGACACGCCGGTCATCATCGTCGTCCACAGGAGCGGCGACAGCGCCGGCTCCTGGCTCTCGAGCACGCCGGAGCGCCCTTCTGCCACCAGCCGCGCCAGCTCCGGCATGCGCCCGGCGGCGAGGTAGCCGTCGAGGAGCCTCCAGTCCGCGCCGTCGAGGCCGACGAAGATGACCCGGTGTGGCGCGTCGCCTCCTGAACCGCAACCGGCGGTCAGGAGGAGTGGAAGCAGGAGCCAGCCGAGCCGAGGCGGACGGATCACGCTCGGGATCCTACTCCGCCCGAGGACTTGGCTCGGCCCTCAGGGCCGCCACTCGAAAACGCGCGCGACGACGGGCATGACCGAGCCGCCGTTCGGTCGGAACACCGGCACCTCCGAGGCCCAGGCGAGAACCACGCGCCGCGCTTCGTCGTCGAACGAGGCGTCCACCCGAGTGCTGGGGACGAGGACTGGCTCCCCCTCGGGACGCAGTTCGGCGTCCAAGAAGCGGACTCGAAGACCCCCGTTGTGGGGGCGCGCGACGATCAGCCGCCCGAGACGATCCGACGCCAACACGCGATCGCCTTCCGCGGTATCCCCGATCCGGCGCAGAGTCTCCGTCGCGCCCTCGATGCGGAAAACCCTCAGTCCCCCCGTCGAACGCTCGGCGGCCAGCAGGTAGTCGTAGGGGTAGGCGGAATCCGGAAGCCACCTCAAGTGGGCGTGGTCTCGGAAGCCCGAGAGAGTGTGGGACCGGCTCTGATACATCGGGGCGACGCGCAGCAACGGGGCGCCGAGCTTCTCGAAGGTCCACCAGGCCGTGCCGTACCAGTCGAAGGAGGGACACGGCAACGGGGGCGAGGAGTAGTAGTCGTCGGTCTTGCCCGGCAGGGGGAAAGCCGCCTGCTGGCCCGCCGAGTAGAGGGAACCCTGGGTCGAAATGGCGGCGAAATGGCTGACCACCGGAAAGTCGAGCGAGTATTGAGAGGTCACCCCTTGCCACGCCGCTCTGGAGGCCGAGTATCCGTTCGACGACACCTGGAAACAGGCCGAATTGAACCCCGCACTCACCGCCGCCGCCTGATCCGGAGTGCCAGCGTTGCCGTTCCAGTCGACCAGAACCTGATACTCGAGCGTGTCTCCGACGTGGTGGCCATGGGCGTGGAACAGCATGCTGAGCTCGGTGCCGGCGCGAACCAGACGCTGGCTCCAAAGGTAGTTCCGACAATCGGAGACGGCGGCCAACTCCCGTCCGACCCCGACTTCCGCGCTGGCGGAAATCGAGCGAGTGAGAAGGCTCGTGGTCCAACCGTCGGCCTGCTGAATCCAGGCCACGACGAAGCCGCCGCCGGGTTCCGCCGCCACCGAGGGTGCCTCGTCAACGGTCAGAACCTCGTTTGGGTGAATGGCGCCCTGGGGTCGTAGCAAGGTGAGCGGCCCACCCACGGGCCGGGGGGCTTCGGCACTGGCGGCAGCGGTCCACAAGGCGAAGAGGGAAGCAAGCAGGAAACGGGCGGGTGAACGGTACATGACGCGCTCCTTCGAAAGCTCGGCGAGAGTCGGACCCCGTTTTCGCGGATTATGGCTCTTGGCCATCGAAAACACCAGCGGGTACTTCAAGGCGACCGCTAGGTCAGATCTCGCACCGCCGGCAGCACGCCGAAGCCGTCCGCCGCGCTCACTCCGCGAACGATGGCCTCCCCGACTGCCCGCTGGGCGAGCACTCCGATCTGATTGGGATGGGCCGCTACCTCGCCGCGGGCGAGGGTGACGACGAGGTCACCGTCGTAGAGCGAGACGGCCGGGGCCAGGGCGCGGTACAAGCCACCGAAGGCCATCTGGCAGACTTTGGAGACGGCGATCTTCGAGAGCTTCCCGTCGGTCAGAACGACCGCGAGGGTGGTGTTGCCTTCCCACCGATGCTCCGCGCCGGGGGCCAGGGAGGCCAGCTCACGCTCAGAGCAGCTGAGCAGAAGGGAATCCGGTGCCCGCCGGCAACCGGCCACGGGCCGGCCGGTCTCCGGGTCCCGCACGTCGCCGAAGGCGTTGACCGCCACGACGGCGGCCACCGTGGGGCCGCCCGGCACGGTGATCGAAGCGAAACCGACCCCGCCCTTCATGGCCCGAGCCGGCCCTCCCACCTTCCCCACCGTGGCCCCGGTGCCGGCTCCAACGCTGCCCATGGCCACCGGCCCGCCGGTCGCCCTGGCCACGGCCTCCTCCGCCAAGGCTCGACCGGGCCATACGTCCGCGCGGCCGAAGGCGAGGTCGAAGAGGATCGCCGTCGGCACCAACGGCACCCGCGCGAAACCGGTGTCGAACCCCGCCCCGCGCGCGGCCAGGTGCTCCACCACGACATCCGCCGCCCCCAGCCCGAAGCCGCTCCCTCCCGCGAGCACGACCGCGTGGGCGCGAGTGGCCAGGTGCCGCGGGTCCACCAGCGAATCGAACTGCCGCGTCCCCGTGGCCGAGCCCCGCACTTCCGCCGCCGCCACCGCGCCCTCGGGGCACAGGATCACCGTCACCCCGGTCATGCCCTCGAGGTCGGTGCCGTGGCCGAGAGTGAAGCCGGGAATCTCGAGCCGGTCGGAAAAGGGGGGCCAGGAGGGGGGCATTTGGGGAAATTGTAGCGGGGACTGCCACGCCAAGCCCGCCCCCGGGCCCGCAGCAGGTGGGTGCGGTTTGGTGTCGTTCAGGGCGGGAGGATGTCGCCCTTGGTGAGCTTGCAGTCTTCTTTGCGCGCGGTGAGGGTGGTCTTGCAGCGATCGTCGCAAGGCTCCAAATCCTCGGACCCCCGCGCGCAGCGGGCCGCACAACGCAGAGCGGACCTAGCGGCCTCGGTGAGGCAGGCCCTCAGGGCGTCCGGCTCGCGGCGCTCGATGTAGAAGCCGACAAGTTCCTCGGGATCGGCCATCGCGCAGTCCCAGCCCCATGTGTCACTCGCCAGAAAACAAAGGTCCGCGTTCCAGGAGAGCGAGCCGGAGTCGGGCTTGCGCTCGAGGCACCGCGCATGGAAGGCGTCCGCGGCGGCGCTACACACGTCGAACGGCCTCGACTCCACGGCTGGAGAAGCCGAACACAAACCAGCAAGCAGAAGAACGGACAGCGACATGATTGAGCCGCCTTTCAGACAGCGGGAACGCAGTTGATCCACCGGTCAATTCAGACTTGCACGCCACCGGGTTCCTTACCTACCTAGTGGCAACAGACTTCCGACAGCGGGAGCGAGAGGGTCGTCTCGGGCGATCCCCGGGTGATCCACAAGTCGTCCCGGCCGAGCGCATCGCGGGCGGCGAAGAACCCCGAGCCGCCCACGTCCGGCGGCGCCATGACTTGAACGCCCGGAGGCGTGAGGCGAGCAACGTCTCCAGGAATACCGTCCGTTCGCCAGAGGGCCCGTTCACCAGGCCCCGTACCAGCGAGGAAGAACGTTGTGAACAGGGAACCGAAAAAGCCGGTCGCCATGTTCCGAGGCAAGCTGCTGCAGGGGCCGGGGCAAACATCGGCGAGAAGGCTCGTCCCCTCCGAGGTTCCGTCCGTCACCCACGGTTCGCGGCCGACGCCCGGAATCGTCGCTGCAAATAGCACCCGAAGGCCTTCCAGGTGCTCTCCGAAGAGGGTGGACCCTGCGACTCCCCGGCTCGAGCAAGGACCTGGACAGAGATCCGCGATCAGCCGCGTTCCTCTCGCGGTTCCATCCGTTCGCCAGGGCTCGAGGCCATGGACACCATCGTCGGCGAAGAAGATGAACGCGCTGAAATCCCCGCCGAAGACGTCTGTAATTCCCAGGCGTGGCAGGCTCGAAGCAACGAACGGGTCGACTGCCTGAAACCGGGTCAACCGTCGTGTGCCCGGCGCTGTACCGTCACTCGTCCAGAGCTCGCGACCGCGATGACCTTCGTCGACGATGAAAAACACCCGCCCCCCCACGACGCTCCAGTCGACGATGGCGGCCGAGTCCGGGCCCGGAATGATCTCGATCAATGGACGAGTGCGCCGTTGCGAACCATCGGTGACCCAAAGCTCGGGACCAGGACCCGGCATGACGAGAATCATCCGGGCTCCAACTTCGCCGATCAACCGGAAAGGGGATCGCCCTTTGGGATCCGGCGAAAAGAGGGGCCGGAAGGCCCCAGAAGGATCGCTGCCCCAGAGTACCCTTCCGCGGTGCCGGTCCCGTGCGATGAAGTAGGTTCGATCTCGGAACCGAGTCAGATCGGCAAGGAGAGAGCCGTCTTCCAGGGGAATGGGCCGCGCGATTTCCACGCCATTCATCCAAAGCCCCCGGCCCGAACCGGTGTCGGCTTCGAAGGTCACCGGGACTCTGTTGATGTGGGGCCGAGGCCGATGCTCTTCGGAATAGACGCGGCCCAGCCATCGGAACACGGCGAGCCGAAGGAAAGACGGCACCTCGCTCGCGCCGCTAGTACCAGC